>JGI12383J13903_1000268_pt1 | contig 44376 bp, 41 predicted proteins | sample Passage237B_FD_13903 | JGI IMG/M metagenome (IMG submission 13903)
ATTGTATTTACATCATAGTTATTGTATTTACATCATAGTTATTGTATTTACCTCATAGTTTAGCTCAGAAAGTTAATCTCTTTTTACAATGTTTTCGCGTTGTAATATATTTGATATTTTTTTAAATTTTAGGTAAAAATCTATTTCTAATTTTATTTTTTTGCGTATATTTAACACTTCATAAAGGATGATGCCCATGAAATCATTATTTACCTGTTTAGTAATAGGGTGTTTTTTTATTATCGGATACACCCCCAATGTTAATGCGCAAACGTATTGTACTACTAACTTGTACACCACTGGTTGCAGTTCAAATGACTATATTCAAAGTTTTTCCACTACCGGTGGTTCTACTAACATTACCAATAATAATTCTGGTTGTACATCTGGTGCGGCAGGTTATGTTTATTATAGTAGTATGACACATACAGGAGTACAGGGTACAGTAGTTAACTGGTCATGTACAATTACTCCCAGCTTTGGACAAGGCATAGCTATGTGGGTTGACTGGAACAACAATGGTTCCTTTACTGATCCCGGAGAATTAGTATATGCTTCGAATGCTAATTTGGCTGCTGGTACTACAGTAACGGGTAATTTTACTATTCCCATGACGGCAATACCAGGTACTAAACGTCTTCGTGTTCGCTGTGTGTATGCTACTGCTACCTTTGACCCATGTAGTACTTATACTTTTGGTGAAGTGGAAGACTATAACTTGGTTGTTGTAGCTTCTGCGCCTTGTACCGGGACACCTACTGCCGGTACTATTGCTATGGTATCGTCATGCCCTCCTACACTTAATTTAGTGGGCGTAACACTAGCTGGCCAAATTGAGATACAATGGCAACAGAAGGCTGCTTGTGATACTGGCTGGACAAATATTCCTGGAGCAACAGGATATTCCTATAGTGCAGTTTCTCAAAGCGTGGCTATGGATTATAGAGCCATTGTTACCTGTGCTAATACTTCCTCGAGTGATGTTACAGCNCCTTATACTGTGGCTGCTGGTAACCCATGTTATTGTGCTGCAATTCCTAATTATNACTATTATCACGACATTGTNAATGTGTCTGTAGGAACGGTAGCTAACCCTTCTAATTGTGGTACTACTGGTGGTCCGGGTAGTATTCTCAATAGGTATTCTGATTATACAACGGTAGTACCCCCTATAGTATTAGCGAAAGGGCAGTCGTACCCACTCAGTGTAAGTGTGGTAGGAAACTGTGGCTCGGCATCTACTACTATTGGTGCTGGTGTGACTGTGTTTATAGATTATAATGGTGATGGTACCTACAGTGCTGCAGAAAGAGTGTATAGTTCTGCCAATGTGGTTCCACCTTTCACTGTAAGTTCGAGCTTTACTGTGCCAGCTACTGCTGCTACAGGCATCATGGGTATGCGTGTCATTACGAGCTATAATGTGGCAGGTGCTTCTATCGCTGCCTGTGGTAGCTACAACTACGGAGAGACCGAAGACTATCTGGTGAAAATTCAATACGTTCCGAATGCTACGGGTGCTGGTATGTATTGTAGCGGAGATAGCGTGGTACTGGTAGGTTCTGCTCCCGGTATGTCGGGTGAGTTTACCTATTTATGGATACATCCTAATGGCAACACGGATACAGGTGCTGTATTAACTATACCTAATGCACAAAACAACCATTCTGGTACTTATAAGCTTTGTTTACTTACTTACCCTTGTACTGCAGGCTCAGGTCCTGCTGATACTTCTGGTTTTAGAGACGTGGAAATCTGGATCAGCCCCACTCCTGGCGCACCAGTAGTGCCTCCGATTATAACTTATTGTGAAGGCTCTCCTTTTGATACATTACCGGTCTATGGACAAAACCTGCAATGGTATCAAACCGCGGATAAGAGTACTCCGATTCCTGCTCCTGTGATTAATACAAGCGTAGTAGGCACACAAACATATTATGTAACTCAATCTCTGAATGGCTGTGAAGGTCCTGTGGCTCCTGTTACCATTCAGGTGTCTCCTCAGGCTCCTGCACCCACAGTATTAAGCCCCATTTCTTACTGTCAGGGCGAACCTTCTATTCCTCTTCAAGCTACAGGTCAAAATTTATTATGGTACAATGTACAGACCGGTGGTGGAGGCTCTTCAGTAACCCCGATTCCGGAGACGAATGCTCAGGGAACCTTCCGGTGGTATGTATCTCAAACTATAGCTGGATGTGAGAGTGATCGTACAGAAGTGGAGGTACGTGTAAACTATCGTCCGAATGCATTGATTACGGTATCTCGTGATTATGTATGTCAGTATGACACCTTGCTGATTGGCTATTTTGGTAACGCAGATGGAGATACTAATGTAGATTTTAAATGGGAGTTTCCTAAAGGAGTAGAAGTGCTGAGTGGTAGTGGCCAGGGCCCCTATGTATTGCGTTTCGACAGCTTTGGCGTGAAAAGGATTTATTTGACTCCTGATAATGATGGATGTATAGGTCCGAGGACAGCTACTGATATTGAAGTGCGTGTATCACCTGTCTTTAGTTTAGATGTACAGGAGGATGCTTGTGCGGATGAGATTGTGAATATTTCTGTAGTACAGGCTACGATGGGTATAGATGCATACAACTGGGATTTTTCAGGTGGAGAGGTTGTGTATGGTGCCTATCCGGGCGGTCCTTTTGGTGTGAGATGGTCTAATGGCGGAAGGAAGACTGTACGAGCTATAGGAACTGCAGCTACCTGTCCTTCTTTACCTGTAATGGAAGAGGTAGATGTGCATGCCTTGCCATATGCTAAGATTGAGCGAGATTGGAATGCTCAGNTATGTGCTGGAGATTCNTTAAGATTATGGTCAGCCCACTACGATCCTAGCTATAGTTATCACTGGACCCCCGAACCCTTCTTTGAGCCTGGTCATGGTGTAGCGGAATGGGGATTGATGATGCACAGTAAGACGGTAGTATTGACGGTTACCGACCGATACAATTGTCAGGCGAAAGATTCCATATGGATAGCTGCAGAGAACTGTTGTACGGTAACGTTCCCGACAGCGTTTACACCGAATGGAGATGGTAAGAATGATATATTCCGTATGATTGGTCCTGGAAATCAGAAACTTTCTGTATTCCGTATAGTGAACAGATGGGGTCAGACAGTGTTTGAGACACTGGATGCGAACAGAGGCTGGGATGGCACCTCTGGTGGCGTACCACAGGATATGGGAGTATATCACTACTATGTGAAGTACTTATGTACGGATGGACAATACTATGAACAAAAAGGAGAAGTGACTTTGATTAGGTAAGAACACTTCAACTACAATGTTTGTGTTAAACGGCTACGTTATCTAAACGTAGCCGTTTAATTTTCATAGAGGAAAGATTAGAGAACCCCAAAATGAGTGAATGGGGCTAAAAATAGTTCGTAACATCAGTGGAAGGTATAGCCTGTATGGTGGTGGAATGATATCAAATGAAAATCCCTACGCACTCTCAAAAGTTAGTGGCTAATTATAATTTGACAATATGCTATTAACACGAAAATATTTATGGTTTCAGCTTCCAAATCTTATCAGAAACAGGTAAATATTCAGGAAGTGCTGCTGAGCCATACCAAGAAAAAATTTCATAGTCCAGAAGCCCATTATGTATGGCAGGATCAGTTTGTAAAACATTTTTTACTTCCTCTGCATTTTGAAGATTATGAAAAATGAAAATGCCTCTATAATTTTTCTCATTTTTGCCCAAGGGTCCGGCCACAACCAGTTTGTCTTTTGCTACTAAAGAATTAATATTAGCTAGGTGACCCTGAAAACTTTTACGTATAAGGGCTGTATCAGAAGTGGGTTGCTTTCCAGAAGTGAGGATTACTAAGTAATAGCTTTTCATCCCATAATCATCACCGCCTAATCTCTGAGCTAACGCTTCATCATAGTTAGGATTATTTTTAGAAAAAGTTGTTGGAGTGGTAGCAGCTTGCTTCGTCATAAGAAAAGAACGAGTTAGGTTACTTCTATCAGAAAGCTGAATTGCTAGTGTGTCATTACCTATGAGTTGATAACTGATTTGCTTAGGAAAATCATGATCAGGATTTTCAAAAACCAGATTGGGGAGGTCATGAGTCTGTGTAAAGACAATGCTTTTACCTTCATTTTGCCCGATTACCGTAGCGGTGTATATCAACTTATTATCCTCAATCTTGATTTCAAGGTATTCAGATGTTTTTATGTGGCCATTTACAAATTGGTAAGAAAAACCTTTAAGCAACTGATCATGTACTACGTCCCAGTGTTCATAGATATTTTTGTCTGTAACTTTCCAGGTGCCTTGTAAAAAAGTGGGGAACTGGGTTTGTGCGTGTAATGTGTTGCAAAGCAAGAGCAAAGCAGAAAGTAGCAAAGACTTCATGGTAAGGATTTATGTGTAATCATAATAATTATCTAATGAAGAAGAGTGTTCAAAAAAACACGAAACCTTTGGCAGCTAATCTACAATACCCACAAACTATATTAAGCCTCAGCCATATTCACGAAGTAAACCTGTAAGATTATTCTTGTGGTAGCTTTTCCGGGTCAGGTTCTCTAAGTTTAATAGGTTTTTTATCCATTTTTTTCCGGAGTCGCATATTCAGTAATTCCACGGAAAAAGAAAATGCCATAGCAAAATAAACATAGTTTTTCAGGTGCATTTCATGCGCGCGTTCTGAATCCCACCCTTCTACAATAAGCACCATGCCTATCATGACGAGGAATGATAAGGCCAACATTTTCAGCGTGGGTCGCTGGTGAATAAATGAAGAAATGCGTGCACTAAAGCTAAACATAACTATCATGGCAATAACAACGGCAAGAATCATTATTTCTATATGCTTACCTATGCCCGAGGCTGTGATAACACTGTCAAAGGAAAAGACAGCATCTATCAGAGATATTTGCCACATGGCAGCCGCAAAAGACACAATTTTCCCTTTAGCTTCTGCTACACGACCTTCTTCATCGCCTTCTAGCTTGTGGTGGATTTCCATTACTGTTTTTACCAGGAGAAATAATCCTCCCCCAATCATGATTAAACTGGCCAGATCAAAACCTTTATCAAAAAGGGTAAACACTGGTTTGCCTTTTTGAGATAATAACCAACCCAATAACAACAATAAACCTACCCTGACAACAATACCAATGACCATCCATAACCTCCGTGCTCTACGTTGATCTTTTTTAGGAAGGCGTTCCATAATAATGGATACAAACACCACATTGTCGATCCCTAAAACAACCTCTAAGACCGTCAGCGTGAAAAGACTAATGATATTGTCTAAGGTGAGCAGTTCTGTCATGGGGGATAAGTTTTATAGAAGTCCCTTACAAATATTTTTAACAATACCTGGTCCTTCATAGATAAAGCCTGTATATACCTGCACTAAACTAGCGCCTGCAGCTAGTTTTTCCTGAGCATCTGCAGCAGTGAAAACTCCTCCGGCAGCAATAATAGGAATAGTACCATTACTATGGGTATGAATAAACCTGATAACCTCTGTAGCACGATGTTTTAAGGGTTTCCCGCTTAATCCTCCAGCGCCTATTTCTTGAATACGTTCTGATGAAGTTTGTAATCCGTCTCTGCCGATAGTAGTATTGGTGGCTACAATACCATCCAGGCCTGTATCCTGAACAATAGACACAATATCTTTTAACTGCTCATCAGAAAGGTCTGGAGCAATCTTTAATAAAATGGGTTTGGGTTTATTACCCTTTTGATTTAAGCTTTGTAAATGTGTGAGAATACGTGTTAAGGGTTCTTTGTCCTGCAATTCTCTAAGGCCTGGAGTATTAGGGCTACTCACGTTTACTACAAAATAATCCACTACATCATATAGATCCAGGAATGCTTTTTCGTAGTCTAATATAGCGTCTTCATTGGGTGTGATTTTATTTTTTCCAATATTGCCTCCAATAATCAGTGTGTCTTTTCTATGTTGCAGGCGAATAGCTGCTTTTTTAGATCCTTCGTTGTTAAAGCCCATTCGATTAATTAATGCTTTATCGGTAGGTAAACGAAATAATCTAGGGCTGGGATTTCCTGGTTGAGGCAATGGGGTTACCGTTCCGATTTCTACAAAACCAAATCCAAGACAGGAAAGACCATGTGTGTATTTAGCATCTTTATCAAAACCCGCAGCTAATCCCACTGGATTGGGAAAACGAATGCCCCACAAAGTACGTTCTAGAGAGGGATGAGCATAGCAAAATGTTTTCTTGATAAAATATCTGAGAATACCAATATTGCACGCCATACTTAAGGCTTGCATAGTAATCTTATGAGCATTTTCAGGACTAATTGTAAAAAGTAACTTTCTAATCAGCGAATACATGCATCCAAAGATAAGAGAGATTCTCAGGAATATTTACAGACCCGGAGGCCTATATTTTTATGCAAATTGCAAATGGTTAGTATACCCCTCGTGCTTATACACAGACCTTGAAACATTAGCATTTACATGTAAAAAACTAAAGTAAAATAATACGAATAACCTATAGCCGAGTAGTAAACTCCCAAAGCGCTGAATATCCTATCTTTATTCCTCCATTGTAAAATTAACTTACTCATTTTGCTGGATACTCGATCCATATTACACACATCCTCCGGGGATTATGTCTATGCAGATGTAATCCTTCCATTGAACCTTCCGCAAATGCTTACATATGGCATTCCCGAAAATATCCGCGGTATGCTAAAGCCGGGAATGAGAGTGGAAGTGGGTTTAGGGAAAAATAAATTTTACGCTGGCATTGTGGCTAAAATACATCCTCACAAACCTGAAGGATTTGAGGTTCGCCCTGTCAAAAGAATTATAGATGATAAACCCGTTGTTTCAGCCATACAGCTACAGTTTTGGGACTGGATTGCTTCTTATTATATGGTGGCACNAGGTGAAGTGATGCAAGCGGCATTACCTGCCCATTTAAAACTGACCGGAGAAACTACACTAAGATGGGTGGGTACTGAAGCAGATATGGCCTGGTCGGATGATGCTTACCTAGCAGCCGAAGCACTCTCAATGCATAAAGAATTAAAATTTAGTGAACTCAGGACTATCGTGGGGCCGAAAAAAATGCACGAAGTAATCTATGAGCTTTTGGAAAAAGGAGTAGTGAGCATAGAAGAAATGCTGGAGCATACCTATGTGACGAAGAAAGAAAAAATAGTCTATTTGTCTCCTACCTACCAGTCGGAAGAAGCATTACAGCAATTATTTAAGCAATTGGAAAAAGCACCGAAGCAATCTGATTTGCTTATGTCATGGATTCTACTTTCCGCAGAAAAACCTACTATTTTCCAAAAAGAACTACTAAAGAAAAGTCAAGCTACATCAGCACAATTAAAGCAAATGGCTGATAAAGGAATATTCTTTATTGAAGAAATGGATGTGGATCGTTTAGCGTACGAAGCAGATACAAAACCTCAGCCATTAAGACTTACTCCGGCACAACAGACTGCATATGAGAGTATTCAAAAGGCATTTCATGAAAAAATGGTGGTGTTGCTGGAAGGTGTTACAGGTAGTGGGAAAACTATGATATATGTAGCCAGAATTCAGGAAGCACTCAGACAAGGACAACAAGCTTTGATGATGCTACCAGAAATCGCGTTAACTACTCAGTTGGTAAGCCGATTGCGAAATTTTTTTGGAGAAGAACTAGGAGTATATCATTCTAAGTTTAGTCAGAATGAACGCATGGAGATATGGGAAAAGGTGCGGAAAGGAATTTATAAAGTAATCGTAGGTCCACGTTCTGCCATATGGCTTCCCTATACAAACCTGGGTTGTATTGTAATAGACGAAGAGCACGACGGTTCGTATAAACAAAAAGATCCTGCCCCTAGGTTTCATGCACGAGATGCTGCAATTTATCTAGCTACTTTGTATGATGCCAATGTGATACTGGGCTCTGCTACACCCTCAGTAGAAAGTCTCTATAATGCTCATACAGGGAAATACGGTTATGTGACGCTTAAAGAACGTTATCAAGGTGTAAAGCTTCCAGAGATTACTTTAGTACAGCCTTCAAAATATCCCGGAGCCAGAAATCAAATTATCACTCCTCCTTTGCAGGAAGCTATTGCAAGAGCGTTAGCACAAAAAAAACAGGTGGTGTTGTTCAGAAACCGAAGAGGTTATGCCCCTTTTTTGATTTGCATGTCTTGCGGATGGGTTGCTCACTGTAAAAACTGTTCGGTATCACTTACCTATCATAAGGCTACAGACAAACTGCATTGTCATTACTGCGGACTAAAATCATCTATTATTCATACATGCCCTTCGTGTGGAAGCAACCAGATAAGAAATAAAACAGCAGGTACAGAAAAAGTGGAAGAAGAAGTTGCTTTACTCTTTCCACAGGCAAGAATTGCACGTATGGATACCGATAGTACTAGAGGAAAAAACTCCTTATCTACCTTGCTGGATAATCTAGCAGCAGGGAAAATAGATATTCTAGTGGGTACTCAGATGGTTGTCAAAGGACTCGACTTTCCCATGGTAGCTTTAGTGGGTATCTTACAGGCAGATAGCTTATTGAGCTTTCCTGATTTTAGAGTTAACGAACGCGCATTTCAATTGATGGAACAGGTGAGTGGTCGTGCAGGACGTTTAGAAGGCAAGGGAGAAGTGATTATTCAAACTCACAACACTACACATCCCGTATTGCAGTGGGTGATACAACATGATGTATCACTTTTTTATCAGCATGAGATCGAATTTCGAAAACAGTTTCGCTACCCACCTTTCGCTCGATTAATTGTAATTAGCTGTAGACATACCAGCGAAGAAAAGGCTAAACAGGCTGGACAATTTTTTGCAGAGGCATTCCACCGAATGGATGCCATAGAAGTTCATGGACCTGTGCCAGCAGTAATCAGCAGAATAAAAAATGTCTATCATCAGGAAGTCTGGATTAAATGTCCACCTAAAGGAAATTATAAAGAAGAAGTAAAAAAGTATATAGCACAGTTGCGCACTCAACTTATGACGCAAAGAGGTTTCGGAAAAATACAGATAGTTGTAGATGTCGATCCTCTGTAAGACATAATATATTGGCGTCACAAACCAGCACATCATCATGGAGAAAACAAACACAAACCGACTATATTATTTCATATGCTACAAGCCCTATCAGGTATTGTGTCAATTTTCTCCAGAGCCAGGGAAGCTGGTGCTGGCGGATGTCTTGCCAGGCTTACCCAAAGATGTGTATCCAGCTGGTAGGTTAGACTACGATAGCGAAGGACTTTTACTGCTAACCAATGATGGACACTTCATTAAGCAATTACTCGAACCTCGTTATAAACACAAGCGAACTTATTTAGTACAAGTAGAGGGTAATATTACAGACGAAGCATTAGCCCAACTGGCTTCAGGAATAACCATCAGTGTAAATGGGAAAAAATATACCACCCTTCCTGCACAGGCAGAACGTTGTACGGCAGAGCCTAAGCTTCCCCCAAGGAATCCCCCTATAAGGGTTAGAAAGCTTATTCCAACCTCATGGATTAGACTTACTCTTACAGAGGGAAAGAATCGTCAGGTAAGGAAGATGACAGCAGCAACCGGCTTTCCTACTCTGCGCCTTGTAAGGTACAGCATAGAAAACATTACGATCGAACAGCTTCAGCCCGGCGAATGCAGGTTGCTACATGCACATGAATTATCTGCCCTTAGCAAAATTTTTTCAGCTAATAAACGTTAGTATGATTTGAAAATATTTAACAATGCTTACAGCAAAAATGTTGAAGAATATTTTAACTTTTGCTGCCTGTTTATCGACGCCTTACATGAAAAAGTTCTATGCAATCCTTTGCTTGTTGTTTCCTTGGGTAATACAAGCACAAACTTATACCATTCGAGGTTATGTAGCAGATACGCTCAATGAAAACCATTTGCAATATGCTTCCATAACACTCATCAGATCTGAAGACTCTATTCTAGAGAATTTTACTCGTACAGATGCAGAGGGAAAATTTGCATTGCACATTGCACAAAAGGGTTCTTATGTGTTGATGGTTTCCTTTCCTGGTTTTGCTGAATATATAGATCGTGTGGTGGTAGAGAACAACCCGGAAATAGATTTAGGCATCATTCCTATGGTCACTAAATCACACCTCCTGAGCGAGTTTGTTTTAAAACAGCAAATAAGCGCCATTAAAATTAAAGGAGATACTACAGAGTATATGGCAGATAGTTTTCTCGTAAAAGAAAATGCTACTGTAGAAGAATTATTGAAAAAATTACCGGGAATCAGCGTGAATAAGTCTGGAGAAATCACAGCACATGGTGAAAAAGTGCAGAAAATACTGGTAGATGGAGAAGAGTTTTTTACGGATGACCCTGCTGTAGTTACAAAAAGTCTCCAGGCTAAAACAGTAGAAAGCGTACAAGTGTATGATAAAAAAAGTGATGAAGCCATTTTTACAGGTATTGATGATGGGGTAAGAGAAAAAACCATTAACCTCAAGTTGAAAGAGAATATGAAAAAAGGTTTATTTGGTAAGCTGGTGTTGGGAGGTGGTACCGATGGCTTCTTTGAAAACCAGGCCATGGTCAATGCCTTTAAAGGAAAAAGAAAATTATCAGTATTCGGAATTATGGCCAATACAGGAAAAATAGGATTAGGCTGGGCGGATGCAGATAAATTTGGCGGAGGGAACGACAGCCGTACAATTTCTGTGAATGACGATGGTACCATCACTACGACAATCACTTCTGACGAAGATGGAGGCTGGGGAGGAATGTATAATGGAAGAGGTCTCCCTGTGGCTTGGACTGGAGGCTTACACTATTCTAATAAATGGTTTGAGGATAAGTTACACCTAGCTTCAAACTATCGGTTTGCACGACAAAATATTGAAACGGTCAATAATAATCTGAACGAAATAAACCTCGCCGATTCTAAAATTTATACTTCTGATCGTAATAGTACGTTTCGTACAGGTGATAGACACAGAGTTTCTGCTTTCCTAGAATGGAAAACAGACTCTACTTCTCAGATAAAACTATCTGCGAATGCAGGATTAATGAATACCATTAACAAAAGTCAGGGGTATAAAAATACACAGTCTGAAAATGGGGAATTACTCAACGATAATTCCAGTTCACAAGACCAGAATGGAACAACAAAATATATCAATGCGGTAGTAAATTGGCAAAAGAAATTTGCTAAAAAAGGTCGTTCCCTGATGGTTTCTATGGATGAAAGCTATAGGGAAAATCAAAGTGATAATTATATCCAGTCTGCTTTAAAATACTACAATCCAGTAGCCGTCGGCGTTGTAGATAGTACCGTAGTCAACAATCAGAAAAAAGAAAACCAAGATGCCAATTTTCAGTTTTCAGGTAGAGCATCTTATACCGAACCTCTTTCTAAAATCATGTTCCTAGAAGTGAATTATGGCATTACTGTGAATAATAGCCAGGCTAAAAAATATTCTTACGAAAAAAGCAGTACGGGTGCGTATGATAGTTTAAACATGATATTCAGTAGTGACTATGATTTCGATGTGTTTACACAAACGGGAGGTAGCAATCTGAAATTTGTGTTTAAGAAATTTAATTTCTCCATAGGTGGATCTGTGGCCAGTACATCGTTCTCTCAAAAAGATAAATTAGGCAATACATTTTCCTATACCCGACATTTTACTAATTTTTTCCCNAGAGCAAACTTTTCTTATCGCCCACAGGGAAAACAAACTTCTATAAATATATCGTATAGTGGATCTACCCAACAACCCACGATGGAGCAAATACAACCACTGAGACAAAATACAGACCTGTTGAATGAATCTATTGGTAACCCATCGCTACGTCAGGAATTTAATCATACCATCAATGTAAACTTTAACGACTACAAAGTGTTATCTAATACTTATAAGTATGCAGGGCTAGGATTCAATTTTGTGGACGATGATATTAGCCGAACAGAATTTGTTAATGCAGGAGGGAAGAGGATTTATCAATACGTAAATATAAATGGAAACTATCGAGGTTGGTTTTGGGGTGGCATGGGCAAACATTTCCCAGCACTTGATTTAAGACTGGGAATACATTCTTACGCAAATTTCAATAACACCAATAACATTATTAATGGCTTAAAAAACAAAAGTCAGAATGCAAGTGTGTCTTTATCGGTAAGTGCTGACTATGATAAAAGTGAAAAATTCAATCTTAAATATTCTCCGGGTGTAACCTACAATAGTAATACTTCTACCATCAACTCGGGAAGTGCAACAAACTTCTGGACCTATCAGCAGGAGATTGAAGGAAGTGTACAACTTCCCTTCAAATTTGAACTAGGCACTGAGATTACCTGGTATATACGCGAAAAAGTCACAGGCTTTGACCGCAACAATAATGTATTGATCTGGAACGCTTATATCAGTAAAAAATTCCTGAAATCGGATGCTCTCGAACTGAAAGCATCAGTGTATGATATCCTGAATCAAAATATCGGATTTCAGAGATATGGTTATGGAAATATGGTAAACGAAGAAACTTACAATACTATTCGCAGGTATGGTATGTTAAGTTTAATCTGGAATTTTTCGAAAACATTTTCAGGTGGAGGGTCTAACTCCGAGGAAGAATCAACAGAATCTATAATGATTGAAAAATAAAACACCGTGAAACAAACTATTATCCTCACGTTGCTGTGGCTTGCCAGCTTTTCATCTTCTGCACAATTTACCATGCAGGGGAAAATAGAATTTGAAAGAAAAACGAATCTTCATCGTTCTCTAGACGATATGAAAGATGAAAAAGGTTCTAATAGCTGGGTCGACAGAGTGAAAGCACAGTCTCCAAAGTTTAAAACTTCCTATTTTAATTACGAGTTTACCACGGAAAAGTCACTCTATCAACCCGGAAAGGAAACAGAGGAAGCGGTACCCATGTTTGGAACATCGCCTGCTGCTGACAATGTGGTAGAAATGGATTTTAAAACAAAACAAGTAAAAGCCATAAAAAACGTATTTGAAGAAAAATTCAGAATCGAAGATTCTTTACCTCGCTTTACTTGGAAGATTTATGATGAAATAAGAACTATTGCTCAATATCAATGCCGAAAAGCTGTAACGGTCATCAGTGATTCTGTATATGTGGTTGCTTTTTATACAGAAGATATTCCCATAAGTGGTGGCCCCGAAATGTTTAACGGACTGCCCGGTATGATTTTACAAATTGCTATACCTAGGCTACATACTACATGGATAGCTACCAAAATAGAGCTTACCACTCCTGATAAAACCAAATTGCAGATTTCACAAAAAGGCAAAAAGGTTACACAAAAGGAAATGTTGCAGCAACTTCAAGCAAGCATACATAAATGGGGTAACTGGGCACAAAGAGCTATTTGGTGGTGCGTTATATAGCCACTGAATCACTGAAGAAGGACATATCTTTGCATCTTTATGCGTGCTGAGACTAAAGCTCACCTGGCACTATTGGGTGCCAATCTGTTTTACGGCATTTCTTACACAGCTGCCAAAGCGGTAATGCCCTCTCTGATTCAACCATCAGCATTCATACTTATAAGAGTGAGTTTGGCAGCTCTATTGTTCTGGAGCAGTATCATATGGACAAAAAGAACGGGATCTACTATTCGAAAAAAAGATATTCCCATGCTTGTCCTAGGAGGATTATTTGGAGTAGCTATGAACCAATTACTCTTTTTCGAAGGACTCAGTCGTACCCTTCCTATCCATGCATCTATTCTAATGATGTGTACACCTTTATTTATTTGGGGGCTTAGCTGTTTTTTGGGTAAGGAAAGCCTGAATCTAATTAAAATTATTGGCCTCAGCTTAGGAGTAAGCGGTGCCATTTTGCTTATGAGCAGTAATCAAACTCTGGCCATAACAGGTGCTACTTGGTTAGGAGATTTACTGGTATTACTTAATGCTATTTCTTACGCCATTTATTTAATACTAATTAAACCTCTAATGAGCCGGTATCGACCGGTAGTGGTTATTAGATGGGTTTTTCTATTTGGATGGTTATTTGTATTGCCCTTTGGCTGGAATGATTTTCAAACCATCGACTGGAGTTTGTTTACAGCAGTAGATTATACTATTGTCGTTTTTATTGTAGTCTGCGTTACTTTTTTATCTTATCTCTGGAATGTATATGCATTGCGCCATGTGAGCCCTTCTACGGCTGGAGTATATATCTATCTACAACCAGTATTTGCTGCTGTTGTTTCTATGAGTATAGCTGGAGAGAAAATGACTATACAAAAATTACTAGCTGCACTCCTAGTTTTTACAGGAGTGTATCTGGCAAATTTTTATAAATCTAGAATAAAGGGAACTCAGTAAATTTGTAGTATGTCGAAGAAAACAAAAAATAACTCAGGCGGATTGGTTTATTCTACCAATCCCAATTTTTTGCATACCCAAGAAACCCATGAAGAAGAGGAAACGACCCTAGCTCCCGAAGCACAAAAACTAAAAGTACAATTAGATTCCAAACAACGTGCTGGTAAGATCGTTACTTTGATATCTGGATTTATAGGTACAACCGATGATCTGGAAGCGCTTGCTAAAAAACTGAAAATGTTTTGTGGAACAGGCGGCAGTGCAAAGGATCATCAGATCATTATCCAAGGCGATTACAAAGAGAAAATTGTACAACAACTCAAATCTTGGGGCTACACGCGAACTACGGCTAAATAATTTTGCACAAGGTCTTTCGCATAATGAAGCATCATAAGCTTAGCTGTTAGGTAAGTATTATTTACCACATAGTTTGAGCGCTGCGATAAGAACGATTGTTGCCAGCATCTACAATGATTATTTTTTGCCAGCGTCTGATTTGAGGATCAGAATAAAATGGAATGATGCGTCGATCTATATATACAATTTCCAGACGACGGATATTAGATAAACTGTGAGGTAGTGAAAGAGCCCCGCAGTACACCACATCCAATTCCTGCAAATAGCTACATGCTCCCATGGATACTGGAAGGTCTCGTAATCTGTTTCTTGATAGATAGCAGAAAGCCAGTTTTTTTAAGTTTCCAAAATCTTCGGGGAGCGATTCAAGTATATTATCAGACAAGTCGAGATATTCTAAACGTGAAAGTTCGGTAAGAGATGCAGGAACTGATTTGAGGTTATTTGAGGGAACACTCAACGTAATGAGATTACGTAAGTCCCCTAATGTCTCCGGAAGTTTATTGAGTTTATTATCTTTTACATAGAGGGTTTTTAATCGGGGAAGAAACCCTATTGAGTCTGGAAGCGCAGAAAGCTGGTTAAAACTTAATGATAAATACTGAAGGTTTTTCAAACGACCAATAGACTCTGGAAGGGATTTCAAATTATTGCGAGTGAGCTTCAATACCCTAAGTTTGGTGCAGGAAAAAATACTCGGAGGCAACGATTCTAATCGGTTGTTGTTTAAAATGAGTTCTTCTAGGTTAACAAAACGGTGAAATATATCTGGAAGAGAATCTAAAAACTGATAGGAAAGCTTCAGCACACGTACTTTTTCAGGTTCCTGCAAAGCCTCTGAAAGACTTTTGTAAAAACCCAATCCTTTAGCTTGTACTGTAACAGACAATAAAAGGAACAAGAGCACTATGGATAAAGAACGCAGCACTTCTCAAATTAATCAAAATATAGGGAAAATAAAAATAATATTCTTGTTACTTAGTAGAATGGTGGGCGATGCTGTTATGTTAGCAAAATGGAAATGATAAATAAATCCCTGAGGGATAATGCTAACTACGCAGTACAGAACAATGTTGACTTTGTTTGACTTGTGTGAGTAAGGAACAAAAAAAATCCTGCTGGAAAAGCAGGATATAATTTTTGAGAAATCTATTCAAATTAAGATTTTGCCTCGTTGCTATTAGATTCAGCTTTAGCTTCTTTCTTCCCGTGGCCATCTTTACAACAAGCTTTTTTACCACTACCTTTTTTGCAGCTAGCATCATCTTTTTTAGCACAAGCTTCTTTTTTATCGCCTTTTTTGCAGCAAGCTTTTTTATCGCCATCACCGGCAAAAGTTAACCCTGCTATCATTAACGCTCCGAGTAATAAGGTGAGTTTTTTCATAAATCAAGTTTTTGGAATAGTAAAGATAAGGAATTTTCTTATTCAGCAGCCAAAATCAAAGTTTTAACAAACTATCAGGAAAAATTCCTCAGGTTACACAGGGAATTAGGACATACGACTGAGTATGGTAATACCCCCTTTAACATTATCGCCTATTTTCACATCAATGGGTGTACCCACCGGGAAAAATATATCTACACGAGACCCAAATCGAATAAATCCAAATTCTTCATGTTGTGTAACGCTATCTCCTTCTTTAACATAGCAACATATGCGGCGTGCTAGTGCACCGGCAATTTGTCTAACCAATAGGCTTGTACGTTCGTTTTCAAACACGATGGTGGTTCTTTCATTTTCTGTAGAAGCCTTAGGGTGCCAGGCCACTAGATATTTTCCAGGATGATATTTTTGGTAGCGTACAAGGCCTGAAATAGGATTTCTATTGACATGCACATTAAGTGGCGACATAAAGATCGACACCTGCAAACGCTTATCTTTATAGTATTCAGGTTCAAAAGTTTCTTCAATCACTACCACTTTACCGTCAGCAGGTGCAATCACGAGCTGCTCGTTGCGTTGCATATTCCTGTTGGGAATTCTGAAAAACCAGATAACCCAGAACCAAAGCAGAAAGCAAATAAGAAGTATAGGTGCCCAAAGCAAAGGAATGTTGGGTGTATATGAATATAGTAGCAAGGCTATCAAAAGCCACAACGCGGTAGCAATAACAATATACTTATAACCTTCTCTGTGAATGCGCATAGACTAAAAGAAATAGAGTAGCTAAAATAGGCTTAAAATCTGATCAGTAGAAACCTCAGGCATAAAAATCATAGCATAAGTAAATGCAAAAGGTATAGTAAACAGTAAAGAATCCAGGCGATCTAATGCTCCGCCATGGCCAGGTAGTATATTTCCTGAGTCTTTAACACCGGCAAGTCTTTTTAATTGTGATTCAAACAAATCGCCCATAGTGCCCGCTACTGCAGCACAAAGAGCTAATGCAATCCAATGTTCCACTGCCATATAGGAAGTGTATTTTCCCCATATATAAGCTACGGCCAGCGTAAAAAAAACGCCACCTAATGTGCCTTCCCAGGTTTTCTTGGGAGAAATTTTTGAGAAAGGTGTACGACCCATTAATGAGCCGGTAATATATGCCATAGTATCATTGACCCATATCATACATAAAAGCGATAAAGGAATAAGCACACTCTGAAGTCTTAAAAAATATAGTAAAACCAGAGGGAGTGTGATATACAACAAGCCACTAAAACCAATGAAAAGAGAGGGAATTTTCTCAGGAAACTTAAGCGTATAAATAATGAGAAAGCATGCAGGAAAAATACTTAGTAAGGCTAGAGGATGCATTTCCCAATCCGAAAGCTGTATGAGCGCTACCATACCTAGGATGGCGGCTGCCACTATTTGCAATAAGAATAACAGCGGAAACCCAATGCCTGCTTCAGGAAACAATAATCTCAATAAACGTACATATTCAGTAATACATAAAAACTGAAGTAACAACAACAATATTGGAAACAGCCAGATGGGGCCGGTAAAACCATAAATCATGATCACAGAAAACACCAGAGCACTTCCTGCGCGCGTGATAAAAGTTGGCCAGTGTAATGCCATACCTGCAATGAAATTGTGTGTGTAAAACTATTCTTTTTCTGCTAACAACACGGGTTTTACAAGGAGAATGTTATATCGACAAAAATAAGTGCTCATAATTCATAAAAAATTGCTAACTTGTCTTCAATAATGTGATTGCCTATGCAAATAATTTTACTTACCATTACCATAGTATTATCCATTATCCTTTACCGGATGCTAAGTAGCAGAAGAGCTACATACCCTTTTATACGTACTACTCGTATTGTTCGTTCAGAAGGAAATGCAGACTATAAGTCAACGGCATCAGAACATGGACTAATCACAATCGATAAAGATGTGGTAATCGTTGAAGATCAGGAGTACTCACTAAAAGGTACTAAAGACAATCCTGCTGAGGCCTACCTCAACCTGGATAATGGAAAGTTGATCAGCATCAACATAATTTTCTCTAACGGAGAAAAGCAATACTATATTGATCCGGAATATGGTAAATACAATGCTGCATACCATAGCAGCCTCCCGGATCAGTCGAAACACCATCTTATTTCTTTCTAGCCTGTTGAGGATAAGCTAAGAAATATAACGGTACATAACTACCTTCATTTTGATAAAGATGACGGGTACAATGTTATGCCTATCTAATAAAATCTAAAAACCATCTGGAAACACAACACCTAACGTATATCTTTGCTATACTCAATCTGAGTATATCTTTTTAGCTATGAATATGAAGAACCAGATTATCGGTATTGTTGGCGCCGGAGCTATGGGCTCTGGTATTGCACAGGTTGCCGCTATGGCAGGACATAAGGTGGTTTTGTTTGATAACAATCCAGGATCTCTAGAAAAAGCCCAGACATCTTTACATACCAATATCCATAAACTTCAGGAAAAAGGAAAAATTAGCAACGCTGCTGAAATATTTCAAAGCATTTCCTTTACCTCGAAAATCGAAGACTTTGCCCCGTGTAAATTAATCATTGAGGCTATTATCGAACAATTAGAAGTGAAAAAAGCGGTTTTTGCGGAGATTGAAAAACAGGTGCAGGACGATTGTGCGCTGGCTACCAACACTTCTTCACTTTCGGTAACGGCATTGGCTGCTTCGTGCAGATTGCCGGAAAGATTTATCGGTCTTCATTTTTTCAACCCCCCACCCCTTATGGCTTTGGTGGAAGTAATACCAGCTATTCAAACGGATCCAAAAATCACGGACGCTTCTGTGGCACTTATGCAATCATGGGGCAAAACTCCAGTACAGGCAAAAGATACGCCAGGTTTTATCGTAAACCGTGTAGCTCGTCCGTTTTATGGTGAAGCACTTCGTATTTATGAAGAAGGCATTGCTGATATCGCCACCATAGATTATGCTATGACTCATCTGGGTGGATTTAGAATGGGCCCGTTTGCCTTGATGGACTATATTGGTCATGATGTGAACTATGTAGTTACAGAAACAGTATTTAGATCCTTCTTCCACGACCCGCGTTATAAACCTTCTTTTAGCCAGAAGAGATTACTCGAAGCAGGATGGCTAGGAAGAAAATCAGGCAAAGGATTCTATGATTACAGTCCCGATGCTACAGTACCACAGCCAGATACCAATCCTGAAAAATGTCAGATGATATTAGACAGGATATTAGCCATGCTGATCAATGAAGCTATTGATGCATTGTATCTGGGTATCGCTCAAGAAAGTGATCTGGAAATAGCTATGACCAAAGGAGTAAACTACCCCAAAGGTTTGATACAATGGTGTAAAGAATGGGGTGCTTCTAAATGTCTGGCTGTGCTCGATGATTTATATCGTACTTATCATGAAGATAGGTACAGAGCCAGCGCGCTGCTGCGAAAAATGGCAGATGAAGAGAAAAAATAATGAAGTTGTAGGAGAGAACACAGGTTTATCATCCACAGAATGACCTGTGCTAGCATATGATGGCTACAGTTTTTTTAGGATGCAAGTAGTAAAATCTCTGGTTACCTCTTCTCCTGTTTTAGTGTGTACAGTTTCTCGTTGAGTGTTGAAATCTATAATGCTAAAGGGAGTCGTTGCCACAAGCTGCTGCACCTTTTCATTGCTGTAAAGCGTAAACCCATACTGGGTGAAGGGTAATTGTTTCATGAAATCTTCCTGTGCATAGGTGATATTCAATACACCTCCCGGTTTAGTTACTCGGTATAATTCCATCAATAATGTTTCTGGCTGACTCCAGAAATAGATAGTATTTACAGTAAAAATCTTATTAAAATAATTATTAGCAAAAGGAATGTAAACTCCCTCATACAAATGAAAGAAAGCCTTGTTTGAAATTATATAGTCATGGTTTATTTTTTGGGCTTCCTGATGCATTAATGTTGAGATATCAAGTCCATAATAGCTTATATCATCGTTTTGTTGGAATATAATCGGAAGATGCTTACAATTGCCGTGCCCTAACTCTAATATTACATCCGATGCCTGTATGTCCAAACAGGCAATTGCATGAAGTGTCATTTGAATGTTGTTTTCATTCATCATGTCAGCCACTTCAATCCCATGCGTTCCATGGGGTTGTCTCAATTGTTGGGCTAATTCCTGTAATGCTTCTTGATTCATATGCAGGGTGAATGTGTTGGGTGGTAAAATGATGTAAAACCAGGTACACTGTTAAAAAAACTTCCTGTAATCCTAAAATTACAGGAAATTAGTTTGCATGAATATTTCAGTAAAAACCACTTAATTGTCATATATTATCCTTACGACAACCATTCCGACGGATCTTGGTCTAAAAATTGGAATGCAGCATCCATATCTGTGTACAGCACACGATCTTTTTCCATAAAGGAAACTTTTTCTCTAAATGCAGCTACCATGTTTTCTAATACCGGAGAAGTACGCAAAGGTCTTCTCATATCCAGCCCTTGTGCTGCGGTGAGCAGTTCTATAGCAAGTACACGCTGTACATTCTTCACCACCCGATACAGCTTGGTAGCAGCATTAGCTCCCATACTTACATGGTCTTCCTGACCATTACTACTTACTATACTATCTACAGAAGCAGGGGAACACAATTGTTTGTTTTGACTCACAATAGAAGCTGCGGTATATTGAGCAATCATTAATCCACTATTTACTCCAGGATTAGGAGAAAGGAAGGGAGGTAAGCCTCTTTGACCACTAATAAGCAGGTATATCCTTCTTTCAGAAATATTTGCCAGTTCTGCTAGTCCTATGGCTAGAAAATCTAAATGTAAGGCCAGCGGTTGTCCATGGAAATTGCCTCCACTTAGAACCACGTCTTCGTCATGGAAAACAATCGGATTATCAGTAACTGCATTAATTTCTGTTTCTACTACTTTACTCACCGTGTCAATAACATCTTTAGAAGCTCCGTGTACCTGAGGCATACAACGGAAAGAATAGGGGTCCTGAACCTGAGTTTTAGGTTGTTGTTGTAATTCACTTCCTTCTAAGAGTCGGAGAATTTGTCGGGCAGTATGTATCTGTCCGGCATGTGGACGTATTTTGTGAATAGGATGACGGAAGGGATCTGGTTTGGCATCAAAAGCATCTGCAGAAAGAGCTCCAATCAGATCAGCCCATTGAGCTAATCTGCGAGCTTTTATCAGACTCCAAGTTCCATAACTGCTCATAAACTGCGTGCCATTGAGTAATGCAAGGCCTTCTTTGGCTGCCAAAGAAATAGGTACAAGTCCTTCTTGCTCCAGTGCATAGGAAGCATCATGAATAGCTCCCTTATACCAGACTTTCCCCTTACCTAACATGGGCAGGCACAAATGGGCTAATGGAGCTAAATCTCCGGAAGCACCCAATGAACCCTGTTCGTATACAACAGGCAAAATATCTTTGTTATATAAAGCAGCCAGAAAATCCAAAATCTTAGTACGTACACCGCTATAACCCTGACCTAATCCATGAATTTTTAGGAGCAGCATGAGCTTTACGATTTCTCGGGGCACTTCATCCCCCATGCCACAGGCATGAGAACATACCAGATTTTCCTGCAACTGAGATAATTCGTCGTCAGCAATCCGTACATTACAAAGAGAGCCAAAGCCAGTGTTAATACCATAATAGGTATTGCCCGTCTGTAAAATATTATCTAAGTAGTCTCTGTTATGAGCTACTCGTTTGTAGGCAGATTCTGGGATCTGGATAGGGTCACTATGTATATTGGCTAAAAAGTCTAAAGTAAGTTGTTCAGGTATGGTTATCATAACACAAGAAATTACTTGGCGCAAAGGTATGCTTTCAGACAGGAAAATACACCTTAGCCAGATAACCTAAAAAGGAATAGCGAACAAAGGCTGAAAATAGCAAATGCTAGTACTTAGGGACTTCCCTCTTCATCGTCTTCTGTAAGCCAGTCGGTAGCAGAACTTTTTTCCTTCACTACTTTATCCATCCAGAGTAATAAGGCAGGCTGCAAAGTAAGGTTGGCAATCATAGCAACGAGTAAAGTAAGCGAGGTAAGCATCCCCAATGACTTAGTTCCATCAAACTGGGAAAGAATGAAGACTCCAAATCCTGTAATTAGGATCAATGAAGTGTAAATAATACTCAATCCCGTATCGTGAATGGTCTTCTTTACCGTAGAGGCAATGTCTTTGTCGTGTTTTAGTTCCTGTTTAAAATTGACCAAAAAGCGGATGGTTACATCGATAGTAATTCCTAGCGCCACACTAAACACCAATACCGTAGAGGGCTTGATAGGGATATTAGCCCAACCCATAATTCCTGCGGTAAGCATGAGCGGTACAACGTTAATTACAATGGAAATAATGAGTATACGCCATGATCGGAAAAGAAACATCATACATCCGAAGATCATGATGAAAGCTAATCCAATACTTTCTTTCAGGCTATTGATGATAAATTTACTACCTTCTAAAAATACAATACTGGTTCCTGTAAAACTTACATTGTATTTACTACTGTCAAAAAGTTCGTATGTCTGGGGACGAATGCTATCTAATAATACAGGAAGTCGCTTACTGCCCACATCAGCCATGTTGATGCTAATTCTGGTTTGTTGTCTGGTAGAATCCAGAAATGCCTGCACCAAAGAATTCATGGTATTGTTTTTTCCCTCACTCCGCAAATAAGGTTGTATAAAAGCTGCATCAAACATATTGGGAATGGCATAGCTGGAACTGTCTCCGTCATAATATGCCTGGCGGGCAAATTTGATCCCTTCAGTCAATGCAAGTGCATGCCCGATTTCTGGAAATTGCTTTAAATAGGCAATCAGCTGATCCATTTTTTCCAAAACAGGCAACGATACGGCTCCATTTTTTCTGCGGGTATCAATTACAATTTCTAAAGGCATTACCCCACGGAAATTATTTTCAAAAAACTTTAGATCCTGATATACTTTTCCACTTTTAGGCAGATCGTCAACGATATGCCCTACGTTATTAAGTTTTACAATGCCTATAAATGCAAATATGCAGGCTACAACAGTTGTGGCATAAATCCATTTTCTATTTCCATACACCCAGTTGGTGATGATGTCCAATACACGATTAATCCATTTACTCTCCAGATAATTGGTATGCCTACCAGAAGGTGGAGGAAGGAAACTAAACAGTGCAGGAATAAAAATCAGTGAAATGAAAAATATAGCCATGATATTTAATCCGGCTACTAATCCAAATTCTTTGAGCAATGTACTTTTGGTAAAGAAAAATACACCAAAGCCTATGGCTGCGGTGAGATTTGTAAACAAGGTTACAATACCCATTCTATCAACCATTCTCAATAATGCCCTTGCTTTATTCCCATGTTTACTATACTCTGCATGATACTTATTCAACAGATACACGCAGTTGGGGATACCGATTACTACAATCAGTGGTGGAATGAGTGCTGTAAGCAGTGTAATTTTATATCCCAGCAGGTAGATCGTACCCTGGCTCCAGACAACCCCGGCAGCTACAACAAGAATAGATGCCAACACCGCCATAAAAGAACGGAAAAACAATGCTAAGATAACCGCTGTCAGCACAAAGGAAAGTACGATAAACAGAATCATTTCCTGCTGTACCTGAGTAGCCATAATGGTACGAATCAGCGGTAAGCCAGAGTAGTGTAAAGTAACCTGTTGCTTTGCAGCAAATTCGTCGGAAAGATGGGTAATATGCTGTACTACTTCATTTCTGTCTTTAGAATTGAGCACATCTTTATTTACCCTTAACGCCATTAGATAAGCATGGGTTTCTGGGTTATAAAGAAATCCACGATAGAAAGGCAAATTGAGAAAAGTTTGCTCGATTTTAGCAACATCTATTACGCTATCGGTACGAGATACCAAAGGAGCTATGGAAAGCTTGTTATTTTGTGTATCCTTAATCAGATTTACGGCTCCGGGAATGCTTAGTACATTTTCTACTGCCTCAATATCTTCAAGTTTATGTACCAGGGCGGCATAATCCTGAAAAAAACTAGGCTCAAAAAAGCGATCCGTTTGCACACCAATTACCATGAGATTACCATCTTCACCAAATTGCTTACGAAACTTTTGATAAGTAACGTACTCCGGATTGTCAGTAGGTATTGCACTATTAAATTCGTAGCTTAAGGTCACTTTGGAGGCATAATAAGCCATTACGACTGTTACTCCTAGCAACACGATTAATAAGCTCACTCTGAATTTGATAATAAAAGCCGCAATGCTGTGCCACATAAATTAAAATATATAAAAGAAAAGGAGCGCAAAATTAACGAATGATACCGACTTCTCTTTTCTTTTATATTTGGAGCTGCAGGCAAACTTAATTTATCTATATAGTAAAATCTTTGTTTTTAGAACTATATAGTGATTCGAAAACACTTTACTTTCAATATATAGAAGAGTTGTGCATAAAAAAAAGAGCCATACAGAATATGGCTCAAGTGTAAAGATGAAAAAGTATCACTTCACAGCATGATAGTAAAATGAGTAAAAACTCCTCTTACTTGCTTGCTAACGTGTTTTGAAAAGCAGCTACTTTATCTTTTAGTTCATTGTAGTTTTTCTTAGGATCAATGCTGAGCATTTTAATTTCACTATATAATCTGTTTTGCAGATCTATGGTTTGCTGGGCAGCTTCTGTATTTGCTCCTTCGCTAGCACCCTGAAGTTCTTTTTGAGTTTGCCCCATAAAATGCACTAAAATTTGCATGATAGACGAAATGCTTTTATCCATCGCGGCCTTATTTTCTCTGGAAACAGCAGCATCTAACTCGATCAATGCAGAGGAAAGGTGTTGCTTTGTATAAGCAAGAGTTTCTGATGTAGTTTGGGCAGCTGATTGCGTATTGCCCGATTGAGCATACAATACAGAACCATTTAATACAACAAAAGAACAAAGTAATAATATACGTTTCATACGTTATGATTTGATTTAATAATTTCCTGAATTTTGATAAAAATACATAAAAAATAATAAATCCAACACCCGCAGCCTAAATTATAAGGCATCTTTTGCCGGCTAATATTTATTACAAATAGAATATAGACAGACGGCATACACTTATCAGTTGGATAAGAATAAACTAATTGTGTAGGCTAACCATATAAAAAGCAAACTTGTAGCTTTGCGTGGTGTCAGGTAAGAGCAGAAAATCAATACACATTGTGTGTGCTGCTCGGTCAAAAGATATAGCAACTACTCTTCTCGTGTGAATACAATAAAAAGGCATCTTTGGGGAAAATGGGTCTTCCTTATAATAGGCATAGGGATTTGGGCTGCTTGTACTTCGGATGAACAAACTATACCGATCGAAGTAGTGCAAAGACAAGACAATCCACTAAATTATAAAAAGGTAGATTCTCTCATTGCCATGATACAAAGTGGAGATCTGGTTTTTAGAACCGGTGCGGATATGACCAGTTATATGCTCCGTCAGCTTAATTTACATGAAAAAATGTATTCGCACTGTGGCATCGCCATTGTAGAAAATGGGCAGGTGTATGTATATCATAGCATTGGTGGAGAGGATAATCCTGACGAAAAGCTTAGAAAAGAGCCTGCACAGGTATGGTTTTCTCCTGTTAATAACTTGGGAGGCGGTGTAGCCAGATTGCTCGTGCAGCGTTTAAACCACGATAGTCTTGCTACTTTATTGCATGCTTGGCATAGTTCCGGAAAGAAATTTGATATGAAATTCGATCTTAGTACCGACGACAGGTTGTATTGTTCGGAGATGGTATACAAGGCTTTTAATAAGATACTTCAGGATACCACTTGGCTCAAACCCGTTAATATGTTTGGTTACAGCATCATGCCTATTGACCATTTATACAGGCATAAACTAGCAAAATTCATTTGCCGGGTTGAATATAAGTAATACCTTTGCGTACATAACTTTTTTTAGTGATGAAAATATTTCAGGGAAGACTTATCATACCAATTTTTATTCTTTTATCCGGTGTTTTTTTACAAAGTTGTAAAAACGACTCTCCTAAGGCTGCTGCAGAAAAATTTCTTAATAATCTAAATCATATGAATTATGATGCAGCTAAAACGGTAGCTACAGAAGAAACCATCAACATGCTGGATATGCTAGCTCAGTTTTCTTCAATGATGCCCGATTCTGTGAAGGAAGAAGCGCGTAAAGTGACTGTCTTTATTAAAGAAGAAAAAATACTTACAGACTCCACAGCTTATGTGATTTACACTACTTCTGAAAACCATACAGAACAACGTTTAAACCTTGTGAAAAGAAGCGTAGATGGCGGCAAAGAAAAAAAATGGCTTGCTCAATGGTCTAAAATGGATCAATTACCAGAAGAAAATGGTACTACAGATGTACAAAATGGCATGCATGATTATTCCGATGGCAATCATACCGGACAAAATAATATGGATACCGTATCTGCAAACTAGTTCTTTCAACCTTAAAACTTAATTAACTACTGATTTAATTAGGAATACACATGAAAAGACAACAACTTATAATGATAATAGGAGCTATTCTGGTATTAATGGGAGGTGTTTCCAGAATAGTAAACCATGAAATGGGATGGTACAATTTTGCACCCATTACAGCTCTTGGTCTCTTTTGTGGAAGTATATTCCCCAACAAACGCTACGCTTTTTTAATGGCTATAGGTGCACAGCTTCTGGGCGATATGTACCTTTTCTTCCGTGATGGGTCAGGATTTTATGGCCTGGAACAACTTTTTGTATATGGAGGCTTACTACTAGTAACGTTGTTAGGAACTTTCCTTCATAAAAGAAAACCACTTACCATTTTCGGGTATTCCATTGCAGCATCGCTGTTGTTTTTCATACTCAGCAACCTGGGCGTATGGGTAGTGCTTATGCTAGGCAAACAAGATGTGATGGGATATGGTACAGGACTTACTGCATTGGCCAATACTTATGTGGCTGCTATCCCTTTCCTTGAAAGATCTATAGTAGCTGACCTGCTAGGCTCAGCACTCTTCTTTGGTAGCTTTGCGGGAATATACCAACTTATCCAAAGCAAAAAATTACAACTCTTATTTGCCCCTAAAAAAGAAGCATAAATCGTACTGCAACAAACTAAGCGTTCACTATATCGAATCCACAATGCTTTACAATAATTGCGACAGGACAACCTGTCGCAATTGTGTTTATATATCCTCTTAGGGTATCTTGCCTTGAATGTATTACTGAAGATTTTATGCTAAGTATGCAGAATACATCCAAACCATTTTTTCCTGGCTTCTGATATAATCACTCATCAAAGCATTTGTACCTTCATCGTTAGCTTCTTCAGATAAATCCAATAAATCCCTTTGTAAGAGTATAATAGCTTTAAACGCGGCTAAAATTTCCTTTACAGCCTGTAAGCCATCAGAAACCTGATTACTTTCTTCTACATTAGATTGCTTTTGATAGACTGAGTATTTATGCTCGGGAGAATGCCCTAAAGTCAATATACGTTCAGCTATTTCATCAATTTTCAGGAGTAAATCATTGTACAGCTCTTCAAATTTTGCATGCAATTCAAAAAATTTCTCTCCTTTAATATTCCAGTGATATCCTCTCACATTTTGGTAGAAAATAGAATAATTGGCCAGTAATACGTTTAGGCTTTCTGCAAGCGTTTTGGATTGCTTGGGATCTAAGCCAATGGCAGTGGTCTTTTTCATATTGTTTGTTGTTTTTTGTTAATGTGAATTCGTTTATTGTCGAAGTATAATAATCTGGATAAATAGATAGCATCCCGAAGTTACTAAGATTTATTTATAGCCCAAAAACCATGCCCGGCTATAGAAAATAAAAATAGTTGGATTGACAAAATGATCTGAAAATCCATAAAACAGCCATAATATTTGATCCTATGACTTTGTAGGCCAGACTTAGAACTCATTCTTAAGGTAAGTAACAGTAAAATGAAGCGTTTCATGTTTTCATGGAATTAAATAATCCTCAAATACCACTAGTTTTTAAATAAGGGTGTACATTTTGCGTATCATTTGATTATTTTTGCACCACTTCTCATCATCAAAACGCTTATATGGCAATAGTTGATTTAGTGATGCCCAAAATGGGCGAAAGTATTATGGAAGCCACCGTACTGAAGTGGCTGAAAAAGCCCGGAGACAAAGTACGCATGGATGAAACCGTACTGGAAATCGCTACCGATAAGGTAGATAGTGAAGTGCCCTCTACTGCCGAAGGCGTGATAACAGAAGTTTTGTTTGCTGAAAACGACGTAGTTCCTGTGGGAACAGTTATTGCTAGAATTGATACCGCAGGAAACAGTGCTGGTAGTGCTCCTGCCGCTGCTCCCGTAGCAGCCCCCGCAACGACTCCGGCACCTGCATCTGTAGCGGCAACCCCGGCTGCACCCACGACACCAGCTCCACAAGCTTCTTCCGGTAGTCGTTTCTATAGCCCGTTAGTACTGAATATTGCTGCCAAAGAAGGTATTGGTATGGCAGAATTGGAAAGTATTCCTGGTACCGGAAGTGAAAATCGTGTAACCAAGAAGGATATCCTGGCATACGTAGCTTCTCGTAAAAACGGAGGCGCAGCAGTAGCCCAACCTCAACCACAACCACAACCTCAGTCGCAGCCTGCACCAGCTCCTGCTACACAACCAGCGCCTACGGTAGCTGAAGCTAAGCCTACATCATATGGACAAAATGTGGAGATTGTGGAAATGGATCGCATGCGTAAGCTGATAGCTGACCACATGGTAAGAAGTAAAGCTACTTCCCCACATGTAACCAGCTTTACAGAATGTGACGTAACACCTATTGTACGCTGGAGAGAGCGTGTTAAAAAAGAATTTGAAAAGAAATACGGCGAAAAAATCACATTTACGCCCATATTTATAGAAGCTATAGTAAACTGTATCCGTAAGTTCCCGATGATCAATAGTAGTGTGGACGGGGATAAAATAATTGTCAAAAAAGACATCAACATCGGAATGGCTACAGCTTTACCTAGTGGTAATCTGATAGTTCCGGTTATTAAAAATGCAGATACAAAGAATTTGCTTGGATTAAGCCGTGATGTAAACGCTCTGGCAAATGCTGCCAGAAACAATAAGCTGAAGGCAGACGATACGCAAGGCGGAACTTTTACCCTTACCAATGTGGGTACTTTTGGCAGCCTGATGGGTACACCTATAATTAATCAGCCTCAGGTAGCTATCTTGGCTGTAGGTGCTATCAAAAAACGTCCGGTTGTATTAGAAACTCCTGATGGAGATGTAGTAGGTATTCGTCATATGATGTATTTGTCACTTAGCTACGACCACCGTATTGTAGATGGTTCTTTAGGAGCTGGCTTCCTTACGGCAGTTGCTAATGAGTTAGAAGCTTTCGATCCCGATCGCGAAATATAAAATTTCTAGTAGTACCCTATCTAAAGGGTAAAGAATATTCCCCTATGCTGCTTAAATACTATATTCAGCATAGGGGTTTTTATATGTACACACGTGGTTATCTATCCGTTTACGAAAAAATTTTGTTTTACCATTTACGCTGCCCTATAGGTTTAAGATGTAATTGTTAGGAGCGTGTGGAGAGATTAATTATAGAAAAGCACTAATATTAGATTGCTTGCATTAAAAAATGCAAGAAGAGGGTGTTATATCTATCACTCGCGAAGTATATAATAATGTAGAAGTTTCAGAAGATGTTGATTTATAGCTTTCTTTTTACTTTAAATGTCAGTAGTTTGAAATAAATAGACAGAAAGAATACTGCTCCATATGAGTAATTTATTACCAACTATTTTTATCAATTAGTCAGCGAATGAACCTAGTTAATTGCTTGTTATTTCCCGCCAGAGGTGTACCTTTGTGCGCGTCTGAAACCTGTAATATCAAATCCTTATGAAGACCCTAATGCTGGAAGCTGCCTCCGGCTCCCCTGTCAGTTATTTTCCGATAGTATTGCAACTATTAGTTGCTATGGGTTTTACAGCTTTTATGATTGTTGTAACTCACTTGCTGGGGCCAAAAAGAAAAACTTCAGATAAGCTTATCAATTTTGAATCTGGGATTGCTTCGGTAGGAAATGCCCGGCAACCTATGGCCATTAAATACTTTCTTGTTGCTATTCTTTTTGTGTTGTTTGATGTAGAAGTAATTTTCTTCTACCCTTATGCGGTTAATTTTAAATCATTGGGTTGGGAAGGCTTTTTAGCTGTACTCATGTTTGTGGCGTTCTTTTTGTGTGGTTTTATATATATCCTCAGAAAAGGTGCTCTAAAGTGGGAGGATTAATTACGTAAAAACTTATTTTCAGACAAGTTTTTGTGTATTTTCAACATTCTTTTTGAATCATAATAATACTGATCAATGCCTCGTCCGGTTCAATATAATACCAATTCAAAAGTTAAGCTGGTTGACCTGCCAGAGGGCTATGCCGGTGAAGGCTTTTATGCTACTTCGTTCGATAAAGTAGTAGGCCTTGCTCGTAAAAACTCTCTGTGGCCATTGCCTTTCGCAACTTCCTGTTGCGGAATCGAATTTATGGCAACGATGGGGTCTAACTATGACTTAGCCAGGTTTGGCTCCGAGCGTATGGGTTTCACCCCACGTCAATGTGATATGTTGCTTGTAGCCGGAACCATTTCAAAAAAATTAGGGCCCATACTACGCCAAGTTTATATCCAAATGGCAGAACCTCGCTGGGTAGTGGCTATAGGCGCTTGTGCCTCCACAGGCGGCATCTTCGATTCTTACTCTGTATTGCAGGGTATAGATCAGGTAATACCAGTGGATGTATATGTTCCCGGATGCCCCCCAAGACCAGAAGGTATTTTGGATGGTATCTTGAAACTACAAGAACTGGTGGGGAATGAAAGCCTTCGCCGCAGAAGCAGCGAACAATATAAAGCATTGATGGAAAGCTACGGCATTCAATAGTACAAACATGGCAGTTAACTACGAACACATACAACATCAACTGACAGAAAAGTTTGGTTCGGATCTATCCTTTGACACAACACAAGATGGCATGCTCACGGTCATCATGCCCGCTGAGCTAAACCTGAAAGTCATACAATTTCTCTACGATCATTTACACTTTCATTTCCTGACAGACCTTACGGGAGTTCATTATCCCGAACAAACAGGAAAGGAACTGGCAGTAGTGTACCATTTGCACAATCTTCAGGATAATGTACGGTTACGCCTGAAATTGTTTGTACCCGTAGCACAACCAGATGTATTTACCTTGACCAAAATTTATGCAGGGGCTAATTGGATGGAAAGGGAAACTTATGACTTCTTTGGTATTAACTTTATTGGCCATCCTAACCTGAAAAGAATTCTGAACGCAGAGGAAATGGATTATTTCCCCATGCGTAAAGAATATACCCTGGAAGACCCACAACGTATAGATAAAGATGATGAAATGTTTGGTAGGTAAACAGGGCTTAAGAATTAAAATATTGATATAATAATTCCCTTAGGGGAAATTTAATATTGCGCATGGAACAAAACCATATACAGCTTTCGGAAGAGTCGCTGGCCAAACAGACCACCACGCTTAACCTGGGTCCTACACACCCGGCTACTCACGGTGTTTTCCAAAATATCATGGAAATAGACGGCGAACGGGTATTGCGTACAGAACCTACCATTGGCTATATTCATCGCGCGTTTGAAAAAATTGCTGAAAGAAGACCTTACTATCAAATCACACCACTTACAGATAGGTTAAACTATTGTTCTGCCCCCATAAATAATATTGGCTGGCATCTTACCGTAGAAAAACTGGTGGGTATTCAGGTGCCTAAAAGGGTAGATTACCTGCGTATCCTCATTATGGAACTGGCCAGAATCGCTGATCACCTAGTTTGTAATTCTGTAATAGGTGTAGATACCGGCGCACTTACGGGATTTACCTATATGTTCCAGTACCGTGAAAAGATTTACGAAATCTTTGAAGGTATCTGTGGCTCCAGGCTAACTACAAATATTGGTCGCTTCGGCGGATTTGAACGTAACTTCTCACAAGACGTATGGGACAGAATTCATAAATTCCTTGAAGACTTTCCCAAAGCATTTGAAGAATTTGAAACCTTGCTCAACCGAAACAGAATCTTTATGGATCGTTGTATCGGGGCAGGACCTCTCTCCGCAGAAATGGCCCTTAGCTACAGTGTAACGGGTCCTAATCTTCGCGCAGCTGGAGTGGATTATGATGTACGGGTAGCCACTCCATATTGTTCTTATGAGGATTTTGACTTTAAAATACCAGTAGGAACTACTGGCGATGTGTACGACAGGTATTTGGTACGAGATAGAGAAGTATGGGAAAGTCTGAGCATCATACGGCAGGTGTTAGATAAACTCAAAGACATGGATCCCTCTGTGTACCATGCTGATGTTCCTGAGTTTTATTTGCCCGATAAAAAAGATGTGTACACTAAAATGGAAGCCCTTATCTACCATTTTAAAATTATCATGGGCGAAACAGATATTCTGCCCGGTGAAATTTATCATGCCGTAGAAGGTGCTAACGGAGAAGTGGGTTATTACCTGATTAGTGATGGTGGAAGATCTCCATACAGATTACATTTTCGTAGACCTTGTTTTATATATTATCAGATATTCCCGGAAATTATCAAAAACGGATTGCTAAGTGACGCCATTATTACACTCAGTAGCCTGAATGTGATTGCCGGAGAACTGGATGCATAGTGTAGAGAGAAATGAGAGGCGATTTTATCGCAAAAAGTATTAAGCAGCATGAACACGATTAGATTTTCAGAAGAAAAACAGCAGAAAGTCAGGGAAATTATAGCACGTTATCCGGAAGGGAAACAAAAAAGCGCATTAATTCCCTTGCTGCACCTGGCACAGGATGAATTTGGTGGTTGGCTGGATGTGCCTGTAATGGACTATGTAGCAGAATTACTGCAAATAAAACCTATCGAAGTATATGAGGTGGCCACGTTTTATACCATGTTTAATCTCAAACCCGTAGGTAAATACGTATTTGAGGTGTGCAGAACTGGCCCTTGTATGTTAAACGGTAGCGACAATATTATTGAGTATATAAAGGAAAAATTAGGAATAGAAGAAGGAGAAACCACGCCGGATGGCCTTTTTACGCTAAAGCCGGCCGAGTGCCTTGGAGCTTGTGGATATGCTCCCATGATGCAATTGGGAAAACATTATCGCGAACACCTGACACGTGAAAAAGTAGATCAGATCATTGAAGAATGTCGAAAACAAGCAGCGGCTACATCAAAACCATAAATACAGAAAGCCATGAAGAAGTATATATTCCTTTTTCTGTCTCTCCTGATATTTGGTTTCTCTAAAGCTGCTACTACAGACACTACTGGATTGGGTAAATGTATCTATGATTTGGATCTTGCCCTACTGCAAAAGGATACGGTAGCTTTACACCGGCTTTTGCATACAGATGTCATGTATGGCCATTCTAATGGCTGGATCGAAAAAAAAGCAGAAGTTATAAACAACCTTTATAACGGAACGCTTCATTATGAAAGTATAAAACCAACCACCACACCTATTGTAGTGGTTGAACACAATGTGGCGGCTGTAAGACAAACTGCTGACATCATTGTTTCATTAAACGATAAAAAGATAACCCTTACATTGCATGTATTGCAAGTTTGGATAAAAACACACGACTCCTGGCAACTATTTAGCCGACAGAGTACTAAGCTGTGATCCAAAGCAATCATGCAAGTAAGTTTTTAAAAATCAGTTTGGCATTGAGATGAAACTTCTTTTAGAAAACGCACATATAGAAGGCATTCGGTACTATGAAACGTACCGTAAACACGGAGGTTACCGCGCACTGGAAAAGGCGCTGACCTTATCGCCTGACGAAATCGTGGAAGAAGTAAAGAAAAGCGGACTTCGCGGAAGAGGAGGCGCTGGTTTCCCTACAGGTATGAAATGGAGCTTTCTGGCAAAACCTGAAGGTATTCCCAGACACTTGGTTTGTAATGCGGATGAATCAGAACCCGGGACTTTTAAGGACCGCTATCTGATGGAATTTCTGCCACATCTACTTATAGAAGGACTTATCATTTCTTCTTATGCATTGGGATCTAATGCAACCTATATCTACATTCGGGGTGAATATGCTTGGATTCCCGAAATCCTCGAACATGCCATCGCAGAAGCAAAACATCATGGATGGCTTGGAAAAAATATTCTAGGTTCAGGATTTGACTGTGAAATATATGTACAACGCGGAGCAGGAGCTTATATCTGTGGAGAAGAGACGGCATTGATTGAATCCTTAGAAGGTAAACGCGGAAACCCCCGTATTAAACCTCCCTTCCCGGCAGTACAGGGATTGTGGATGCGTCCTACTGTGGTAAATAATGTAGAAACACTAGCTACGGTAGTTCCTATTATCAATATGGGTGGAGAGGAATACAGTAAAATTGGAGTGGGTAGATCTACCGGAACTAAACTGATTTCTGCCTGTGGTAATATTAATAAGCCTGGTGTATATGAAATCGGCTTCGATCTTTCTGTAGAGGAATTTATTTTTAGCGATCAATATTGTGGGGGTATCCCGAATGGTAAAAAATTAAAAGCCTGTATTCCCGGAGGATCATCAGTTCCTATCTTACCGCAAAACCTGTTACTCAAAACAGCTAAGGGAGAAACCAGATATATGAACTATGAAAGCCTTTCAGATGGAGGATTCCAGACTGGAACCATGTTAGGATCTGGAGGGTTTATTGTACTTGATGAAGACCAATGTGTGGTAAGACACACTATGACGCTGGCCAGATTCTATAATCACGAAAGTTGCGGACAGTGTAGCCCATGTCGTGAAGGTACAGGCTGGATGTACAAAATCCTCAAAAACATAGAATACGGCAAAGGGAAAATGAGTGATATCGATTTGCTTTGGGATATACAGCGCAGAATCGAAGGAAATACCATTTGTCCGCTGGGTGATGCTGCTGCATGGCCTGTTGCTGCTGCCATCCGTCATTTCCGAGATGAATTTGAATGGCATGTAAAACATCCCGACGAAGCACAAAAACGAAATTTTGGCTTGGCTCATTATGCAGACCCCATCGTTCCGGCAGTAGCCTGACGAAAAAAACAAACAACCATCTTCAAACAGCCTAAACAAATGCACTGATGTCTGAAGCGCCTAAATGTAAAGTAACGATAGATAATATCACGATAGAAGTTCCTGTAGGAACCACTATCCTGAATGCTGCACGACAAATTGGCGGAGACGTTACGCCGCCAGCCATGTGCTATTACAGCAAATTGGAAGGTAGCGGAGGAAAATGCAGAACCTGTCTGGTAGAAGTAAGCAAAGGGTCGGAAAAAGACCCCAGACCCATGCCTAAACTGGTGGCAAGCTGCCGCACTACTGTAATGGACGGCATGGAAGTGAAAAATATTACTTCGGAACGAGTACTGGATGCGAGAAAAGGAGTAGTGGAAATGTTGCTTATAAACCACCCCCTCGATTGTCCGATTTGTGATCAGGCAGGAGAATGTCATTTACAAGATTTAAGCTACGAACACGGAGTAGTAGATACCCGCTTTGAATTTGAACGCCGTACATTTGAAAAAGAAAATATTGGAGATTACATTTCCCTACATATGAATCGATGCATCCTGTGCTATCGATGCGTATATACTGCAGAACAATTAACGGGAAAAAGAGAACATGGGGTACTGGACAGAGGTGATCATGCGAACATCAGTACTTTACTAGGGAAATCGCTGGATAATGAATTTATCGGAAATGTTATCGATGTATGCCCAGTAGGAGCACTTACTGATAAAACTTTCCGCTTTAAAAATAGAGTGTGGTTTACTAAACCTTTAGATGCTCATAGAGATTGCCCTACCTGTAGTGGAAAAGTAAGATTATGGATGCGGGGAGATGAAGTCTTTAGGGTAACCGCCCGAAAAGATCAATGGGGTGAAGTAGAAGACTGGATTTGCAATGATTGTAGATTTCATAAAAAATCTACTTCCGACTGGGTTATCGAAGGACCTTCGGTTATTAACAGACACAGTGTAATTAGTCAGGGGCATTATCGGAACGCCATTACAGCACAAAAAGAACTGGTAAATCAGATTATTGGTAAAGAACCCAAATTATTATTTGATATACATTCAATTAGCGATGTGAATCGTCCTGAAATTGAATTATCCAAAATAGAAGGGCCTGCACATTCCGATGATTTTTTGCCGAATAGGCGGATAGAACAGGAGCGGAAGCTGATTGTAGGTAGAAAAAAGAAGGAAAAAGAAAAATAAGGGATATTCTAGAAGAGGAAAAGCGAAAAAACTACTAAAATTATTATAACGAACTGATTACTTTTGCCGCGCTATGCTATTATTGCAGACAGACTGGATACTTATAGCTGAAAAGCTGGGGCTTATCACGCTCATTTTACTGGTTTCACTAGGAGTGGCTGCTTATGCCACCTGGGGAGAACGAAAAGTGGCTGCAGTGATGCAGGATCGTCGTGGACCCAATCGTGCGGGTCCGTTAGGATTGCTCCAACCTCTGGCAGATGGTTTGAAGCTGTTTTTTAAAGAAGAAATTATTCCCAGTCATTCTGCCAAAGTACTCTTTGTTTTAGGTCCTGCGATGTTTATGGTTACGGCGCTTATGACTAGTGCCATTATTCCGTGGGGGCCATCTTTTGAAATTGCTGGTCGTACTATTTCCCTTCAAGTGGCTGATATTAATATTGGTGTACTCTACATTTTTGGAGTAGTGAGTGTAGGCGTATATGGCATTATGTTGGGAGGATGGGCTTCAAACAATAAATATTCCTTACTGAGTAGTATCCGTGCAGCCTCACAAAGTATTTCTTATGAACTGGCATTGGGCATTAGCCTTATTGCACTGCTAATGGTAACAGGCTCGCTCAGGTTATCAGAAATTGTAGAGCAACAACACGGATTTTGGGACAACGGTTATTTTACTTGGAACTTTTTTAAACAGCCTCTCGGCTTCTTTATATTCTTAGTGTGCTCGTTTGCAGAACTCAATCGTGCTCCTTTCGACTTACCAGAAGCGGAAAGTGAGCTGAACATGGGTTATCATCTCGAGTATTCTTCCATGAAATTGGGTTTATACCTTTTCGCGGAATACATCAATATGTTTATTACCAGCGCGGTATTGGCTACGCTGTTTTTCGGCGGATATAATTTCCCTGGTATGGATTGGGTAGCAGCACAAGTGCCTTCCGGAGTGTTTTCTCTGATTTGTGCGAGTGTGTTTATGCTGAAAATTATAGGATTTATCTTATTCTTTATGTTTATACGCTGGACTTTACCTCGATTTAGGTACGACCAGCTGATGAATCTAGGTTGGCGTACGCTGATTCCGCTGGCCTTATTCAATATGATACTGACCGGGGCAGCCATGTTGACTATTTTTAAATAAGAGGTACCTGGTATCAGGAATCTGTGTGGACTGAATTTGTATATTATTAATCGTAAACAAAAGAAAAACACTACAATGCAACCGTTAACCAATAGAGCCGTACCTGTAAACAGGGATCCGATGAGCTTCGGGGAGCGGATATATGTGCCTGCCATATTGAAAGGATTGCGCATTACGTTGGGGCATATTTTCAGGAAAAAAGCTACTTATTCCTATCCAGAAGAAACCAGACCGTTTAGTCCAGTATTTAGAGGGCTGCACGTATTAAACAGAGATGAAGAGGGTAGAGAGCGTTGTACAGCCTGTGGGCTTTGTGCGCTTGCTTGTCCTGCAGAGGCTATCACAATGGAAGCTGCCGAGCGCAAACCGGGAGAAGAGCATTTATACCGTGAAGAAAAATATGCAGCAAAATATGAAATCAATATGCTTCGTTGCATTTTCTGCGGTTTCTGTGAAGAAGCCTGCCCGAAAGATGCGGTATATCTTAGTGAAACTGTGATGCCCGCCAATTATACCAGAAGAAGCTTTATCTATAAAAAGGAAGATCTACTCATTGCTCACCCTAAACAACAACAAAATTAATACAACAGGTAACTATGGATTTTTTTGAAATATTATTCTGGTTGTTGTCATTTATCGCTATTAGTTGCGCACTGGGGGTGGTCTTTAGTAGAAACCCGGTAAACAGTGTATTGTTTCTGATCGGAATGTTTTTTGCCATTTCCGGGCATTATATTTTGATGAACGCGCAGTTTCTAGCCGTGGTGAATATTATTGTGTATGCTGGTGCCATTATGGTACTATTCCTGTTCGTAATCATGCTTATGAATCTCAATGCAGATGCAGAACCTCAAAAAAGTAAACTCGTACAGTTTGCTGCAGTGATCTCGGGAGGAATATTATTCCTGGTACTTTTGGCTGCTATTAAAGATTCCCCTACTACAGCATCATTCGATCGACAGCCTAGTGCTTCGGGGCTAATTGAAAATCTCGGAACTACCTTGTTTACCAGATATGTGTTGCCGTTTGAGATCAGTAGTATCCTCTTCCTGTCTGCCATGATTGGTGCTATGGTAATAGGTAAGAAAGAAACCATTTCGGTAACACCACAGGAAGAGTCAAAAGACAATCGTTAAATATAATAATCGCGATATGCCCATACAGTATTACATATTTTTAAGCATTACGCTGTTTTGCATCGGCATTATGGGAACCCTTATGCGGAGAAATGCCATTATTATATTCATGTGCATTGAAATGATGCTGAATGCAGTTAATTTATTATTGGTGGCATTCTCCAAATTGTTTGAAGATGCTTCCTCGCAGATTTTTGTGTTTTTTATTATGGTCGTTGCAGCAGCAGAGGTTGCTGTAGGGCTTGCCATTATTGTGATGATGTATCGTAAGGTACATTCTGTAGATATTAATATTTTAAACAGGCTGAAACATTAACTATAAAGCAGGCAGAAACCGAAAAATTTTTTGCCAGAGATAAGAGATTATGACAAACCTAGTTTATTTAGTGCCACTTTTTCCCTTGATTGGGTTTTTAATTAATGGGCTGGGTTGGCGTGTTCTACCCAGAACAATAGGAGGGGTAATTGGAAGCACAAGCATCCTAGCCTCTTTTGCCGTGTCACTTGCTATCTTTTTTGAAACCATACAAGGTGTTAATACTACTGTAGTCTTATTTGATTTTATACAGTCTGGCAACTTATACATTCCCCTTGCTTTCCGAGTGGATAGCCTTTCTGCATTATTCCTTTTAATCATTACGGGTATTGGCTTCCTTATTCATGTATATTCTACTTCTTATATGCATGATGACGAAGGCATGGTTCGGTATTTTGCTTACCTGAATCTTTTCGTTTTCTCCATGTTATTATTGGTGCTTGGCGACAACTATCTTGTAATGTTTATAGGCTGGGAAGGCGTAGGATTGTGTTCCTATTTATTGATTGGATTTTGGTTTAAAAACAAGGCTTATACACAAGCAGCTAAGAAAGCATTTGTGATGAACAGAATTGGGGACCTTGGCTTTCTAACAGGTATGCTGCTCATATTATATCATTTTGGTACGCTTACATACACTGATTTCTTTGCACAGATTGAATCGGGTACACATCCTGTAAGCAATAGTATCTATAACTGGATTGCCTTGTGTCTGTTTATCGGTGCTATGGGGAAATCTGCACAAATTCCGTTATATACTTGGTTGCCCGATGCAATGGCCGGTCCTACCCCAGTATCTGCTCTTATCCACGCCGCTACCATGGTTACTGCAGGTATTTATATGATTGCTAGAAGTAGTATTCTCTATAATATGGCACCAGATACCTTACAGTTTATTGGCTGGATAGGATGTGCTACTGCTCTACTTGCCGCAACCATTGCCCTCAAACAATATGATATTAAAAAGGTTTTGGCCTATTCAACCGTGAGTCAATTAGGCTTTATGTTTATGGCACTGGGTATGGGAGCTTATACTACCGCAGTATTTCACGTAATGACCCATGCGTTTTTTAAAGCCTTGCTGTTTTTGGGATCAGGGAGTGTGATCCATGCTATGGGAGGAGAACAGGATATCAGGAAAATGGGAGGGCTGGGAAAACACATGCCCATTACTCGTACCACCTTTTTAATTGGTTGTATAGCTATTGCAGGTATTCCGGGCTTTTCAGGATTCTTTTCCAAAGATGAAATTTTAGCAGCTACATTTGTTCAAAACCCTGCTATCTATGTTTTGGGACTTATCGCTGCCATGATGACAGCCTTCTATATGTTCCGTTTGTATACACTCACTTTTACAGGAGCATTTAGAGGAACAGAAGAACAACGCAAACACCTGCATGAAAGTCCAGCCGCTATTACCATTCCGTTGATAGTATTAGCTGTATTGTCTATAGTAGGAGGATATGTAGGATTGCCTCCTGTATTAAGCGAACACCATGTGTTGACGAGCTATTTAGAGCAGGTTGTAACAAATAACTTACATCATCATTTAGCACACAATACAGAATGGATATTATTAGGAGTATCTTCTCTGGTTGCTATTGTATTTTCTATTGCAGGATATAGGGCAAATAAAAATCCCGATTTCCGTCCGAATACAGGTTTAGCAAAAGTGCTGGAAAATAAATGGTATGTGGATGAACTTTATGATAAGGTAATCGTGCAGCCGGTATTAGGGGGATCTAAACTCATGGAGACCTATGTAGAAAAACGTGGCATTGATGGCATAGTAAACGGAGTAGGTAAGTTGGTGCGTAGAGGCAGTGAGAAGATCAGATTTTTACAAAACGGACAGGTAGGGTTCTATCTGTTTGCTATGGTTATCGGAATCATATTATTATTTTCAATTAGTTTTTTCTGGATTAAATAAACGCGCAAGGAGTACGTTGTATTTCAGATTATGAGCTTAGTATTACTTATACTCATTCCACTTGTAGCCGGTACGCTCAGTTTTTTAGGAAAGGGCACTCAGGCAAAAATGCTTGCTTTAGGCAGCAGTCTGATTACTGCAGCTATCTCAGGTTGGGTAGCCTACCAGAGTATGGAAGGCGCATTATCGTTTCAGCAAGCCTGGCAACCCTTGCCCGGCGTATCATTTAGCTTGTATGCCGATGGTATGGCATCTATGCTTTGCCTGCTTTCCGGCATCGTGATGCCTGTAGTTTTTCTTTCTTTATGGAATAATTTACCCGAACGGCCTCATGCATTTCTGGGACTTTTATTATTATCCCATGCAGGGTTAAATGGTGTTTTTCTGGCTCATGATGCCCTGTTATTTTATATCTGCTGGGAGCTTGCCTTAATTCCGGTGTATTTCCTCTGTTCTCAATGGGGTGGTAAGAACCGTATCCAGGTAACCCTTAAGTTTTTCCTGTACACCTTTGCTGGAAGCTTGATTTTGTTAGCTGGAATCATCTACTTGGCAAGTCTTAACCCCGGATCTTCCGCATACTCATGGCAGAGCATTGTATATGTGGGAAAAAATCTTCCTGCAGAAATACAGCATATATTGTTTTGGATACTGTTTATTGCTTTTGCCATTAAAATGCCGGTATTTCCGTTCCATACCTGGCAGCCTGATACTTATGAACAATCTCCCACCCCTGTCACTATTGTGCTGAGTGCGCTCATGGTTAAAATGGGGTTGTTTGCCATGCTACGCTGGTTATTCCCCGTAATACCTCAGGCAGTAGCTTATTGGTCAGATACAGTGATGGTATTGTGTGTGATAGGTATTGTATATGCTTCTTTGCTGGCCATAGTGCAAAAAGACTTAAAACGCTTAATCGCTTATTCTTCGATTGCTCACATGGGATTAATGTGTGCTGCAGCATTTGCCGGTACACAAGTAGGTATGCACGGATTAATGGTGCAAATGTTTAATCATGGTATTACCATTACAGGATTATGGATAATTACCTACATGATTGAGCATCGTTATGGCACCAGAGATATGTCGCAACTGGGAGGTATGGCGATTGTAATGCCACAAATGGCCATTGCATTGGTAGTGCTTTCTTTTGCCAATATAGGGCTCCCACTTACCAATGGATTTATTGGTGAGTTTATGCTCTTTCATGGTATATTCCAAAGCAGCTCACCTTATCATATAGGATTTATGGTTGTTGCCGGATTGGGAATAATATTAGGTGCAATATATACTTTAACTATGGTGCAGCGAACAGCCTTTGGGAATACAGTTCCCTTGCTGTCTACCAAAGATATGACATGGTATGAATCTATAGGTATGGCTGCTTTACTAACCCTAGTAGTATTTTTAGGAGTATATCCTAAACCCTTACTGGCATTAACTGCATCAGCCGCACAAATGCTTGTGCCTTGATGAATTGAAATAAATGTGTAGTGAGATTGAAAGAGAAGGAAAGATGTTAAAAGAGATTGAAATAATAGGAAATAATATTAACGAACAGAATTAACTACAGTCGGATACATGAACGCAATCATTGCATCGGCAATCGCAGGGATCATCCTGATGTTTTCCGGGGTTACCATAAAAAACCGGCAAACAGTAACAGGGCTGGCAACGGTTTTGTTTTTTATATTGTTGGGAGTAAACTTCGCTTCTTTACTGTCGGCCTCTCCCACACCTGATATTTTTTATAATGATATGCTGGTTTTCGACCGGTTTTCTTATATGTTCAATTTCCTCATGACGGGGGCAACGTTTTTATATATCCTCTTATTAAAGAAAGATATAAGCAGGGTAGGCACGCATGTGGGTGAGTATTTTGCGTTGATTAGCTTTATCATGCTCGGTATCTATCTTCTAGCCGGCTACAATAATCTGCTGATGTTATTCCTAGGTATAGAAATCATCTCCATACCTCAGTATGTACTCGCAGGAAGTGATAAAAGAAACCTGAAAAGCAGTGAAGCCTCTTTGAAATATTTGTTGATGGGTGCCTTCTCTACTGGCTTGTTGCTGATGGGTATTACCCTTATTTACGGCTCTACAGCTAGTTTTGATATCAACGGATTTAAAACCCTATTCTCCAACGATTTAAACCCACTTGCTTTGGCAGGCATTATCCTGCTAATTATAGCTTTTGCCTTTAAAGTTTCTGCTGTACCCATGCATTTATGGACGCCAGATGTGTACGATGGTGCACCCACTCCATTTACCGCATTTATGGCAACGATAGTTAAATCAGGGGCGTTTTTAGGATTCTTACGCTTATTCCATATATCCTTTGGTAATCTGAGTGAACATTGGGTAATGGTATTGGCCATTGTTACAGCTGCTACCCTACTGGTAGGTAATATTACCGCAGTATTCCAGCAAAGCGTGAAAAGAATGTTGGCCTACTCTTCTATTGCACAGGCTGGTTTTATGCTCTTTGCAGTAATGTCCGTGAATAAAACATCATGGAATGCGATTACTTTATATGCAGTCGCTTATAGCTTAGCTACCATTGGTATTTTTGCCGTACTGGCCAAAATGAAGGATTATACATATGATGGCTTTAACGGACTTGCCCGTAAAGATCCTGCACTAGCGCTGTGTGTAACTATTTTCTTACTCTCCCTGACAGGAATTCCTTTAACGGCTGGATTTATGGCAAAATACTATGTACTCATGGCTACCATACAGCAAGGCCATCTCTTCTGGCTGGTGATCTTTGCATTGCTTATGGCAGCAGTTAGTGCCTCATATTATTTCAGAGTTATTATTGCTATGTACTTTAAATCAGGAGAGCCTGGAATGGCATATCCCATCACCGCTTACGATCGCTTTATGTTGGGTCTTACAGCCGTATTGGTTATTCTGATAGGTATCTTCCCCCAATGGTTTTTTTAGTACCTCTTAGCTAGATTTACCCATTCATTTCCGGCATATAAACGTCTCTCTCTTTATGGCCTCAGACAACTTGTGCTTTGCAATGGCAAGTTATTAATGTTTAGTAGATATCTTATCAGAAAAACCGATATCTTATCAATAAATTATTGATATATCTCGACGAAAAATCTTTTTCTTGAGCATTCATACTTGTTATCCGTTGCCACACTGCTTGCTACGGTGTGATAAAATAATAATTAACTATTGGGTTTTATAGGTAGTCTGAATATGGCACTGTGTTTGGTTATTAGCCATGCTGAGTGAGAGATAACAACAGGTAACAAGACATGAGCAGAATAAAAAAATCAAGTTTGATATAAGAATTTGTTGTACAATATGGATGAGATAGGACGTTTTATTGTTTTTTTATTGCACGTGGATTTTATTAATAAGCATTATTTGAGTTCTTCATTACCTACTATGGATGGATAGA
>JGI12383J13903_1000278_pt1 | contig 43931 bp, 35 predicted proteins | sample Passage237B_FD_13903 | JGI IMG/M metagenome (IMG submission 13903)
CATCGAGCGGCTCGCCGAGGTCGAACGCATCGGCGGCGCCCCGCCGATCTTCCGTCCCGGCGCGCGCGCGGACATCCTGCGCACGCTGGATGCGGGCGACTGCGTGATCGGCCTGATCGACGTGCCGCCGCGGCTCGCGCCGCGCGACCAGCGCCCGGCCACCCTGCTCGGGCAGCGGGCCAGCCTGCCGGACGGGCTGGTGCGCCTCGCCCGCGAGGCGGGCGTGCCGGTGGTGCCGTGCTGGGTCGAGGTCGATTTCGCGCGCGGCACGCGCCGCGTCGTGATCGAGCCGCCGTTGCGGGTCACGCAGGACGCCGGTGTGCTCGATCACTTCGCGGCGGTGCTCGACCGCATCGTGCGCGCGCAACCGGCGGCGTGGCAGTTCTGGCGCGAATGGCCGGCATGGATCGCCGACGCGCGCGGCCTGCATGCCGGGCGTGCATTCTCAAACGAGCAGGGTGCGGGTACGCTAGACCATTCCGACGCAACGACGGGGTCCGGAACATGACGCTCCGCACGCACCGGGCGGGCATCATCGGCGGCACGCGGATACCGTTCTGCCGCAACAACACCGCCTACGCCGACATCGGCAACTTCGGCATGGGAGTCAAGGCGCTCGGCGCGCTGGTCGAGCGCTTCGGCCTGCACGGCGAGGAACTGGGCGATGTCGCCTTCGGCGCGGTCATCAAGCACGCGTCGGAGTGGAATCTCGCACGCGAGATCGTGCTTTCGTCCGGCCTCGCGCCGACCACGCCCGGCCTCACCACGGCGCGCGCCTGCGGCACCTCGCTGGACAATGCGATCCTGATCGCCAACAAGATCGCGGCCGGGCAGATCCAGGCCGGCATCGCGGGCGGCAGCGACACCACCAGCGACGTGCCGATCGTCTACTCGCGTGCGCTGCAGCAGCGCCTGCTCGCGGTCAACCGCGCGAAGAATCCGCGTGCGAAGGCCGAGGCGGCAGTGCGCGGCTTCTCGTTCGGCGAGCTCAAGCCCGCGTTCCCCGGCGTGGCCGAGCCGCGCACGGGCAAGTCGATGGGCGAACATTGCGAGCTGATGGCGCGCGAATGGCAGATCGGCCGCGAGGAGCAGGACAGGCTGGCGCTGGAGAGCCACCGCAAGCTCGCGGCGGCATACGAGCGTGGTTTCTTCGACGACCTCGTGGTGCCGTTCCGCGGCGTCGAGCGCGACAACATCCTGCGTCCGGACACGACGCTGGAGAAGCTGGCTTCGCTCAAGCCCGCGTTCGACCGCAGTTCCGGGCACGGCACGCTGACGGCCGGCAACTCCAGTGCGCTGTCCGACGGTGCCGCCGCGGTGCTCATCGCGAGCGACGAATGGGCGGCTGCGCACGGCCTCGAGGTGCAGGCGTATATCACCGATGCCGAGGTCGCCGCCGTCGACTTCGTGCACGGCGAAGGCCTGCTGATGGCGCCGACCATCGCGGTGCCGCGCATGCTCGCGCGCACCGGGCTCACGCTGCAGGACTTCGATTTCTACGAGATCCACGAGGCGTTCGCGGCGCAGGTGCTGTGTACGCTGCGCGCATGGGAATCGGAAGACTACTGCCGCAACCGCCTCGGCCTGGACAAGCCGCTGGGCTCGATCGACCCGGCGAAGATGAACGTCAACGGCTCCAGCCTGGCGGCCGGCCATCCGTTCGCCGCGACCGGCGCGCGGCTGGTGGCGACGCTGGCGAAACTGCTCAGGGACAAGGGTTCGGGGCGCGGGCTGATCTCGATCTGCACCGCGGGAGGGATGGGCGTCACGGCGATCCTCGAGCGTCCGTAGCGCACGGCGAGGGAACTCACGATGCAGGCAGGCAACTACGCACTGGTGCTGACCGGCGAGGTGCTGCCCGGACATGCGCCCGAGAAAGTGTGGCCTGCGCTCGCGGCGTACTTCCGCATGGATCCGGACCGCTTCGAGAAGCAGCTTCGCGCTCGTGCGCCGATCGCGATCAAGCACGACGACGATCTCGGCAAGCTGCAGACGCTGCAGGCCGGTGCAGCCGCGGTCGGCGCCGCCTGCGAGATCTGTGCCCCGGACGGCCGTTCCGCGCTGTTCGTGCTGCTGGACGGCACGCCGCGCGGCCCGATCCCGCGCGTGCTGGTGGAGGAACGCATCGATCACGGCCTGTGGCCGGCAACCGTGCGCATCGCCGAGGTCGGATCGAGGCAGTGGAAGGCGTATCGGGAGCTGGATGCGGCGGCGGCCCCGCTCGCGCCGCCGGTGGTCGAGCCGCTGCCGGAAAAGCCGTTCCATCGCGGCGACATCGCGGTCACGCCGGTGCCGCGCTCCGTGCAGGCGACCAGCCCCGCACTGCCTGCGGCGCTGCCCAACGACCCTGCGGTCGAGGCCGGGTTCTGGCGCCGTTGCGCAGCGGCGTTGATCGACGGCCTGCTGCTCGGTGCGGCCTTCGCGGCCTTGTCGGCGACGCTGTTCACGGCATTGCCGCTGGCGGTGTCGATCGGCGGTCGCGATGGCCTGGCGGTGCTTCCGGGTCTGGTGGCGGGGTTCGGACTCTTTTCGCTGGTCGGCCAGTGGCTGTACTTCGCGCTGTTCGAGGGCAGCCGGTTGCAGGCGACGCCGGGCAAGCTGGCGATGGGCATCAAGGTGGTGGACGAGCGCGGCCGGCGCATCGGCTTCGCGCATGCGAGCGGCCGCTTCATCGGCAAGATCCTGTCCGGCGCGCTGTTCGGGATCGGCTACCTGCTGCCCGCCCTCAGCGACCGCAAGCGCGCGTTGCACGACATGGTCGCGAACACGCTGGTGGTGTTCCGCGACGTCGAGTTCGGTCGCCAGCTGCCGACCGACAAGCCGCCGATGCCGTGGTACGGATGGGCCGTCAACCTGCTGGTGCTGATCGGCGTTCCGCTGGCGGCCGCTGCGCTGGCGGCGGTGCTGCTGTTCGGCTTGTGAGGATCGGTCCGGCGGCTTCGGTCAGGGGCGCTCGCCGGCGGCCCAGCGGTGTGCGGCATGGATCAGCTCGCCGGCGTTGGCGAGGCCGAGTTTGCGCTTGATGTTCTCCCGGTGGGTCTCCACCGTTTTCACGCTGAGCGTCAGCGCGCCCGCGATCGCATTGCTGCCCAGTCCGCGCCCGATCAGGTCGAACACCTCGCGCTCGCGCGTCGTCAGCGGCAGCGCCGGCCGTGGCGGCCACAGTGCGCACGCGTGACCGCACGGCGGATCGGTGCAGGACGCTTCGCAGTGGGCGGCCTTTTCCAGCGCGACGCAGATCCGGTCCAGGTCGTCGCGCTCGCAGATGTAGCCGCACGCTGCGAATCGCGCGCCGGCCCGACCCGGATGCGGTTTCGGGCCGATCAGCAGGATGCGCGGAACCGCGCACGATGTCGCCGCTGCCTCGAGCGAGGCTGCGAACGCGGTATCCACGATGAGCACGTCCGGCGTGCAGGCGCGAAGCTCCGCGTGCAGCGCGTCCATGTCGTGCGCGGTGGCGATCACTTCGGCGCCGGGCATCGCGCCGATCAGGCGTTGCAGGCCCAGGGTGACCAGCTCGGCTTGCGAGGCAACGAGGAACCGCGTGCGATGGGGCGATGCTGCTTGTGCCATGGGCGGAGGCCGGTACAGGTTGCGGAGCGAAGGGATGGCAGGGTAGATCGACGCCGCGTCGCATGCCCGCAGGTGCGGCGAAGCGACACGCCGCCGCTCATGTCACGCCGCGCGACGCGAGGAACGGCACATAGGCGCGATCCACGCACAGGATGTGGTGTGCCAGCCAATCCTTCAGGAACGCCAGCGCGTCGAGCCCGACCGCCTCGCCGTTCTCGAACCCGGTCAGCAGTTGCATCGCACGCTGCGTGAAGCCGTCATGTTCCGCCTTGTGCGCGACGCTGTGCGGATAGCCGAGGCGCGTGAACAGCTCTTCCTCGACGATGAAATGGTTCATCGTGTAATCCATGAGCCCGTCGAGGATTTCCCCGATCGTTGCGTGACACGGTGACGGCGACTGCACCTCGTCGTGCAGGCGGTTGGTGGCATCCACCAGCCAACGATGCTGGCGATCGATCGATTCGATGCCGAGAACGAACTGTTCGGACCATGGCATGAACGACATGGAATCCCCTGCTTCTCCGCCCTCCGAGGTGATCCGGTCGGCGGCCCCTTTCGCGATGCGCCGTCGCGCCGACACGGGGAGGCGCGTGGACGCGGGTGATTATTCCGCACTGCGGCATGCGATCAATCGGTGAATCCCCGAGTCGATCCGCGGGTGCGTGTCCCGAACTGCTCAGAGGAATCCGGCCAGACCGGCGCCGAAGGCGGTCACGATGCGGGTGTAGATCGTCTTCAGGGGCAGGTCGACTTCCGGGAAGTCGCCGACGTCCTCGTGGCACTCGTAGAACCGCTTGTCGCGCGGTCCCATCGGCTCGCAGCCCGGCTTGAGCTCGTAGCTCGTCGCGTAGCGGAACGGCCACAGGTCGAAGATCGGCAGCGCGGTGGAGATGTCGTTGATGATGTTGTTGAGCTTGCCGATCAGCTTGGGCGCACGCTGGCTGCGCGCGATGATCCAGGCGTTCTGCGGCGCGACATCGAGCAGGATTGCCGCGCGCAGCCGCTCCGCGACGGCGCGGTCGTAGAAGATGAAGCCGGATTCGGTGTTGTAGTCGTCCGAGCGCGGATCGAAGTTGTGCGAGCCGATCATCGCGATCGTGTCGTCGATGACCAGCGACTTGGCGTGCAGGCCGAGGCGGGCTCCGTGGCGCTTGAGCGGCGTGCGCCCGTAGCGCTCGTACTCGCCGCGGTTGTCGCCTCCGGCCAGCGTTGCGTAGCCGGCCACGAACCGTTGCGCGTCGCCGGGAAACGGCTTGAACTCGTGGATGCGGAATCCGTACTTGAGATAGCGCTTCTTGTACTTGTACGAAAGCGCGTACACGTAGAACGCATCCGTCGCCGCCAGCGAATTGGTCGAGACGATGATTTCCGGTCGCGGATCGCGCTCGGCGATCGCGCGGAACACCTTCTGTGCACGGCGGCTGAGCACGAGGTACGGCGTCTCCAGCACGATCTGGCCGCGCGCGCCTTCCAGCAGCGTGACGATGTGCTCGGTGAGCGCCGCCGCCCGGGGGTCGTCGCGGTTCTCCGCCTTGTCCGGCGCATCGGAAAAGTAGGCGACGCGGCCGGTACGGATCGCGTCGGAAACGAAGTGCCGCTCGATCCAGTCGGCATCGCCTGCCCGTGCGCGCGCGGCTTCGATCCGCGCCCAGTCCGCGTCGCGCGGCGGCGACGGCTCGGTTGCCGTGCCGGATCCGGCCACGAGGCGCGCGTTCACGTCGTTCAGGCGCGTCAGCGGGCGCGCCCGCCGATGGTTCCAGAACGCATCGAACGACGCCTGCATCGCGGCGCCGGCCTGCGGACCGACGACCAGCACGTCGCGGTCGCGGTAGTCGAACTCGGGGTCCCAGTCGAAGTAGCGGTCCTCGACGTTGCGGCCGCCGACGATGCCGATCTCGCCATCGACCAGAAGCAGCTTGTTGTGCATGCGCTGGTTGAAGCGCGAGAAGCAGCACAGCACGCCGGCAGCGAACTCGAGGGGTTGCGTGACCGCTTCGTTGAAGGTCGGGTTGTAGAGGCGGAACTCGAGGTTCGCGTGCGCGCGCGCGATGCGCGCGAGCCAGTTCACGTCGTCCAGGGAGAACAACTGGTCGGCGAGCACGCGCACCTTCACGCCGCGCCGCGCCGCACGCAGCAGTTCGTCCAGCATCAGCCAGCCGGAGCTGTCCTCGGCCCAGATGAAGGTCTGCAGGTCGATGCTGCGGCGGGCCGAGCGGATCAGGTGGATGCGCGCGATCAGCGCATCCTCGCCGCGCTCGAGCAGGTTCACGTGGTGGACCGGATGTGCCGGCGTGTCGCTTGCGCGCGCGTCGAGCACGAGTCGACGATACGGCGACGGCATCGCGCAGCGGTCCGCGCGGTCGCAGGCGACCGCGGCAGGCCGCTCGGCGGCGACCACGGCTTCGGCGCGGCGCGCCAGATCACGGTTGAGGCCGCAGGCCGAAAGCAACGGGACGATCAGGCAAGGCACGACACGGATGGCGCCGCGCCATCGGCGTGCAGGGCTCATCCCGGCGCCGCCACCCCGGACGCGCCCGGATGCGCGTACACGGTGAAATCGAGTTCGACGCGATCGGACAGCGTGCCGCGATGCGCGTCCATGCCGAAGCGGGAGCGGCGGATTGAGCCGTCCACGCGGATGGGACAGTCGAATGCCGGCCGCACGCAATCGCTGGGTTGCAGTTCGAAGCGGACGGATTGGCGCACGCCGCGGACCGTCAGTTCGCCGCGCAATTCGCCGCCTGCGGCCAGCCGCGCGCGCGGGAACGGTTCGGAAACGAAATGGATGTCCGGGTGGCGCTCCGCGTCGAAGAACTCCGCCGACTTGGCCCATCGTTCCTGCGAGGCGCGCGCCATCCGCAGCGAGTCGACCGCGATCCTCGCATCCACGCGCAACTGGTTGCGGAACGGATCGACGGCGACGGTGCCGTCCACGGTGCCGAAACGTCCGTCGACGCCGAGCAGCCAGACCAGTTTCACGCGGAAACCCGCGTGCGACCGCGATGCGTCCAGCCGGATGATCTCGTTGTCCGCGAGCGCATCGCGCGCCGGGATGCAGAGCGCGAGGGCGAGCAGCAGGCCGGCAGCGCCGCGCATCGTCGAACGCCCGTCACGGCCACCAGAAGTGGCGGACCCGCGCGGAGCCGGGCTCCAGGTTGCCGTCGACGAGGTCCAGCCAGACCGTCGCCGCGGGTGGCATGCCGCGGCCGGAATCCGACGCGCCTTCGCTGAGCAGCGCGGCGAGGCTTTCCAACCCCGGGTTGTGACCGACCAGCAGCACCGATTCGGCATCGCGATGCTCGTCGAGCACGCGGATCAGTGTCCCGGGCGTCGCTTCGTAGATGCGTGCATCGGTGCGCACGTCGGTGTAGCCGACGATGGAGAGCACGCGCTCGCAGGTCTCGCGCGTGCGCGCGGCGGGTGAGCACAGCACGCGGTCGGGCGCCGCGCCGTGCTGCCTGAGCCAGTGGCCGGCCGCGTCGGCCTCGCCGTCGCCCCGCACGCTGAGCACGCGCGCGATGTCGTCCTGATCCGGTTCGGCATCGTCCGCATGTGCGTGGCGCAGCAGGATCAGCTCGCGGATGGCCATGCCGGGATTCTCCTCGTCGCGTCGTGCCGATGATGCCCGAAACCGCGCCGCGTCGCTGCTGTCATCGGCGGCGAGGCGACGGCCGGCCGCAACGCGCGGCCGGCCGTCGCCCGGGGCGAAGCCGGATCAGTCGGCGTGCTTCGGTCGCGGGCCGCCGTGACGCTTGCCGAGCGCGTCCTTCGCGATCGTGTCGTCGTCGCCGGCCAGACGCTCGAAGCGCGCCATTTCCTTCGCTTCGAAATCGGCGCGGCTGACGGTTCCTCCTGCTTCGGCGCCGTAACGGGCGAGGAATCGCTCGGCGCGCTTCTGCGCACGCGCCTTCGCGGCTTCCGACTCGGCGATTTCGGATGCGTCGATCGCGCCGTCGCCGTTCGCGTCCAGGCGCTCGAAGCGGTCTTCCACGCCGGCCTGGAACTCGGCGCGGCTGATCGCGCCATCCTCGTTGGTGTCGAGACGGTCGAACGCTTGCTCTGCGTGCGCCCGGAACGCGCCGTGCGGCTTCTTGCCGTCGGGCGGCATCGCGCCGGCGACGCCGGCGCCCAGCAGCAGGGCAGCGGCGAGCGCGATGTGCAGGCGGCCGGGGCGGAGCGGGGAATGAATACGGGACTGCATGGTGGCGGACTCCGGGAATGCGGCCACGCCGGCCGCGATGCCATTGGAGCGCGCGGCGCGCCGCGCGTTCGTCCACGCGAAGCAAAGTCCGTGCAAATTCCTGCAAGCACATGCAGTGCGTGCTTGCATGGCGCTGGTTCAGGCGTGCCGTTTCAGCCAGCGCAGCAGCGGGGTCCAGTCGTCCTGGTGCGAGCGCACCGTCTCGGAGTGGTAGTCGAAGATGCTCTTGCCGAGCGCGTTGGCGAGCACGTAGCCCTGCGTGTCGCGCAATTGCGCGACGAGCGGGAACGGCAGTGCCTTCATCTCCTCGACCGCGAGCTGCGAGGCGTTGGTCCACGGCTTGAGCCGGTTGCCGACGAGGCCCACCGCGACCTTGCCGCGCTTGATCCGGCCCAGCGCGGCGAGATCGTCGAGGAACGGCGCGGTGGCTTCGAGGTCGATGGCCGACGGCAGGATCGGCACCAGCACCACGCCGACGTGCTCGAGCCAGCCGTCCACGTCGCCGGCGCGGATGCCGGCGGGGCTGTCGACGATCACGACGTCCGCGTCGGACGGGACCTGCCGGTGCCAGTCCCGTCGCAGGCCGGGCAGGCCGAGCACGGCATTCGCGTGCGCGGCGCGCTTCTCGCTCCAGCGCAGGGACGAGCCCTGCCGGTCGGCATCGACCAGCACGGTGTTGCGCCCGCTGGTGGCGTAGTGCGCTGCGAGGTTGGTCGCGAGGGTGCTCTTGCCGGCCCCGCCCTTCGAACTTGCCACCAGGACCTTCAGCATGCATGCCTCCGCCGGTTCGCAACGTGCGCGGAAGGGTACACCAGCCGATTCTGTGGTGCGAAACGCGGCATGTGGTCCCCCCGGGGCGTCAGAAACCCGCGGCGTGGCCGTCCTTGCGGCTTTCGCTGGCGCCGATCCACGTGCCGTTCCGCGCGTCGCGCGCGATGGCCTGGTAGCCGCCGTACGGGCCGTTCGCGTAGCGCACCGAATGGCCGCGCTGCATCAACCCGCGCGCGGTCTCGTAGGGGAAGCCGGATTCGAGGTCGATCCAGCCGCCGTCGGCCATCGGCGCCGCCTGACCTTCGGGCGAGGTCGATCCCTCGTGCTGGATGCGCGGCGCGTCGCCGGCTTCCTGCAGGTTCATGCCGAAATCGATCAGGTTCATCACGATCTGCACGTGGCCCTGCGGCTGCATGTCGCCGCCCATCAGGCCGAAGCTGATCCACGGTGCGCCGTCCCTGGTGATGAACGCCGGGATGATGGTGTGGAACGGCCGCTTGCCGGGTGCGTAGGTGTTGGCGTGGCCTTCGGCGAGCACGAACATCTGACCGCGGTCCTGCAGGATGAAGCCGAGGCCGGGCGGCGCCATGCCCGAACCCATGCCGCGGTAGTTGGACTGGATCAGCGAGACCATGTTGCCGTCGCGATCGGCGGTGGTCAGGTAGATCGTGTCGCCGCCGAGGTCCGGCTGGCCGGGCGCGACCGCGCGCGCGGCACGGTCGGAGACCAGCGCGCGCCGTGCGGCGGCGTAGTCCTTGGACAGCAGCGCGGCGATCGGCGCCTTCGCGAAGGCCGGGTCGGCGTAGAACTTCGCGCGGTCCTCGAAAGCGAGCTTCTTGGCTTCGACGAAGCGGTGCACGTGCTCGACGCTGCCGAACGGAATCTTCGAGAAATCCCAGCCTTCCAGGATGTTCAGCATCTGCAGTGCCGCCAGGCCCTGTCCGTTCGGCGGCAGTTCCCACACGTCGTATCCGCGGTAGTTCGTGGAGATCGGCTCGACCCATTCGCCGCGATGCGAGGCGAGGTCCTCGTAGGAAAGGAATCCGCCGTTTTCGGCGAAGTAGTCGCCGATGACGCGCGCGATGCGGTCCTTGTAGAACGCGTCGCGGCCGCCGTCGGCGATCGCCTGCAAGGTGTTGGCGAGGTTCGGGTTCTTCCAGATCTCGCCCTTGGCCGGCGCCTTGCCGCCGCGGGTGAACTGTTCGGCGAATCCCGGGTATTCCGACAGGCGCGGAACCGACAGCGCCCAGTAGTGCGCGATCAGTTCGGTGACCGGGAATCCCTCGCGCGCGTAGCCGATCGCCGGCGCCAGCACGCGCTTCATCGGCAGGCGACCGAAGCGGTCGTGCAGTGCGAACCAGCCATCGACCGCACCCGGCACGCTGACCGGCAGCGGGCCGTGGGGCGGGATTTCCGCGTAGCCGTTGTCGCGGAACCATTGCAGCGTGAGCGATTTCGGCGATCGTCCCGAGCCGTTGTAGCCGTACAGCTTCCTGGTCTTCGCGTCCCAGACGATCGCGAACAGGTCGCCGCCGACACCGTTGCCGGTCGGTTCCATCAGGCCGAGCGCCGCGTTCGCCGCGATTGCGGCATCGACGGCGTTGCCGCCGGCCTTGAGCACGTCGAGGCCGACTTGCGTCGCGAGCGGGTGCGAGGTCGCGACCATGCCGTTGCGCGCGATCACTTCCGAGCGGGTCGCGAACGGCGCGCCGGTGATGCGGTCGCCGGCATGCGATGCGCCGGCGAGCAGGGCCAGCAGAAGGGCGGGGACGAAGGATTTCATGGCCGGACTCCGGGCGACGATCGGCCAAGCATACGGCGCGCGTGGCATGGACCGCCTGCGCCGCGGCGTGCGCGGCGCAGGTCGGGATGCTCAGTCCGCCTTGCGCGCGAGCGCCTCGGGCAGGCCCGGCAGCAGGTCGGCGCCGGTCGGCACGGTGATGGTCGATCCCGCGAAGGCGTCGCCGATCGGCTCGACGCGGCCATGCAGGCAACGGCCGAGGAACAGCTCCGCAACCGCGTTGAACGACAGCCGGTTCGGCGGCCGTGCGAAGCCGTGGCCTTCGTCCGGGTACAGCACGTAGGTGACCGGGATGTCCCGCGCGCGCATCGCGTCGACGATCTGTTCGGATTCGGCCACGTTCACGCGCGGATCGTTCCTGCCCTGGCCGATCAGCAGCGGGCGGACGATGCGGTCCGCGTAGGTCAGCGGCGAGCGCTCCTTCAGCAGGGCGCGGCCTTCCTCGGTGTCGGGATCGCCCATGCGCGTGACGAGCTGGGCGCGGAACGAGGCCCAGTAGGCCGGAATGCTGCCGAGCAGCGTGAACAGGTTGGACGGCCCGACGATGTCCACTCCGCACGCGAACACCTCCGGCGTCATGGTCAGTCCGGCGAGTGTCGCGTAGCCACCGTAGCTGCCGCCCATGATCGCGACCTTGTCGCGCTCGGCGATGCCCTGCGCGACGGCCCAGTCGACGGCGTCGAGCAGGTCGTCGTGCATCTTCCGGCCCCATTGCAGGTCGCCCGCGTTGAGGAACGCCTTGCCGAAGCCGGACGATGCGCGGAAGTTCACGCTGAGCACGGCATAGCCGCGGTTGGCGAGCCACTGGTGCTCGCCGTCGAGGCCCCAGGTGTCGCGGCCCCAGGGGCCGCCATGGACCAGAAGCACCATCGGCAGGGGAGCGGCGGGCTTGCCGTCGCGATCGGGATCGCTGTCGACGGGCAGCGTGTAGTAGCTGACCAGCTCCAGCCCGTCGCGTGCCGGGATGGTGACCGCGTGCATCGGTGCGAGCGCGTACCGGGCGAGTTCCGGGCGCGTCTCGAACCAGGGCTTCAGATCCCCGCTGTCGCGGTCGTACAGGTAATACCGCGGCGACGCATCGGANGNGACGAACAGCACGACCCAGCGCCGGTCATCCAGCGTCATCGAGGTGACGCTGATTTCGCCGTCGCCGATGCGCAGCAATGCGGCGAGATCCCTGGCGATCGCCGTGTCGAGCACCTTCCATTTTTCGCGCAGGTAGTTGGCGGATACCGCGCGTATCGCACCCGTCTTCGGATCGGTCAGCACGGCGCCCACGTCCGCGCGCGGGTGGCGATGCAGCAGCGTGCGCTCGCCCGTCGTCCAGTCGACCGCATACAGCGCCGAGGTGTCGCGGTCGCGGCTGTCGACGAGATAGAAGGTGCGGCCGTCGTCGGTGAAGCCGAGCGGATGCGTGGTCAGTCCGTCCTCTTGCGGAACGGTGGTCCAGACCGTCCAGCGGTCGCCTTCGCGACGCAGCCACTGCGCGCTGCCGTCCGGCATCGGCCGCGTGGCGAGCAGCGGCCGGAAGTGCGCGTCGGTCACGTACTGGCCGAAGCCGTCGTTGCGTTCGATCCGCGTGCGCTTGCCGCTTGCGATGTCGATGCGGTGCAGGTCGAAGAACTGCGGGTTGCGATCGTTCGCGCTGACCAGCACCTCGCCGGGCAGGTGCCGGCTCAGTCCTGCGATCGAGGCGCGCGCATTCGGGAACGGCGTCAGGTCCTTCTGCGCCCCGGTTTCGAGATCCACGGCGTAGACGTGGAAGTTCTCGTTGCCGCCCTCGTCCTGCAGGAACAGGATGTGGCGGTTGTCGAACGCGAACGTGAAGTTGCGGATGCCGCGCAGGCGGTCGCGGGTGACGGCCCTGGCCTGTGCCGGCGCATCGGCGGGGGCAATCCAGACGTTGAGCACCCCCGCGTCCGGCGCGAGGTAGCCGAGCCAGCGGCCATCCGGGCTGATCGAGCCGGAACTGCGCTGCGGATTGCCGAACACCACGGTGCGCGGGATCAGTTCCGCCTGCGGCGGCGGCAATGCCGCGGCGTGCGCGGGCCGGGCATCTTGCGTGCGTGGCTGCGAGATGCAGCCGGCGAGCGCGATCGCGCAGATCGCGCTCGCGCCGAACAGGATCTTGATCATGGGCGCCTCCCTTTGGAGGCCCGATTCTACCCGCTGCGGATCGACCGTCCGGCTTCAGGCGATGCGGGCCAGGACCGCGTGCCAGAGCGGCAGGGTGAGCATCGACAGCACGATGCCGTAGCCGACCATCGCGTTCGCCAGCGCGGGCGCGATGCCGGCGAGCGAGAGCAGGGCGGCCGCGGTGATCATCGACGGCATCGCGGTCTCGTAGACCACCGCATCGCGCGCGGCCACGTCCAGCCCGAACGCGAAGCAAAGCGCGAGCGAAAGCGCCGGCATCAGCACCAGCTTGGCCGTGATCCCGTACGCGATCGGCCCGAGGTCGGCGCGCGGAAGCTGCAGCCGCAATTGCATGCCGCACGCCAGTGCCACCAGTGGCAGCAGGCTGTCGGCGAGCAGGCGAAGCGCGTGCTCGACGCCGGCAGGATACGCGGGCGGCATCAGGAACAGTCCCGCCATCAGGGCGATGAAAGGGGGAAAGCCGACGATCCGCCGCAGGATGGAAGCGGCGGTGGGCCGCTCGCTGCCGTTGAGTCCGAGCAGGACCAGTCCGAACGTGGAGAGGATCAGGAAACTGCCGAACTGGTCGTAGGCGATCGCGTAGCGCAAGGCTTCCGGTCCGCCGAGAGCGGGAACCAGCGCGAAGCCGAGGAACGACGTGTTGCCGAGCGCGACCAGCATCAACAGTGCGACGACGGCGTGGCGCTCGAAGCGGAAAAGCCGTGCCACCAGCAGCGTGAGTGCGCACGACGCGAGCAGGATCAGCCACGGCACGGCCACAACGCCGACGAGGTCGCGCTCGAAGCGAAGGTGCGGCGCGTGCAGCAGCACCGCTGCCGGCAGGCAGACGTACAGCACGACGAGGTTCAGCGTGGCCGCCGCATCGGCCGGCACGAGGCCGCGCCATGCCAGCGCGCGGCCCGCGACGAGCATCGCGAGGATCAGTCCGAAGGCTTCGAGCAAGGAGCTCGGTCCGCCATTGCGTTGCCTGCGATGGTCGCGATGGCGGCCCGGCGAGGCAAGTCCGACGTTCATGCGGGGCGTGTGAGAATCCTTCTCCGCTCCCCGTCCGGAATCGCCGCCATCCGTCGCTTCGAAATCCTCCGCCGCGCCTGGCGCCGCTTTCGCTCCGTCCCCGCCGGCGAGCGCTTCCAGCGTCGATACCACCGGCGCGCCGGCTCCCGGTCGCGCGGTCGCCTGCGGATGTTCATCGCAGCCGGCTTGGGAGCGTTGATGGTGCTTGCCGGCGTCCTGATGCTCGTGTTGCCCGGTCCGGGATTGCTGGTCATCGCCCTGGGCATGGCGCTGATCGCGGAGGAATCGCTGTGGGCCTCGCGCCTGCTCGATCGGCTCGACCTCTGGATCGAGCGACGCTTCCTGCGCATGCGATCCTGATCCGCTGCGGCGTCGTGTCGCCGCTGCGCCGGCGCGTTTCCGGCATGCGCACCGCATAATGTCGCGAGAAGGAGGATGCCATGCCGACGTTCCCGATGTTCGCCGTGCCGTTCCATCAGACCGAACTGCCGGATTGCGAACCGCTCAATCGCGAGTTGCGCGCGCTGTTCCTGCAGCGCGAGGCCGAGGGACACCGGTGGAGCAACCCGACGCCGAGCATGGCGATCAATCCGGGACTCTACGAGAGCCGGTTCGACCTGTTCCTGTGGCCGGATGCCTGCGTGCAGGCGCTGCACGACTTCTGCATGGGCAACCTGCTGAGCCTCGTCGCCGAGCTGAATTCGTACACGATCGACGACATGCGCGGTCTGGAGATGCAGAACCACGCGTGGTTCCACATCACGCGCCGCGGAGGACGCTTCGGCGCGCACAACCACCCGCTGGCGTCGTGGTCCGGTGTCTACTGCGTCGCGGCGGGCGAACACGACCCCGGCAAGAAGGAGTCGGGGATGCTGCATTTCCTGAATCCGCACATGATCGGCAACATGTTCAAGGATGCGGCCAATCACCGGCTGCCGCCGCTGTACGGGATGGGCGGGCGCAGCTTCGAGCTGAAGCCGGGCCAACTGGTGCTGTTCCCGTCGTGGGCGTACCACGAGGTGCTGCCGTTCGAGGGCGAGGGCGAACGCATCACGGTGGCGTTCAACTCGTGGTTCCGGCCGCGCCGCAGCGGGCCGCGTCCGCCGGGTCCGCCATCGCCGCCGCCTTGGGGCGACTGAATCGCGCGACGCGAAGCGGCGGGTCGTCGGAACGACGTGTGCGCCGTGTCAGTCGCCGAGCGCCTCGCGCATGAACTCCGGCATGGACAACGCGGCCTTGTGGATCTCGGCGTTGTAGTAGCGCGTCGGGAACTGGCGCGTCGCGGCGCCGCGCTCGCGGAAGCCGGACAGGTCGGCTCCCTTGCGTGCCATCGTGCAGCTCCACCAGCCGGTCGGATACACCGGCTGCGGGAATGTCAGCGTGCGCACCGACTGGAAGTCGGCCACGCGCATCGCGCTGCGCATCTGCTTGATCAGGTCGAGGTGCACCAGTGGCGATTCGCTCTGCTGCACGAGGATGCCGCTCTGGCGCAGCGCGCGGTGGCAGCTCGCGTAGAAGTCGGCGTTGAACAGACCTTCGGCGGGGCCGACCGGGTCGGTCGAGTCGACGATTACCAGATCGACCGATTCCGGCTCGCACTCGGCCATGTACTTGATGCCGTCGACGAACAGCAGTTCCGCGCGCGGATCGTCGTTCGATGCGCAAAGCTCGGGGAAGTACTGCTCGGCCAGCCGCGTCACGCGCTCGTCGATCTCCACCTGCACGGCATGCTCGACTTCCTCGTGCTTGAGCACCTCGCGCAGCGTGCCGCAATCGCCGCCGCCGATGATCACCACGCGCTTGGCGCGCGCATGCGTGAACAGCGCCGGATGCGACATCATCTCGTGGTAGAGGAAATTGTCGCGCGTGGACACCATGGTGCAGCCGTCGATCACCATCAGCTTGCCCCAGTCGGTCGTGTCGTAGATCTCGATCGTCTGGTATGGCGTCTGCTCGACGTGCAGGCGCTCCTTCACGCGCAGGCCGAACGACGAACCGGAGCGCGCATGGCGCTCGGTGAACCAGGATTCCGTTTGGGTCGTATCGTCGGCGGACATCGCGTGATGGCGGGCTGGCGGAAGCGGGGCGCGATTGTAGCCGTTCCCTCGCGGGCGCGATACGCGGCCGGGGCAACGTCTCGTTACACTAGGCGTTCCCGCTTTTCCGGAGATCGGCAGACGTGAGCGAGCAGCGCTGGACCGTGGATGATGCGCGCCACGCCTGGGCCGTGCCCCACTGGAGCGAAGGCTATTTCGACGTCGGCGCCGACGGTGCGCTGCACGTGTTGCCGCGCCGTGGCGAAGGGCCGTCGCTGTCGCTGGCGCGGATCGTCGACGATGCCTGCGCGCAGGGCGCGCGCCTGCCGCTGCTGGTGCGCTTCGCCGACATCCTGCAGGACCGGCGCGCACGCCTGCAGCGTGCGTTCGCGCGCGCGATGGCCGACTGGGACTACGCCGGCGGCTACACGCTGGTGTATCCGATCAAGGTCAACCAGCAGAAGAACGTCGCCGGCGAGCTGGCGGCCCACGCGGAGCCGGGCTTCGGGCTCGAGGCAGGCTCCAAGCCCGAGCTGATGGCGGTGCTCGCGCTCGCTCGCCCGGGCAGCACCGTGATCTGCAACGGCTACAAGGACCGCGAGTACATCCGCCTCGCGCTGATCGGCCGCAGGCTCGGACTGGACGTGTTCATCGTGATCGAGAAGCCGTCGGAACTGCGCTACGTGGTCGAGGAATCGCGTGCGCTTGGCGTCGATCCGTTGCTGGGCGTGCGCATGCGCCTGAAGAGCCTCGGCGCCGGGAAGTGGCAGAACTCCGGCGGCGACAAGGCCAAGTTCGGGCTCACGCCGCGGCAACTGCTGGACCTGCTGGACGAACTCGCCGATGCCGGGTTGTCGCACGCGCTCAAGCTGCTGCATTTCCACATGGGATCGCAGATGTCCAACGTGCGCGACATTGCCAACGGCATGCGCGAGGCGGTGCGCTACTTCGTCGAGCTCACGCGCATGGGCCTGCCGATCACGCACATGGATGTCGGCGGCGGCCTCGGCGTCGACTACGAGGGCACGCGCTCGCGCTCGGAATGCTCGATCAATTACGGCGTCGAGGAATACGCGTCCGCCGTGGTCGGCGCGCTGGCGGAAGCGTGTGCGGCGAACGGGCTGGCACCGCCGCACGTGCTGACCGAATCCGGTCGCGCGTTGACCGCGCACCATGCCGTACTCGTCGTCGAGGCGAGCGACGTCGAGCGCGCGCCGGAAGGCACGATTCCGCCGGTCGCGGACGACGAGCCGCCCGTGCTGCGCCGCCTGCGCGAAGTGCACGCGGAGCTCGGCCATTCGCCGCCGACCGAGTCCTATCACGAAGCCGCCTACCAGCTTGCGGAAGGCTATTCGCTGTACGCGCTCGGCCAGCTTTCGCTGCAGGATCGCGCGCGGCTGGACGATCTCTACTACGCGATCGTCAACGAGGTGCGTCGGCGCCTGAAGCCGGACGAGCGCGCGCACCGGCAGGTGCTGGACGATCTCAACCAGACGCTGGTGGACAAGGTGTTCGTCAATTTCTCGGTGTTCGAGTCGATTCCCGATGTCTGGGCCATCGACCAGGTGTTTCCGATCGTGCCGATCGCGCGGCTCGACGAGGCGCCGACGCGCCGCGGCGTGATCGCCGATCTCACCTGCGATTCGGACGGCCGCATCGACCAGTACGTCGAAGCCGACGGCGTCGACGTCAGCCTGCCGCTGCACGACCTGCGCCGCGGCGAGCCGTACCGCCTCGGCATCTTCATGGTCGGCGCCTACCAGGAAACGCTCGGCGACATCCACAACCTGTTCGGCGATACCGACGCGGTGAACGTGAAGCTCGACGGCGACGGTCACGTGTTCACGCACCGGCGCAGCGGCGACACGACCGACCTGATGCTCGACTACGTCGGCTACGATCTGGCCACCCTGCGTGCGGCCTATCGCGAGAAGATCGCCGCGGCCGGCATCGAGGGCGATGCGGCGGCGCGGATCGGCGAGGCGCTCGAGCGCGGCCTGACCGGCTACACCTACCTCGGGACTTCGGCATGACGGCGCGGCCGTCCTTGCGTGCCGGTTTCGTCGGCCTCGGCGCGATGGGATGGCCGATGGCGGGCCATCTCGCCGCACGCGGCCTGCTCGCCGCGGTGCGCAACCGCACGCCTGCGAAGGCGCAGGCGTTCGCGCGCGAGTTCGGCGTCGCCGCGCCGGAGGATGCGGCCGCTTTCGTGCGCGCCTGCGACGTGATCGTGCTGTGCGTCTCGGCCGATCCGGACGTGCTGGCGCAGGTGCGCGACATCGCCGCGCACGCACGCCCCGGCACGCTGGTGATCGACCATTCGACGGTGTCCTCGACCACCGCGCTCGCCGCCGCCGACCTGCTCGCGGAGGCTGGCTGCGCGTTCCTCGACGCGCCCGTGTCCGGCGGCGTCGAGGGCGCGCGCAACGGAACCCTGTCCATCATGGTCGGCGGCGAAGCGGGCTTGCTCGAACGTGCCCGCCCGGTGCTGGAAGCGTATGCCGGGCGCATCAACCACATGGGCGGAGTCGGCGCCGGCCAGAACGCGAAGGCGGTCAACCAGGTGCTGGTCGCGGGCATCGCGCAGGGCGTGTGCGAAGGGCTGGCGCTGGCGGAGCGGCTCGGCCTCGATCCGGGGCGACTGCTGCCGACGCTGGCGGCCGGCGCGGCGGGCAACTGGTTCCTCGACAAGCGCGGCGCGACGATGCTGCGCGACGAGTTCTCGGTCGGCTTCAAGCTCGCGCTGCTGCACAAGGATCTCGGCATCGTGCGCGAGCTTGCGCGCGCTGCCGGCACCGATCGCTCTGTGATCGAGAAATCGCTCGCCGATTACGCGACGCTGATGGCCGAAGGCCGCGGCGACGAGGACATCTCGGCGCTGATCCGGCTCAAGCGACGAGGCTGAACGCAAGGCAGCGATCGTTCGTTCCGTGGACGGTTGCCGTACGCGCATCGTGGCGTCGTGCTAGAAAGGACGATCCATTCCCTTCGAGCTCGCACGCCATGTCCGGAAAATCCTTCTGCACGCTGCTTCTCGGGTCCACGTTGTCCATGCACGCGTTCGCCGGCACCATCGTTCCGGGCGATCTCGTCGTCACGCAGGTCGCCAGCGGCCTCAGCGGGGCGACGGGGATGGCGGCGCCGAACGATGGCAGCGGCCGCATCTTCATCACCGAGAACACCTCCGGAACCGGGCGCATCCGCATCGTCGATGCGGGCGGCAACATCCTGTCGCCGGCCTATTACACGCGCTCGATCACCGGTGGCGCCGGCGACGAGCAGGGCCTGCTCGGCATCGCGATGGACCCGGATTTCGCGACCAACGGCACGTTCTACATCACCTACACCGCACCGGGGAGCGATCCCGAACTGGGCAGCGAGCCGGACCAGGTGCTGATGCGGCTGGTCGCGGACGACCCGGCCGCCAACGTGTTTTCCGGCACGCAGACGGTGGTGCTGCGCATTCCCGATCCCTACTGGAACCACAACGGCGGCAACATCCAGTTCGGCCCGGACGGTTACCTCTACTGGGGCATGGGCGATGGCGGTTCCGGTGGCGATCCCAACGATTTCGCGCAGAACCTCTGGAAGAAGACGGTCGGCGGCAAGTCCTACTACCTGCTCGGCAAGATGATGCGGCTGGACGTGCGCAATCCCGTGGTGACGGCGCCCGCGAACCAGTGCGGCGCGACGGCGGGCCAGCCGGCCGAGTACTCGATTCCGTCCGACAACCCCTATGCGGGGGCGACCGACAAGTGCGGCGAGATCTGGCTGCACGGGCTGCGCAACCCGTGGCGCTGGAGTTTCGATCGCTTTACGGGCGACCTCGTGATCGGCGACGTCGGCCAGAACCAGTACGAGGAGATCGACTTCCGCGCGGCCGGCTCCACGGAAACCGGCAACTACGGCTGGAACCTGTGTGAGGGCTTCCACTACTACGACGCGTCCGGCTCCGGGACCACCTGTCCCGCAACGACGGGAACCGTTGCCCCGGTACTCGAATACGCCCATTCGGGCGGGCTGTGCTCGGTGACCGGTGGCTACATCTACCGCGGTCCGGTGACGTCGATGAACGGGCTGTACGTGTTCGGCGATGCGTGCACGGGCGGCATCAAGGTGGCCGATCCGTCGGCGGGCTGGGCGTACGAGCAGGTTTCCGGAACCAGCTACGGCATCTACAGCTTCGGCGAGGACCCGGCCGGCAACGTCTACGTGCTGCGTTCGAACGTGCTGTACCGGCTCGATTCCAGCAGCCCGATACCGACCCACGTCGTCACGCCGGATGCGGGGCCGGGTGGCTCGCTGTCGCCGTCGCTTCCGGTAACCGTCAACGACGGCGACAGCGTGGCGTTCACGGTCACCCCGAACGCCGGCTACGCGATCGACGACGTGACCGGCTGCGGCGGAAGCCTGTCCGGCAGCACGTACACGACCGCGCCGGTCCACGCCGACTGCACCGTCACGGCGACGTTCGTCGCCACCGTCACCTATACCGTGACGCCGACCGCGGGACCGGGCGGCACCATCGATCCGTCGGCGGCACAGATCGTCGAGCCGGGCGAGACCGTGGCATTCACGGTCACGCCGGATCCGGGTTACCTGCTCGACGACGTGACCGGTTGCGGCGGCGCGCTTGCCGGCAGCGTCTACACGACCGCGCCGGTCCACGCCGACTGCACCGTCACGGCAACGTTCGCGGAGGACGACACGATCTTCGTCGACGGNTTCGACGGCTGATCCGATCGCCGCGCCGGATTCCCGGCCGGCGCGGCGACTGTCGCTTCGGATTNCGTGCGCCCGGCGGCGTCGCGTCCGGCTGCGCTGNGTTCCGCGCGCGGATGCCCGTGGAGCGCCGGATCGGCGGTAGGCCGNATGGCGCCGCGCAAGCCGGTGCNCCGTGGCTGCCGCGAGCCGCGTTCGACTCGCGGCTCGGGTCAGGGACCGGTTTCCTTCAGCGCGATCGCCTTGATCCCGCTCTCGGCCAGCGTGCGCTTGGCCGCCTCCAGTTCGCTGGCCGTGCCGTACGGACCGACGCGCACGCGGTGCCAGGTGCGGCCGTTGACGACCACCGGCTGCACGTAGGCGGTGAAGCCGGACAGCGCGAGCCGAGCCTTCACCTCGTCGGCGCCGCGCGGATCGGGGTACGAGCCGGCTTGCAGCACGTAACGCGCTCCGCCCGTGGCGGCCGGCGACGCGGTGGTCGGGCTCGTCGCCGCCTGCTGCTCGGCACGCGCCTTGGCCGTCAGTTCCGCGTCCGGGATCTCGACCTCGGCCTCCGGCAACACCTGGTAGAAGTCGTAGTTCTTCTTCGGCCTGGACTCCGGCACCGGTGCGTCGACCGGCTTCGGAGCGGTCGCCTGCGGATTGGGCTGCGGCATCTCGCGGCTGCGCAGCAGCGGCGCCCAGCCCTTGACCAGAACCAGCGCCATCAGCGCCGCGCCGGCGACCATGCCGACCAGCATCCATACCCAGGCCGGCGTGCGCGAACCGCCGCCGCGCGTGGCCTGTCGTCCCTTGTGTGCTGCCATCACATGCTCTCCGGGGCGGAAACGCCCAGCAGGTCCAGTCCGTTCGCCAATGCCTGACGCACCGCCGCGGCGAGGGTCAGGCGCGCATCGCGCAGGTCCGCGTCATCGACGAGGAACTGGCAACTGTTGTACCAGCCGTGGAATGCCGCGGCGAGTTCGCGCAGCCACGTCGCCACGAGGTGCGGCTCCAGCGAGGCGCCGGCGGCTTCGACGACTTCGCCGAAGCGCGACAGCTCGGTCATCACCGACTGCTCGGCGTCCGAGTCCAGCCGCGCGAGGCAGGCTTCGCCGTTGGCCCGGTCCCAGGCGAGGCCGCGCTCGCCGAGCTGGCGCATCACGCTGGCCACGCGCGCATGCGCGTACTGCACGTAGTAGACCGGGTTGTCGTTGGTCTGCGCGCGCGCGAGATCGATGTCGAACACGAGCTGCGAATCGCTCTTGCGCGCGATCAGGAACCAGCGCGTCGCGTCGCGGCCGACCTCGTCGATGAGGTCGCGCAGCGTCACGTAGCTGCCGGCACGCTTGGAAAGCTTCACTTCCTCGCCGCCGCGCATGACCGTCACCATCTGGTGCAGCACGTACTCGGGCCAGCCCTTCGGGATGCCGCAGTCGAGCGCCTGCAGGCCCGCGCGCACGCGCGCGAGCGAGCCGTGGTGATCGGAACCGAGCTCGGTGATCGCGCGTTCGTAGCCGCGCTGCCACTTGGAAAGGTGATAGGCGACATCCGGCACGAAATACGTGTAGGTGCCGTCGGACTTGCGCATCACGCGGTCCTTGTCGTCGCCGAAGTCGGTGGTGCGCAGCCACAGCGCGCCGCCTTCCTCGTAGGTATGTCCGTGCGCGACGAGTTCGCGCACCGTTTCCTCGACCTTGCCGTCGGTATAGAGCGAGGATTCGAGGAAGTAGGTGTCGAACCGCACGCCGAACGCCTCGAGGTCGGCGTTCTGCTCGCGGCGCAGGAATGCCACGGCGAAGCGGCGGATCGTGTCCAGATCGTCCGCGTCGTCGCGGCCGGTGACGATCTGCCCATCGACCTCGACGCTGTCGCCGCGCAGGCACGCCGCCGCGACGTCCGCGATGTAGTGGCCGTTGTAGGCATCCGCCGGCCATTCCGCGTCGCCGGGTTTCAGGCCCCTGGCGCGTGCCTGCACGGAGCGCGCGAGGTTCTCGATCTGCACGCCGGCATCGTTGTAGTAGAACTCGCGCCTGACGTTCCAGCCGTTGGCCGCGAGCACGCGCGCGATGCAGTCGCCGATCGCCGCGGCGCGGCCGTGGCCGACGTGCAGCGGGCCGGTCGGATTGGCGGAGACGAACTCGACGCCGGCGGTGCGGCCGCCGCCCGCGTTGCCGCGTCCGTAGTCGGCCCCCTGCGCGAGCACGCGCCGCACCTCGGCATGCGAGGCGGCCGGGCTCAGGAAGAAATTGATGAAGCCGGGGCCGGCGACCTCGACCTTCGCGAGCATCGGATCGGCAGGCAGCGCGGCGACGAGCGCGGCGGCGAGGTCGCGCGGCTTGCGCGCGGCGGGCTTGGCCAGCAGCAGCGCGGCGTTCGTCGCGAAATCGCCATGATCGCGATTCTTCGTGCGCTCGATCACGAACGAAGGCGGGTCGCCGTCCGGTAGCGTGCCGTCGACGCGCAGCGCCTCGATGGCGCGCAGGACGAGAGTGTGCAGTGCGTCTTTCACGGGAAGTTCCGCAGGAATCAGCCGCTCATTGTAGGGCCACCGCGGGTGTTGCGCCGCCGCATCGTCATATCGGCGTAATCGAATCGAAGCACGATCGTCAGCTGCCCGGCCGGGCTGTCCCGGCGCAGAAGGATGATCCCGTGTCCCGCCCCCGACTTTCCATAGCCATCCTGCCGGTGGCGATTGCGTGCTGCCTGGCGAACCCTCACGTCTTCGCCCAGACCCCTGCGCAGGCGGAACCCCCGCCCGCCGACGAACCGATTCCCGCGACGCCGCTGCCGGACGACGCGCCGATTCCGCCGGCACCGCTGCCGGAGGAGGACGCGCCGCCCGTTTCCGCCGACGCGGAGGAACTGTCCGGCGTCACCGTGCAGGGCACGTACCAGACCGGCGACGACGCGCTCTATCTCGACGAGCGGCGCATCTCGTCCAACGTCGTCGAGGCGCTCGGCGCGGAGCAGATCGCGCGCACCGGCGACTCGGACGTGGCGACCACGCTCAAGCGCGTGACGGGCCTCAGCGTGGTGGACGGCAAGTACGTGTACGTGCGAGGCCTCGGCGAGCGCTACACGAACGTGCTGCTCAACGGGGCGCCGATCCCGAGCCCGGACTACACGCGCCGCGTGGTGCCGCTGGACCTGTTCCCGACCGAGCTGCTGGACGGGATCATCGTGCAGAAGTCCTACGGCCCGGGCCTGCCGGGCGAGTTCGGCGGCGGCAGCGTCGTCCTGCGCACGCGCGAGGTCCCGACGAAATTCTTCTTCCGCGCCAAGGGCACGATCGGCTACGCGGACGGCACCAGTTTCGAGGACGGTCTGCGCTACGACGGCGGCAACCGCGACTGGACCGGTCGCGACGACGGCGATCGCGCGATGCCGGACGACCTGGCCGAAGCCATTTCGGGCGGCCGCTTCCTGCGTCCGCAATCGGCCACCAATCCGTCCGGTGCGACGCCCGAGCAATTGCAGTCCTATGGTCGCGGCGTGGCGGCGGCCGGCTACGGCCTGCGCGAGGAGCGGATCGGCCCGGATGCGGGCTGGTCGATGGGCGTCGGCAACGGATTCAGGCTGTCCGACGAAGTGCGTCTCGGCGTGGTTGCCGCGACGCGCTACCAGCAATCCTGGAACACGACGGACGAGACGCGCCACACGTATGCCGCGAACAGCAGCGGTCTCAGCGAGGTCGCTTCGCAGGACGTCGATACCACCGAGCGCGACATCGACTTCAGCTTCTTCACCGGCATCGGCCTCGACATCGGCATGAACCACCGCATCGGGCTGACCAGCATGCTGCTGCGCCAGACGCAGGATCGCGCACGCACCAGCGACGGCATTTCCGACAGCGTCGCGTCGCGCTTCTTCGAGCAACGCTGGACCGAGAACGAGCTGCTCGCGCATCAGCTCGGCGGGCATCATGCGCTGCCGGCGGTGCACGATCTCGAACTCGACTGGCAGTACACCTGGGCCAAGGCCGGCCGCGACGAGCCGAACACGCGGCGCTGGCGCTACGACTATGCCGGCGACGAACTGGAGTTCTCGCATCGTTCCGATTCCAACAGCCAGCACTTCGGCGCGCTCGACGATCACCAGCGCAACCTGCAGCTCAAGGCGATGCTGCCGTTCACGTTCGACGATGGCTCGACGTTCTCGATCTCGGCCGGAGCCGGCCGCGCGAAGCGCGACCGCGAGGCGTCGATCCGCAGCTTCACGTTCGGGCTGGCGCAGGGATCGCCGCTGCCGTCGCAGCCGGGCTTCTGGACGCAGCCGATCGACGCGATCCTCGCGCCGGAGAACATCGGGCCGGACGGCTTCGTGTTGCGCGAAACCACGCGCGCGACCGACAACTACACCGCGCGGCAGGAACTCGATTCCGCGTACGCGAACGTCGAGTACAACTTCCGCGACAAGCTGCGCTTCGCGCTCGGCGCGCGCCGCGAGCGCAACGACCAGACCGTCACCACCTACAGCATCGTCAACCCGAACGCCGATCCGGTCGTCGCCGAGGACAAGGGCAGCGACTGGCTGCCGGCGGCCGCGTTCACGTGGGTTCAGGGCGACAGCGCGCAGCTTCGCGTCGGCTTCAGCCGCACACTCGCGCGCCCGGACTTCCGCGAGCTGTCGCGGGCGCCGTACACCGATCCGGAACTCGACATCGACACGATCGGCAATCCGGATCTTTCCGACACGCGCATCCGCAACGTCGACCTGCGCTGGGAGTACTACTTCTCGGAAACCGACAGTCTTTCGATCGGCGCGTTCGACAAGCGTTTCGACGATCCGATCGAGCGGATCCGCATCCCCGGCTCGACGCCGCTGGCGAGCTTCGCCAATGCCGAGAGCGCGCACAACTACGGCATCGAGATCGACGCCTACCACGGCCTCGGCTTCGTGCGCCGCTGGTGGGATCGTGCCGTGTTCGAGGATCTCCATCTCGGCTTCAACTACGCGCGGATCAAGTCGAACGTGGAACTCGACGCCGCGAGCGCGAGCTACCAGACCAACCTCTCGCGGCCGATGCAGGGCCAGTCGCCATACGTGGTGAACCTGCAGCTCGGCTATGAACATCCGGAGGGGACCGATCTCTCGCTGATGTTCAATCGCGCCGGACGCCGCATCGCCGAAGTCGGCGTGCAGGGCCAGCCGGACATCCACGAGGAGTCGTTCAACTCGCTCGATTTCCAGCTGCGGCATCCGTTCGCGGACGGATGGAAGTGGACGCTGCGCCTGCGCAACCTGCTCGATCCGAAGGTCCGGTACACGCAGGGCGGGCTGTCCACGCGGGAATACCGCAAGGGCCGCGAGATCGCGGTGAGCCTGGAATGGCAGCCGGGTCGCGACTGATCCGGCCCCACCTGTCACCAGCCTGAAACGCGCCTGCGAAACCGCCGTCACATTGGCTGCCTACCGTAGCGGGCCATGCGCCGGGCCACGGCGTCGTTGCATCCGATCCATTCCTGACAAGGGGTTTTCCCATGGCGTTTCTCCGCAAGCGGATTCTTGGTGGTGCGCTCCTCGGCGCGCTGGCGGTCGGCCAGGCGCATGCCGCGCTGGTGCTGACGGATGCGTTCGATGGCGGCTGGGCCGACCTGTCGAACCCGAACTCGGCGCGTGGCTGGGTGTTCGACGTGCTGACGGCAGACGACGGCACCAAGACGCTGTACGTCACCGGCTACGTCTACGACGCCGACGGCAACCCCATCTGGGTGACGGCGTCCCCGATGCTCGGCGAGTTCGAGAACGAGGCCAGCGCGGAGCTGTTCAAATTCAGCGGCGGCACCTTCAACGGCGCCGGCTCGGAAACGCCGACGCGCGAAGCATTCGGCACGATCGACATCTCGTTCGCGAACTGCGGCGAGGCGACCGTGAGCGTGAGCCCGGCCGCCTCGACCGGCTTCCAGGCGCAGACGTGGACGGTCAATCCGCTGCAGGAGCTCGTCGGCGAAGGCGGGCAGTGCGTCTACAAGCGCTCGTTCACCGGCTGCCCGTCCGGCACCACGGCCGGCGCGTTGCCGCGCTCGTGCGTGCTCACCGGTTCCATCACGCACGACATGACGCTGACCAACGACACCACCTGGCAGCTCGAAGGCCTGGTGACGATCGGCGGTGACAACGCGAACAGCGCGACCGTCACGATCGAGCCGGGCACGGTCATCACCGGCAGCGGCGACAGCGCCGACTACCTGTACGTGAATCCGGGTTCCAGGGTGTACGCCAACGGCACCCCGTACGCGCCGATCGTGTTCACCAGCCCGCGCGACGGTCGCCTCGGCGAAACGCCGGCGCCGGGCGACTGGGGCGGCATCGTGCTGTCGGGCAATGCGCCGGACAACAAGTGCCCGGCCGCGCCGTTCGACTGCCGCAGCGAGTTCAATCCTGACCTGCGCTACGGTGGCGATGATCCGCACGACAGCTCGGGCAGCCTGCGCTACGTGCAGTCGCGCTATGCCGGCTTCGTGTTCAGCGAGGGGCGCGAGGTCAATGCGTTCACGTTCCAGGCCGTCGGCGACGGCACCGTTCTCGAGCACCTGCAGGCGTATCGCGGCAAGGATGATGGCTTCGAGTGGTTCGGCGGCACCGCCCGCGCCAGGTACCTCGTTTCGTACGAAGGCGGCGACGATGCGTTCGACTGGGACGAGGGCTGGAGCGGCAAGGTGCAGTTCGCGTTCTCGAAGTGGGCGTCCGAAGCGCTCGCGCTCGGAAACGACAACGGCTTCGAGTCGTCCAGCCAGGCGGACAACCACGATGCGCAGCCGCGCGCGATTCCGGCCTGGTCCAACGTCACGCTGATCGGCAACGGCAGCGGCGGCGGCAACGGCCTGCATCTGAAGGAAGGCACCGGTGGTCACCTCAGCAACATCCTCGTGACCGACTTCAACAAGAGCGGCAAGGCCTGCCTGTATGTCGACCACGCCGCGACCGGCGCGATCGTCGGCACCGACCTGACGCTCGACTACGCATGGCTGAACTGCTCCACCAACATTGCCGATGGCAGCAACGGCACCGCCGGCTCGGCGCAGGCGCTGTTCGACGCGGGCGAGGGCAACCAGACCGGCAATCCGCAGCTCGCGGGCTTCCTGCCGGCGGCCGGTTCGCCGCTGAGCACGGCGGGCGGTCTCGTGACGGACGATCCGTTCTTCACCGCCGCTCCGTACATCGGCGCGTTCCGCGACGCGAACGACGACTGGACCGCCGGCTGGACGCACGGCATCGCGCGCTGAGCCGCGACACACGACGTCAGAGTGGAAGGGGGCGGCACAGGATGTGTCGCCCCCTTCGTTTTCCATCCGCTGCCGACGATGTCAGATCGCGTCGAGGATGCCCTCGACGGATGCATGGTAGGCGTCGAGCACCCGCGCTCCCGTTTCCGGCATTCCCTGCAGCGCAATGCGGGCGCGAAGGCCGGCGACGAGCGCCTTCAGGCGCGGCGCGTTCGCCTGCTTGCCGGGCGCGAATGCCGCGCGGCCCTGCTCCGACTGGAACCGGTGCAGTTCGAAGAAGAATCGATCCTGGCCACTGGTGAGGAATGACAGCACCGGCAACGCGCTTTCGGCAGCCGCCAGCGAGCGCCCGGAAAGCATCTCGCGCTCCCGGCACAGGTTCTCGCCGGTGGTCGCGAACACGTCGAAGGGTTCGGCGACGTTCGCGGTATCGAGGTCCGCGGCGATCAGTGCGAGGCCGTGCGCGCCGACGATCGCCGGATCGTGGCGCCAGCCCGGCCGCACGGCATCCAGCGAGGCGTCGAGCTTGGCCGCCAGCGCACCGCCGCTCTGCACGAGGTCGGCCGCGTTGTAGAACGCACCGCCCGGTGGCGGTCGCGCGTCGAACGTGCTGCCGGCGATCATGAGCTCGAGCATCAGGTACGTCTCTGCGTCGCGCTCGCGCGAGAAGCCCGTGGCATCCAGGATGCGATGCGTTTCCTCGATGCTGGCGCGCTCGTTCGCACCGACGCCGGCGACCGTTCCGGGCGCCTCCCGCTGGCGCAGATCGTGGCCTGCGCCGAACAGCATCAGCGCGCACCAGTCCTTCGGTCGCAGCGCATCGAAGCCGATCGCGTCCGCGAGGCGGTCGATGCGCTGGTCGCAGATCTCGANCACGTGATGCTCGTTGTGGTACGCATGGAAATCGTTGCCGAAGCTGCCATGGCGCACGGCAAGACGGGCGTAGGCGAGCTTGACCGCGGCGCCGCCGCGAGCGAAAAGCGAGGATGCCTCCGCGTCGAGGTGGGGGCCCCATTGCCGGCAGCGCCGCTCGATCAGCGCACCGATCGCGCCGTCGCCGTCCAGCACGCGCTGCGCGGAGGCCAGGTCCGGCATCGCGCGCTCCGTTTCGTCCGGTCCGAATTCCCTGGGCAGTCCGAGTATCACGCTGGCCGATTCCCGCTCGTCACCCCCGGAAGTATAGGCGGGCGGGGCCGGGCGCGGGTCGGTGCGTGTCTAGATCCAGCCGCGCTGGGCAAGCGATGTCGGTGTTCCGGCGCCGATCACGAAGTGATCGAGAAGACGCACGTCGATCAGCTCCAGCGAGTCGCGTAGGCGCAGCGTGATGGCCCGGTCGGCAGCGCTCGGCTCCGCCACGCCGGACGGGTGGTTGTGCGCGACGATCACTGCGGCCGCGTTGTGCGCGAGGCAGCGCCGGACGACCTCGCGCGGGTGGACGCTGGCGCCGTCGATGGTGCCGCGGAACAGCTCCTCGAACGCGATCACGCGATGACGGTTGTCGAGGAACAGGCAGGCGAACACCTCGTACGGATAGCCGGCGAGCCGCGATTTCAGGTAGCGCGCGCTGGCCGCAGGATCGGTCAGCGCGTCGCCCTCGCGCAGTTCCGCCTCGAGGTATCGCCGGCCGAGCTCCAGTGCGGCGCACAGGCGGCACCAAGCGACGGTTCCGATGCCCGTGCGCGAGCCTTCCAGCAGCGGGCGCAGGCCGCCCGCCGCGGCAAGCAGGTCGCGGGCGAGGTCCACGGCCGTGCGGCCGCGACGGCCCGAACCGAGGAACACCGCGATGAGTTCCGCGTCGGACAATGCGTGTGCGCCGCGCGCGAGCAGCTTCTCGCGTGGCCGCTCCTGTTCGGGCCATTGCTTGATCGTCGTGGCAAGCGTGTCGCATCCCATGATCGGCTTGCTCGTGCCGGAAGGCTGCGCATGCTGCATCGCTGCGCGACGATGCGGCAGAAGCCGCTTGCGCGATTTTCAGTAAGCTAGGCGCCCGCTTCCGTGTACGCGGTTTCCTACATGACCGGATTGTCCGCATGACTGCCGTCCCGCTTGCCGGGGTGCGCGTGCTGCTCGGCGTATCGGGCGGCATCGCCGCCTGCAAGGCCGCCGATCTCGTGCGGCGCCTGCGCGATGCGGGGGCCGAGGTGCGCGTCGTGCTGACGCCGAATGCGGCGCGCTTCGTGACGCCGCTCACGTTCCAGGCGCTGTCCGGCCAGCCGGTTCGCAGCGACCTTTGGGACGAGTCGGCCGAAGCGGGGATGGGGCACATCGAACTCGCGCGCTGGGCGGACGAGATGCTGATCGCGCCGGCCTCCGCCGACCTGATCGCGCGCCTGGCACACGGTCTGGCCGATGACCTGCTGACGACGCTGTGTCTGGCGACCGAGGCGCCGTTGCGGATCGCGCCCGCGATGAACCGGCAGATGTGGGCGCACCCGGCGACGCGGGCGAATCTCGCGACGCTGCGCGAGCGCGGCGTCGCGGTGATCGGGCCGGCAAGCGGCGCGCAGGCCTGTGGCGAAACGGGCGAGGGACGCCTGCAGGAACCGCTGGACATCGTTTCCGCGCTGATCGCCGCGCGTGCGCCGCGCGTGCTGGCGGGCCTGCGTGTCGTGGTCAGCGCCGGTCCGACCTTCGAGGACATCGATCCGGTGCGCTTCGTCGGCAATCGCAGCTCCGGGCGCATGGGTTTCGCGGTCGCGGTCGCTGCTGCGGAAGCGGGCGCCGACGTGACGCTGGTGGCCGGGCCCGTCGCGCTGCCGACGCCGGCCGGCGTGCGACGCATCGACGTGCGCAACGCGTTGCAGATGCGCGAGGCGGTGCTCGCTGCGGCGGACGGCGCGGACATCTACGTCGGCGCTGCGGCCGTGGCCGATTTCCGCCCGCGTGAGGTGGCGCCGCAGAAGCGCAAGAAGCGGGGTGCCGGAGACACGCTGGAGATCTCGCTGGTGCAGAATCCGGACATCCTCGCCGAGGTGGCGGCGCTGCCGGTGCGCCCGTTCACGGTCGGCTTCGCGGCCGAGACCGAGGATCTGGAAACGCACGCCCGCGCGAAGCTCGAGCGCAAGCGGCTGGATCTCCTCGCCGCCAACCGGGTTGGCGAGGGGCTCGGCTTCGAGCAGACCGACAACGAGCTGCTGCTGCTGTGGCCCGGAGGCGGGCGCGAGGCATTGCCGCGGGCGGACAAGCGCGTGCTCGCGCGCATGCTGGTCGCGCGCATCGCGGCGCTGCGTGCCGCACGCGGGGAATGACGAATGACCGACACGATCCGGATGAAGATTCTCGATGCGCGCCTCGGCCGCGAATTCCCGCTGCCGGAACCGGCCACCGAGGCGTCGGCGGGAGCGGACCTGCGCGCGATGATCGATGGTCCGCTGGAACTCGCGCCGGGCGCGAGCGCATTGCTGCCGAGCGGGATCGCGATTCACATCGGCGACCCGAACCTCTGCGCGCTCGTGCTGCCGCGATCCGGGCTCGGGCACAAGCACGGCATCGTGCTCGGCAACCTGGTCGGGCTGATCGACGCCGATTACCAGGGGCCGCTGATGATCTCCTGCTGGAACCGCTCCGATGCGCCCTATACCATCGTTCCCGGGGAGCGCATCGCGCAGCTGGTGATCGTGCCGATCCGGCGGCCGCGTTTCGAGATCGTCGACGACTTCGCGCCCAGCGCGCGGGGTGAAGACGGCTTCGGCAGCTCCGGCCGCCATTGATGCGAGCGAGGATGATGCAGGAAGAATCCGCCAGTCCGAACCCGACGATGCCGTCCCGCCGCGACCTGGCGTTGGCGCGGTTGCGGCATGGCCTGCGCATCCTCGGTTCGCTGGCGCTGGGAACCTTGCTGCTGATCCTGGCCGCGTTCTTCGCCTGGCAGGCTTGGCTCGTCCACCGGCTGGACGCGGGCAGCCAGGAGGCCGAGCAGATCCGCGCGCAGCTGGTCACCGAGATCGGTGCGGACCTCCGGCAGGCGGTCGCGCGCGTGCAGGAGGCTGCGGCCCGCCCCGATGTGCAGCAGGCCCTGCGACTGGGCGAGGACGGGCGGCATGTCGCCGCCGTGGCGATGCAAGCCGCGCTCCCGGACGCGATCGAGGTCAACTTCTTCAGTCCCGACCTCGACGAGGTGCTGGCCGGCGATCTGCGCGCAATCGGTTACTCGCGCGCGGCCGCGCTGATGCTCGCGAAGGTCCGGCCGGACGAGCCGCTGGTCGAGACGCGCACGGTTGAAAGCAAGGAGCGGCGCCTGCTGCTCGCGATGCCGGTGCGAGTGGACGGGCAGGTGGCCGCGTACACCGTGGTGGAGCTGCCGATCGAGCCGCTGCTCGAGCGGTTCGCGTCGCACGATGTGGACGATGCGCGTCTGGACCTGCGCCAGGGCGATGGCCGCGGCGACGTGACGCTGGCCAGTGTCGGCAGCACGGGCGGCGCATCGGTCGGCGATTCCGGCGTGCCGATTCCCGGCTCCAACCTGCGCATCGGCAAGGCGTCGCCCGAATACTTCGTGGTCGGGTCGTACGGTCCGCTGGTGCTGACGCTGCTCGCCATCGTCAGCCTGCTCGGCGGCCTGTCGGCGCTGTGGGTGCGCAAGGTCGGCATGCAGGGCGCGATCGAGCGGCTGCAGCGCACGCCGAAGTCGGGCGAGCCGGAGATGACGCTGGCGGAGGCATTGCGCCAGGAGCAGGCAGATGCGGCCGCGCAGAAGAAGGCCGCGCCGGCGGCGGCACCGGCGGTGAAGCCGGTGGCGACGGAGGAAAGCGTCGCCGTGGACCGCTCGATCTTCCGCGCCTACGACATCCGCGGCGTGGTCGGGAAGACGCTGACCAGCGGCGTCGCGCGCATGATCGGCCGCGCGATCGGCAGCGAGGCGCGCGATCGCGGCCTGCACGAGATCGTGGTCGGNCGGGACGGCCGCCTGTCGGGCCCCGAACTGGTGCAGGCGTTGATCGCCGGCCTGCGCTCGACCGGCATGGACGTGATCGACATCGGCGCCGCGCCGACTCCGGTCACCTACTTCGCCGGCTACCACCTGCGCACCGGCTCCGGAATCTCGGTGACCGGGAGCCACAACCCGCCGGACTACAACGGGTTCAAGATCGTGCTCGGCGGCGAGACGCTGTCGGAGGGAGCGATCCAGGGCCTGTACGAGCGCATCGCGGCAGGTCGCTTCGTCGACGGCATGGGCGGCCTGCAGACGATGGACATCGGTGGCGATTACGTCGCCCGCATCACCGACGACATCCAGGTCGAGCGGCCGCTGAAGGTCGTGGTCGACTGCGGCAACGGCATCCCGGGCGCGATCGCCCCGGAGGTGCTGGAAGGGATCGGCTGCGAGGTGATTCCGCTCTACTGCGACGTCGACGGCACCTTCCCCAACCATCATCCCGACCCGTCCGACCTGCACAACCTGCAGGACCTGATCGTGTCGGTGAAGAGCACCGGCGCGGATCTCGGCCTTGCGTTCGACGGCGACGGCGACCGCCTCGGCGTGGTGACGCCGGAGGGCGAGGTGATCTTCCCGGATCGCCTGCTGATGCTGTTCGCGATGGACATCCTCACGCGCAATCCGGGCGCGACGATCATCTACGACGTCAAGTGCACCGGGCATCTGCAACCGTTGATCCTGCAGCACGGCGGCAGCCCGTTGATGTGGCGCACGGGCCATTCGCTGATCAAGGCGAAGATGCGCGAGACCGACGCCGCGCTGGCCGGCGAGATGAGCGGCCACTTCTTCTTCGGCGAACGCTGGTACGGGTTCGACGACGGCATCTACGCAGCCGCACGGCTGCTGGAGATTCTCGCGGCCGATCCGGAAGAGCGCACGCCGGCGCAGATCTTCGCGACGCTGCCAAAGGGCGTGTCGACGCCGGAGCTGAAGATCCAGATGGCGGAAGGCGAGCACTATCGCTTCATCGAGCAGTTCCGCGAACATGCGAAATTCGAAGGCGCGCGTCTCACGACCATCGACGGCGTGCGCGCCGACTGGCCGGACGGGTGGGGACTGGTGCGTGCGTCGAACACGACGCCGGTGCTGGTGCTGCGTTTCGATGCCGACAGCGAACAGTCCCTCCAGCGCATCCAGGACGACTTCCGCACGCAGTTGCGCGCGCTGGATCCGGGGCTGCGGCTGCCGTTCTGACGGGCGCCGCCCGGCGGGCGCTCAGCCGTCGGCGTCGCGCGCTGCCTGCTGCTTTGCCTTGAGTTCGCGGTAGCGCGCGAGCTCCTTCTCGAACTGTTCTTCCGCGTAGGCGCGCTCGTTCACGCGCCGCTCCACCAGCTGCCGCTGTTCGTCGACCTGCTTGCGGATCGTCGCCAGTTCCTCGGCCTTGGCCGGCGGCAGCGCCTGTCCGGAGCGTTCGACTTCCGCCGCGCGGCCGAGCAGGTCGGCCAGGGTCTGTTCCTGGTTGCGCAGGCTGATGCGGGCGGCGTTGATCTGCTGGTCGAGCATCTCGGTCTTGAGCCGCTGCGAACGCGTGAGATCGGCCTCCGACGCGTAGCCTGCGAGCAGCTGCGCATCGGTGCGGGCCTGGATCTCCGCGGCCTCGCGTTCGGCCTTCCGGCGCTCGGCGAGCAGCTTGGCCTGGGCCAGCTCCTCTTTCGTCTTCGCGCGGTCGACGCGCTTGATGACGATGCCGTGGGAGTTGACGACTTCGTACCCCATGCGGGCCGCTTCCGCGGGCAGCGAGTCGCTGTAGTGCAGGTTGCCCTGCGCGTCGCGCCACTTGTAGCGATTGTGATCGGCGACGGCCGTGCCGCAGCCGACCAGCAACAGCAAGGGGAACACAACAGACGGTCGCAGCATGGTCCTACCTCCGGGAGGGGAGTATAGGCGAGCCGCGGCACGGCGCATCGTGTCCGGTTTCATGTCCCGTATCGTTCGCGGTACGCTGCCAGACGGTCGCGTTCCGCCGCCAGCTCCGGCCGATCGCCGGCGTAGGCCAGCAGGTCGGTCAAACGCGCGATCGCGATCGTCGGGATGCCGTGTTCGGCCGCCAGCTCCTGCGTGGCCGACCGCGCACCCGTTCCCCGTTCCTCGCGGTCCAGCGCGATCAACACGGCGGCCGGTGTGGCGCCGGCCGCGCGGATCAGCGCCAGTGACTCGCGGATCGCGGTTCCGGCCGTGATCACGTCGTCCACGATCAGCACGCGGCCGGCCAGCGGGGCGCCGACCAGTGTGCCGCCCTCGCCGTGACCCTTCGCTTCCTTGCGGTTGTATGCGAATGGCAGATCGCGGCCGTGGTGCTCGGCCAGCGCGGCGGCGGTCAGCGCGGCCAGCACGATGCCCTTGTATGCGGGGCCGAACAACATGTCGAAAGCGATGCCGCTGCGCTGCGCGGCATCGGCATAGGCTCGACCGAGCACGGCCAGCGAGGCGCCGGTATCGAACAGGCCGGCGTTGAAGAAGTACGGGCTGACGCGCCCGGATTTCAGCGTGAACTCGCCGAAGCGGAGCACCTTGCGCTCGATCGCCAGGTCGAGGAAGCGGCGCTGGTAGTCGTGCATGGCGGCAGGGGGCGCGGAAACGGGACGGACATCATAGCCGCTGCCGGTGATGGCGCTGCCGCTCAGGCGACGCGCGCCATCGCGGTATCGCCTTCGACCTGCGCGTCCGGTGCGAAGCGGCCCTGCTGCGCGAGTTCGGCAAACAGGCCGCCGCGCGCGACCAGCTCGTCGAAGCGACCCTGCTCGACCAGCCGGCCGTGGTCCAGCACGAGGATCAGGTCGGCGTTTCTCACCGTCGACAGACGGTGCGCGATCACGAAGGTGGTGCGTCCGTGCGCCAGCCGCTCCAGCGCGCGCTGGATGCGCGCCTCGGTCGCGTTGTCGAGGGCGCTGGTCGCCTCGTCGAGGATCAGGATCGGCGCGTCCTTGAGCATCGCGCGTGCGATCGCGAGACGCTGGCGCTCGCCGCCCGAAAGCGAGCGGCCGCGTTCGGCGACGAGCGTTTCGTACCCTTCCTGCTTGTCCGCAATGAAGCCGTGCGCCTCCGCTGCGCGCGCGGCGGCTTCGATCTCGCCCGGATCGGCGTCCGGTGCCGCGATGCGCAGGTTGTCGAGGATCGAGCGGTGGAACAGGCCCGGCTCCTGGAACACCACGCCGATGTTCCGGCGCAGCGCATNGAGGCGGATGTCGCGGATGTCGCGTCCGTCGATCGTGATGCGTCCGCGCTGCGGGTCGTGGGCGCGGTAGAGCAGCGACAGCGCGGTCGTCTTGCCGGCACCGGTCGGGCCGACCAGCGCGATCGTGCTGCCTGGCGAGGCGCGGAACGTCAGTCCCTCGATCGCGGGAGGCGCATCGTCACCGTAGCCGAACGCGACGTCCTCGAACGCGACTTCGCCGCGCAGCCGACCCGGGTCGATCGCATCAAGGCGATCGGCGATCGATGGCGGCTCGTCCAGCACATCGAAGAAGTGCTGCAGCGAATGGGTCTGGAAGAACAGGGAGGAGATGAACGCGGAGAACTGCTCCAGTCGTCCGATCAGCAGCATGGAGAAGCCGACGAAGCTGACGATCTGGCCGACGCTGACCTCGCCTTTCGCGTGCAGCCCGGCGCCGAGCGCGAAGATCGCCACGACCGTCAATGTGCTGGCGGTGCGGTTGAGCACCGACAGGATCGCCCAGCCGTTGAGCACCGGGTACTGCGCGGACAGCACGCGCGCCATCAGCGCGCGCATCGCGGCGACCTCCTCGCCGATGCGCGTGAAGCTCTGCACGACGCCGACGTTGCCGAACACGTCGCTGGCGCGCGCCGCGATCTGGTGGTGCAGTTGCTCCACTTCGGCCTGCGCCTTGTGCGTGCGTCGCACGGTGATTGCATTGAAGGTGGCGAAACACGCCATCAGGCCGACCATCAGCAGCGCGAGTTTCCAGTTCATCCAGAGCGCGAGCGGCACCATCACGAAGATCGCGAGCAGCGTCGCGAGGTGCTGGCGGAAGAAACCGAGCCAGAGCCCGAACAGGTTGGAAACGCCGGCATTCATGACGCGACCGAGGCGACCGGTGTGGTGTCCGTCGTGGAACGACAGCGGCAGCGCGGCGGCATGCTCGAAGAAGGCGGCGATCGCGGCCAGTCTGCGGCGGTGTGCGAGCCGGTCGGCGTGCAGGGAGACCCAGACGCCGGCGAGGATGCCGGCAAGGCCTACGGCGGCCCACAGCGCAATCAGCCGCGGCGCGCCGCTGCCATGATCGACCGACAAAGCATCGACGACCTTGCCGAACAGCATCGGCTCGAGGAAGAACACGCCTGCCAGCGCGAGATTGGCGGCGGCGAGAGTGATGGCGAGGTTCCGCTCGGGCGCGAGCAGTCCGAGCACGCGCAGGTACAGGCGCAGGATCGACAACGAAGGAAGGGCTCCTTTTGATGCGTGATTGCGGCGCGCATTGACGCACCGCGAGGGTCAAGGCCGGCTGAATGGCGTCCCGGAAACTGCAAGGATTGGTGTACGACCGCGTATCTCTGCCGCTTGGCCTCGCGCCGGGCTTGCGGCTACGCTGCGATGCTTTCCGGCCGGCATTTCGCCCATGCGCATCATCAGCTTCAACGCCAACGGCATCCGCTCCGCGGCGAGCAAGGGGTTCTTCGAGTGGCTGCGGGAGCAGGATGCCGATGTCACCTGCATCCAGGAGACCAAGGCGCAGGAGGCGCAGCTCGCCGATCCGGAGTTCCGGCCCGACGGCCACCACTGCTTCTACCGCGACGCGATCACGAAGAAGGGGTACAGCGGTGTCGCCATCTACGCGAAGCGCGAGCCGGACGAGGTGCGCACGTCGCTCGGCTGGGCGCCGTTCGACGACGAGGGGCGCTACATCGAGGCGCGCTTCGGGAATCTGAGCGTGGTGTCGTTCTACATCCCGTCCGGAACCTCGGGCGAGGAGCGCCAGGCATTCAAGTACAGGGTCATGGAGTGGCTGCGGCCGATCTTCGACGAATGGCTTGCGAGCGGGCGCGATTACGTGCTGTGCGGTGACTGGAACATCGTTCGCGCGAAGGACGACATCCGCAACTGGACGTCCAACCAGAAGAATTCGGGTTGCCTGCCGCCGGAACGCGCCTGGCTCAACGGGTTGATCGCGGACCGGCACGGTGATGGCTCGCCGCAGCCTACGCACGGCTGGCTGGACAGTTTCCGCGTCGCCAGGCCCGACGCGGTCGAGTACACGTGGTGGAGCAACCGCGGCGCGGCGCGCGCGAACAACGTCGGTTGGCGCATCGACTACCAGCTCGTCACGCCCGCCCTCGGTCGTCGGGTGAAGGGTTGTTCGATCCATCCGACCCCGCGCTTTTCCGATCACGCGCCTTACGTGGTCGACTACGCGTGAGCATGGCCGACCGCCCGCGCGGCTGGCGCGGCGTGCTGCGCAACCTGCGCCAGCCGAAGGTGCTGGTGATGCTGCTGCTCGGCTTCAGCTCCGGCATTCCGATCTATCTCGTCGGCAACACGCTCGGCTACTGGATGCGCGAGAACGCGATCGAGCTCTCGACGATCGGCTTCCTGTCGTGGGTCGGCCTCGCGTATTCGCTGAAGTTCCTGTGGGCGCCGCTGGTCGACAGACTGGATGCGCCGCTGTTCGGCCGCTGGCTCGGGCGCCGGCGCGGCTGGATGCTGCTGTGCCAGCTCGCGGCCGGCATCGCGCTGGCCGGCATGGCGCTGGTCGGGCCGGCCGGCGACGGCGTCCGCCTGTTCGGCCTCGGTCTCGATCACCTGCTCGTGTTCGGCGCACTCGCGCTGCTGGTTGCGTTCGCCTCGGCGACGCAGGACATCGTCGTCGATGCCTGGCGCATCGAGATCGCCGACAGCGACGAGCAGCAGGGGCTTTTGACTTCCACCGCGACGCTCGGTTACCGCGGCGCGCTGCTGGTCACCGATTCCCTGATCCTCATCCTCGCCGCGCATGCGGGCTGGTCGCTGTCCTACCTGCTGATGTCGTGCCTGATGGGCGCCGGCGTTCTGGCGACGCTGCTGGCGCGCGAATCGTCGGTCGATCGCGATTTGCCGCAGACGGCGAGGACCACGCCGCCGTTCCGTCTGGCTGGCGTGTACGATGCGGTCATCGGGCCGTTCGTCGCGTTCTTCCGCGCGCACGGCTCCTGGGCCATCCTGATGCTGGCGGCGATCAGCCTGTACCGGCTGCCGGATTTCGTGCTCGGACCGATGGCCAACCCGTTCTATGCCGATCTCGGCATCGCCAAGGATGCGGTTGGCATGGTGCGCGGCTCGTTCGGTCTCGTTGCGACTATCGCCGGCGTCGCGGTCGCGGGCATTTCGGCCCTGCGATTCGGTTTCGGGTCGACGTTGCTCGCCGGTGCAGTGCTCGGTCCCGCGTCGAATCTGGCGTTCGCGTACCTGGCGCTGCACGGCGCCGATCTCGGCGTGTTCACCGGCGCCATGGCGATCGACAACTTCTGCAGCGGGTTCGCCGGCGTCGCCCTGATCGGCTACATGTCCAGCCTCACGCAGGCGGGCTACACGGCAACGCAGTACGCGCTGCTGAGCTCGTTCTATGCGCTGCCCGGCAAGGTGTTCAAGGGCTTCTCGGGCGTCGCGGTAGAAACGCTCGAACAGACGCACACGCTGATGCAGGCGTATTCGCTGTTCTTCACCGGCACGGCGCTGATCGGGGTGCCGGCCTTCGTGCTGTGCCTGGTGCTTGCACGACGGCGATTGCCGGACGCCGCTTGACGAAAAAGGCCGTCAGGCGGGGTGGATGACGCCGAGCACGCGGGGGCCGCGCGCTCCGGTGACCGACGGAAGGTTTCCCGGGCGTCCGGCCAGCGTCTCGCGCGCGAGCCAGGCGAAACCGGTTGCCTCGACGAAATCCGGGTCCAGCCCGTGTGCGGCCGTCGTCTCCACCTCGATGCCCGGAAGGTGCGCGCGAAGTCGATCGAGCAGGAGAGGATTGTGGACGCCGCCGCCGCAGGCGATCAGGCGCGTCGTCGACGGCTGCGTGGCGACCAGCGCAGTGGTGATGGTGACGGCGGACAGTTCCAGCAACGTCGCCTGCACGTCCTCCGCATGGTCCGGCAACGGCGCGCCGCGCGATGCGAGCCATGCGAGATGGAACTGCTCGCGCCCGGTGCTCTTGGGTGGCGGGAGCGCGAACCACGGATCGCTGGACAGGCGCCGGAGCAGCGCGTCGTCGACGCGACCGCTCGCCGCGTAGGCGCCACCGGCATCGTAGGGGTGGCCGGTGTGTCGCTCGCACCAGGCATCCATCAGCGCGTTCGCGGGGCCGGTATCGAAGCCACGCACGTCGCCACGCTTCGGCAGCAGCGTGAGGTTGGCGATGCCGCCGAGGTTGAGTACGGCGCGATCCTCGTCGGTCGTCTGGAGCAGGGCGGCGTGCAGTGCCGGCAGCAGCGGAGCGCCGTGGCCGCCGGCCGCGACATCGCGACGCCGGAAGTCCGACACGGTCGCGATGCCGGTGCGCTCGGCGATCACGTTGCCGTCGCCGAGCTGCCAGGTGAACGGATGCGGGCCGCCGGGACGGTGGCGCACGGTCTGGCCGTGCGATCCGATCGCCCGTACCTCGTCGGGCGCCACGTGTGCTTCCGCAAGCACCGCAAGCGCGGCATCGGCGAACGCCAACGCGACCCGGACGTCGAGATGGCCGATTTCGTCCATGGACGCCGCGTCTGCGCCCTGGCCCAGTGCGACGAGCCGGGCCCGTACCGCGGGATCCCACGGTACGGTACGCGCCGCGACGACCTCGCAACGTGGCTCGAACCGGGCCAGCGCGACATCGATGCCATCCGCGCTGGTGCCGGAGATGAGCCCGAGGTAGAGCACGCGATCAGTCGCCGGCGCGGGCGAGCCTGCGCGAATCGAGGTACTCGAGGCGGGCGAGCAGCGGCGCCGTCGCCTTGCGGAACGCCGCCAGCTGGCTGGCGGGGAGTGGTTCCGGCGGAGGCAGCGTCACGGTGAGCGGGTTGCGGTGCTTGCCGTCGACGCGGAACTCGTAGTGCAGGTGCGGGCCGGTGGCGAGGCCGGTCTTGCCGACGTAGCCGATGGTCTGGCCTTGTCGCACCCGATCGCCGACCTTGATGCCGGCGAAGCGGGACATGTGGCCGTATGCCGTCGTGATGGACTTGTTGTGCTGGATCATCACGAAGTTGCCGTAACCGGATTTCCATCCGCGGAACACGATCTTGCCGTCTCCGGCGGCGCGTATCGGCGTGCCGGTCGGCGCGGCATAGTCGACGCCCTTGTGTGCGCGCATCTTGCCGAGGATCGGATGCTTGCGGCCGGTCGAGAACAGCGAGGATATCCGCGTGAACTCGACTGGCGTGCGCAGGAACGACTTGCGCAGCGGGCGGCCCTTTTCGTCGAAGTAGGAAACCTTGCCGTCGCCGTCGACGTAGCGGACGGCGGTGTAGCGCTTGCCCTGGTTGATGAAGGTCGCGGCGATGATCTCGCCATCGCGCAGGCGTTCGCCTTCGCGATAGATGTCGTCGTAAATCACGCTGAAGCTGTCGCCGACGCGCAGGTCCTGCGCGAAGTCGATGTCGTAGCCGAATGCATCGGCGAGCTTGAGCACGATCGCGTCGCTGAGGCCGGCCTGCTCGCCGGCATAGAACAGCGAACTGGTGACGACGCCGTGTGCCACGTGCGTGCGGCGCTCGATCGAGCGGTCCTCCACCGACTCCACGAACTGCCGGCCTTCTGCGCGCAGCACGACGCGTTCGGCATCGCCGCGATCGAAGCGGAACGCGGTCAGCGCACCGTCCGCATCGAATGCGAAAGCGAATTCCTGCCCGGGGCGGATGTACCGGAGCGCGCTCGCGTCCTTCTGCGAATCCAGCACGCGGTGCAGCACGTCGGCGCCGATGCCTTGCGCCTTGAAGATGTCGGATAGCGTCTGGCCGGCCTGAACGCGGACGATGCGCCAGTNCGGCTCGCCGTCCGCGCCCCAGGCGCCGATGGCGGGATCGGCTTCTTCACCTTCCGGCAGGGCCGGCAATTCGATGGCAAGCGTGGTGTAGGCCGTCCCGGCGTCGTGACGGGTCGCCTTCGCGAAGGTGGGGATCACGATGCCGACCATCGCGGTCAGCACGAGCGCCACGCCGCCCAGGATCCAGTGCTCGGCGCGCCAGGTAAGCGGCGACGCGGAGACGTTCTGCAGGAACGTCCAGCCGGACCAGCGCGAATAGAAACGGAAATGCCTGCGCTGCGCATACCGCCGGATCGCGAGGCGGCGCATCCGTGGGCGGGGGGACTTGGGGTCGTGCTGCGAGTCGGTCACGGGTGCGGTCCGGGTTTCAGCGCGGTACCATAAGCGCCGCTTGCAGCAGACGTCAATGCCAAGCGTGACAATGGCTTGCGAGCGATTCTTGCGTAACGAATTATTAACCGGCGCAATGCAATCGGTGCGCCGGCGCATGTGCGCGATCTATCCCGCGGAGTGACCATGACGCAGTTGCAGGATGCGCTCGACCTGATCGGTCGTGGCGCCGAGGAAATCATCAAGCTGGAAGACCTGGAGGCGCGGCTGGCGCGCGGCGTCCCGCTGCGCGTCAAGGCGGGGTTCGATCCCACCGCGCCGGATCTCCATCTCGGCCACACGGTGCTGCTCAACAAGATGCGGCAGTTTCAGGATCTCGGGCATCGGGTGATCTTCCTGATCGGCGACTTCACCGGGATGATCGGCGATCCGACCGGCAAGAATGCGACCCGCAAGCCGCTGACGCGAGAGGACGTGCTCGCCAATGCGCAAACCTACGCGGACCAGGTGTTCAAGGTGCTGGATCGCGAGCGCACGGAGGTGCGATTCAATTCGGAGTGGTTCGGCGTCATGTCGGCGGCGGACATGATCCGGCTGGCGGCGCAGCATACGGTCGCGCGCATGCTGGAGCGCGACGATTTTGCCAATCGGTATGCGGGGCAGCAGCCGATCGCGATACACGAATTCCTGTATCCACTGGTGCAGGGCTACGACTCCGTTGCGCTGGAGGCGGACGTCGAGCTGGGCGGCACCGATCAGAAGTTCAACCTGTTGATGGGGCGCGCGCTGCAGGAGCACAGCGGGCAGAAGCCGCAGGTCGTGCTGACCATGCCGCTGCTGGAGGGGTTGGACGGCGTCAACAAGATGTCGAAGTCGCTCGGCAATTACATCGGCATCGCCGAGCCCGCAATCGACATCGTCAACAAGACGATGAAGATCGGCGACGACCTGATGTGGCGCTGGTACGAGTTGCTGAGCCTGGATCGTTCCTCCGCCGAGATCGCGCGCATGCGGCGCGACGTCGCGCAGGGAAGCCTTCATCCGCGTGATGCGAAGGTCGCGCTTGCGCGCGAACTGGCCGCACGATTCCACGGTGCACCCGCGGCCGAAGAGGCGGTGGCGCAATGGAGTGCGCTCGTGCGGGAGCAGCGCGTGGATGTCGATCTTCCGCTGCGCGATGTGCCGGTCGGAGAGGAAGGAGTTCGCCTGGCGCCGCTCTTCGTTGCAGCCGGACTTGCCGCGAGCAACTCCGAAGTGAACCGCAAGTTCGGCGAGCGGGCGCTGCGCATCGATGGCGAGGTGGTCGAGGACCGCGATCGCGTCTTCGCGGAAGGCGACCAGCTGTTGTTGCAGGTCGGCAAGCGTTCGTTTGCCCGTGTGAGGCTCGTGCGGGCGTAAGAGGGTTTCGGTACCGCGGCTGCCGCGCGGCGGCGCGCCGGAGTCTTGCCGCCGCGGGCGGCGGGCGTTGGCTCGTTGGCGCGCGATCCGGGAAAAAGTTTCATGCGACCTGTTGACGTCAGCGGAAACGGATGTAAGATGCGCGCCCCTTCCGACGAGACCGACAGGGTCCGGCCGGAAGCCCGGCTGGACGCCGGGGCGGAGCGACAAAAATTTTGTTCCGCAGGGTGTTGACGGATACGAATTTCGATGTAAGATATGCGGCTCCCTCGGACGAAATGTCCCAGGGCGCGGAACCGGAACGGAACCGCAGCCAGATGATCTTTGATAGTGTGCGCAGGTAACTTGTGTGGGCGCCTTGAGGTGGATGAAAGTCCATCGACACCAAGTGCGTCCAAGCAACGTCAAAGCAGCAGCTTTACAATGCTTGGTTCACACTCGAAAGTTTGACCCGAGGGCCTTGGTCCGAAGGTCTGCAATTTCAACTGAAGAGTTTGATCCTGGCTCAGAGTGAACGCTGGCGGCAGGCCTAACACATGCAAGTCGAGCGGCAGCACGGGAGCTTGCTCCTGGTGGCGAGCGGCGGACGGGTGAGGAATACATCGGAATCTGCCTCGTTGTGGGGGATAACGTAGGGAAACTTACGCTAATACCGCATACGACCGAGAGGTGAAAGTGGGGGACCGCAAGGCCTCACGCGATGAGATGAGCCGATGTCGGATTAGCTAGTTGGCGGGGTAATGGCCCACCAAGGCGACGATCCGTAGCTGGTCTGAGAGGATGATCAGCCACACTGGAACTGAGACACGGTCCAGACTCCTACGGGAGGCAGCAGTGGG
>JGI12383J13903_1000291_pt1 | contig 42805 bp, 34 predicted proteins | sample Passage237B_FD_13903 | JGI IMG/M metagenome (IMG submission 13903)
ACGTCAAAGATCAGCCACACGTGTGCTTGGCGCGGGCCATGCGTAAGCATGGAACGTGACAAGCATACGTGTTGGCTGTAGCGCCTGGTTCGGCCTTTTCACTCTCGTGAGTAAATGCGATCTGCTTCTACCAACCACCGCGGAACAGCTCCCTGATGAGGCAGAGCCGAGGACCGTAAAAAAGGAAACGTAGTAAGCTTCCAATCGCCCCTCTCTTTTGCGAAGAACACTACTGTATCGAATCGAATCTCCCGATTCCCACTGAGCTTCACGATTCCACGGACAGGCATCCAAGCGAAGCTGAAACTCGCATCAAGGGTGCCATAATCGAGCTTCGCGAAAGTCCAAGACAGCTTCTCGGAAATACTCACGAACTGCTCCTTGGTGACGTCCGATGTGTAGTCGCTCCCGAGTAGCTCGTAGATCGCCCGATAGTTCTTATCCCGCGATAGCCGCTCAAGCTGAGCGATAATTTCAGCCTGTGGTCCAACGAGCTCCGCCAAATACCTGTCGAGTCCGGTTTCCGCTCCGAAAACGGCTGGGGAGAAGAAGAGCGACAAGAGAAGGACGATACGCTTCATATTTTTGCCGAACGTCAAAGATCAGCCACACGTGTGCTTGGCGCGGGCCGTGCGTAAGCACGGAACGTGACAAGCATACGTGTTGGCTGTAGCGCCTGGTTAGCCCTTTTTCTCAAAGCGCTCATCGAATATCTGCATCTGCAATTCCTGGCTGAAATCCACGAGATCTTCCTTCCGGAGCATCCCCGCGGCGCGCATCGCATAAAGGAAATACGTCATCTTCGATCGCGAGTGACCGTCCAAACAATCCCGCAACGTGCGCGCCACCTTTCGCGCCTCTTCTTCGGCCTCCCAAAAACGCTCCGTCTCGCTCTTTTTGCTGTCCGTCAGCAAGCGGGCGATATGCGCATTGCGCTCTACGAGAAACCGCTCACGCAGCCGCGGCACCATATCGCGAAACTTTTTCCAGTCGGATTCCACGTTTCTATTTCGGCTAACAGTGTGATTGGCCTTAGCTGAGTTGACGATCAGCTGGGGAGGGTGCGTTGCGACGAGGGGAAGGGGTCTGACTCATATTGCTGTTTATAAGACACTAATAATCATAATCGCAGATAATTGGATATAGACAAGCGCCTACCTAAAGGTCAACTGCGGGTATGGCTTTAGCAGACGACAAAGATTGGCAAGAATCCAAAATTGTTTCTTTCGGAGGCTGGAATGAGGCGCTTGCAAGCTCAGGGGCCGACCGCCACGTGGCGGAGAGATTTCGACGGGAGATCATCACGTTTCTGCAATTCTGTCGGCGCAATCACTGCGGGGCTTCGATTACCTCTGCGCGGCAGTATCTGGGTGGAAAGGGTGAAGTAGAGGCGGGGGCTGCACGTGCGGCGCTGCGATGGTTTTTCAAGGCTGCGCGGGTTGCTGAGCAGAGTGGCCGGGAGGCGGCGCCGGAGGGCTCGCACGCGATGGCACGGCGGCCGAGCGTGCCTAGGGGTAACGGCCAGCCGCCGATTGCGGCGGCCAAGGACTTGGGAGGGTGCGATTGGGAACGGGATCTTGTGATCGCAATTCGAAAGAAGGGCCTCTTGTGGCGCACCGAGCAGACTTATCGCGAATGGGCTGCGCGGTTCGCGCGTTTTACCGCGCCGGCTTCGCCTTACCAAGCGGATGGGGAATCGGTGTCTCGTTTTCTTACTCACCTTGCGGTCGAAAACCGGGCGAGCCGGGCTACCCAGAAGCAGGCGCTCAATGCGTTGGTGTTCTTCTTGCAAGAAGGCCTGCGACGCTCGCTCGGTGAGTTCGATTTCCAACGAGCAAGGGGGCACAAGAAAGTGCCGACGGTGCTGACGGCCGGCGAATGTCAGCGGTTGTTTGCCGAGTTGGAAGGGACCACGCAGTTGATGGCGCGATTGATGTATGGGACGGGGCTGCGTTTGATGGAGCTGTTGCGGCTGCGCGTGCACCATCTGGATTTGGAGCGGCAGCAATTAAGCGTCTTTGGCGGCAAAGGTCATAAGGACCGCATCACCGTTTTACCGGAGATGTTGATCGTATCGCTGCAGGATCATCTTCGAAGGCTGCAAAAACTTCACGAGGCGGATCGTCGCGCCAGCCTGCCGGGAGTGTGGCTGCCCGAAGGTCTCAGTCGAAAGTATCAGCGAGCCGGCGAAACTTTCGAATGGCAGTGGCTTTTCCCGTCGCGCGAATTGAGCACGGATCCTGTCAGCGGGGAGCGGCGTCGGCATCACGTGCTGGACGGCACGTTTCAAAACGCGATTCGCATGGCCGCAAAACGGGCGCAGTTGAACAAGCGGGTAACGCCGCATGTGCTGCGGCACTCGTTTGCAACCCATCTGCTCGAGAGTGGCGTGGATATCCGGACGGTGCAGGATCTGCTCGGACACGAGAGTGTGGAAACGACCCAGATCTACACGCATGTCATGCAGAAGCCGGGCGTCGGCGTGCGGAGTCCGCTGGACCTTCTGAAAAGCTGAAATGCTGAAATTTGAGGGCTGAAACCTGAGACCGGAGGGTGGAGGCTGGGAATATGCGGTGGGGACTGCGCCTCCATCGGTGGGATGGTGGGTGGGATACCTTCGAGAGCGGAAGTCTCTCGCTCATCTCGACCGATCGGGGTGGGATGCTCGTGGCCACAGCAAAGATTTGAGATGGCTTCGCCCGGTGACTTCCGGCTGGGGTGGCAGGGCAAGGAAAGTATGTGGCGAAAAGGGTCGGGCGTGTGGAGTCGGAAGAATACGTATTTTTGCGATCAGGTGCGGGAAATGTGTCATATTATGCGAATAGGCCCTCCTACTTATTGAGGCGGGCGATCAGGAGCGCGAACGGAGGTCCGGATACTCGCGCGGCGAACCAGAGGCTCACGCCTTCCGCTACGGAAACAGAGACGTGCCACCGCTCACCCCGACATGTCGGGGCGGGGTGCGAGGAGGCGAAACGCCTACATCCTCCGCTCCCCTTACGAGGCGAGGGAAAGGCGGAAGTAGTCGCGGGCGTTGGCGAAGCAGATGTTTCGCACCATGCCCCCGACGAGGTCGCGGTCGTTGGGGATTTCGCCGCGCTCCATGTCGGCGCCGAGGAGGTTACAGAGGATGCGACGGAAGTATTCGTGGCGCGGATAACTGAGGAAGCTGCGCGAATCGGTGAGCATGCCGACGAAGCGGCTGAGGAGGCCGAGGTTGGAGAGGGCGTTGATCTGCCACTCCATGCCTTCCTTTTGATCGAGGAACCACCAGCCGCTGCCGAACTGGAGTTTGCCGGGGATGGTGCCGTCCTGGAAATTGCCGGTCATGGCGCCGAAGACGTAGTTGTCGGCGGGGTTGAGGTTGTAGAGGACGGTGCGGGGGAGTTCGTCGGTGGAATCGAGGGTGTTGAGGTAGGTCGAGAGCGCGCGGGCTTGGGGGAAGTCGCCGATGGAATCGAAGCCGGTATCGGGGCCGAGTTTGGCGAGGAGGCGGGCGTTGTTGTTGCGGAGGGCGCCGAGGTGGAGCTGCTTGGTCCAGCCTTTGCGGGCGTCCCAGCGGCCGAACTCGAGCATCATGAAGGAGGCGAACTTCGCTTCGTCGTCGGGCGAGGCGGCGCGGCCGGCGCGGGCGGCGTCGAAGATGGTCTGGGCCTCGGCGGCGGTGCAGGGAGACGCGAAGGCGTTTTCCATGCCGTGGTCGGAGAGGCGTCCGCCGACGGCGTGGAAGTCGTCGTGACGTTTTTGGAGCGCGGCGAGGAAGTCGTCGAACGAGCGTATCGGAAGTTTGGAGACGCCGGAGAGTTTTTCGATCCAGGCGTTGAAGGCGGCGGGGGCGGCGACGAGGAGGGCTTTGTCGGGGCGGAAGGTGGGGTAGACGCGGGTCTTGAGGCCGAGCTGGGCGATCTTTTCGTGGAGATCGAGCGGGTCGGCGGGATCGTCGGTGGTGCAGATGACGGCGACGTGGTTGGCGGCGAGGATGTCGTGGACGCGGAGCGAGGGGAGCTGGGCGTTGGCTTCGCGCCAAATTTTATCGGCGGACTTTTCGTCGATGAGGTCGGTGAGGCCGAAGTAGCGGGCGAGCTCGAGGTGGGACCAGTGGTAGAGGGGATTGCGGAGGGTGTGAGGGACGGTGCGGACCCAGGCGTCGAATTTTTCGCGGGGGGAGGCGTCGCCGGTGACGAAGCGTTCGTCGACNCCGTTGGCGCGCATGGCGCGCCATTTGTAGTGGTCGCCGCCGAGCCAGATTTCGGAGAGGTCGGCGAACTGGTGGTTGGAGAGGATTTGCTGCGGGGGGAGGTGGCAGTGGTAGTCGTAAATGGGCTCGGGCTTGGCGAAGTGGTGGTAGAGGTCGCGAGCGGCGTCGGAGTAGAGGAGAAAGTCGTCGTGGATGAGCGGGCGCATGGGGCGGAATTTTTACAGAAGGCAATGAAGGGAACGGAGAGTGAACCGCGGAGGCACGGGGACACAGAGGGGGAGCGGTGGACTGTTGACCGGGAAGGAAAATGAGGGAGCTCGCGGCCTACGGGGCGGCGGATTTGAAATTTGAGATTTCGGATTTGAGAAAGCGGGCGCGAGGTTACCGGGAGATGTCGGCGAGCATGGCGTCGAGTGTGGTGTAGCGGTCGAGGAGGGCGCGGGCGGCGGCGCAACGGGCGGCGGGGACGAGGCGGGTGTTTTCCGCGAGGAAGATGAGGTAGCTCGCGATGTTTTTGGCGAAGAGGAGACGGCCTTCGTCGCTGATCGTGTAGAAACGTGCGCGCTGGCGGTAGCCAGCGGGGGAGTGATCGCCGAGCGCGGATTTTTCGGGGCGGCCGTCGGCGGCGAGGACGTAGAGGAAGTTGTATTCGAAAAAGAACATGTGCTCGGGGCTCGGGGGGAGCGATTCGAGCGCGGAGCGGGTGTTGGCGGGGGAGGAGAAAAGAGATGAGTCGAGGGCGAGCGGGCTCTTCGCGTCGGCGAGCGAGGTGGTGATGAAGGTGCGCGCCATTTTTTTCTCGGTGGCGTCGGTGCTGAAGGCGCCGGCGAGGGCGAGCTCGAGGGTGAAGCGATACCAGTCGCGCCAGAGGGTTTGGTCGGACGCGTTTTTCGAGGCGAAGAGCGCACGGCCCATTTCGTAGGTGTAGCGGCCGCTGGTTTTGATTTCGAGGCGGGTGCCGGTGGCGGCGCCCATGACCTGGTAGTTTTCGGCGGATTTGCCGGAGCCGGAGTGGAAGCCGATGGAGACGCCGAATTTTTCGCAGACGGCCCATTGTTTCGCGATGAGTTCGCGGAGGGCGGCGTTGTCGGCGACGGGAGTGTTTTTTTGAAAACCGAAGGCGGGCGCGACGAAGTGGATTTTCATGCCGAGCGCTTCGCAGAGCGCGAGCATGATGGCGGTGGTTTCCTGGGTGGTGAGACCGGGGAGTTCGTCGATGGAGAGTTCGCGGAGGTAGTCGCGGCCGGCGGGAACGGTGAACGCGGCGGCGCGGGCGGCGGCGTATTTTTCGTCGCGGCGCTTCATCTTTTGGAGCGCGGGCCAGACGGAGCAGAGGAGTTTTTCGAATTCGGCGGCGTCGAGCGTGAGGCCGGCGGCGGCGACGCGGATGCGGACTTTTTCGATGAGATCGGCGGGGATGTCGGCGAGTTGCGCGGGTTGGTTGAGCGCGAGTTCGGGGGAGAGGTCGAAAGTGATGTAACTGGCGAGGAGGCAGCCGCGGACGAGCTGGTCTTCGCGGGAGTCGAATTTGCCGCCAATGGGTTGGTGGTCGGCGTTGAAGGACCACGGGATGCGGCGGTGGTGGAAGCCGTGCTTGAGTTTGGTGAGGACGCAGCCGTGGCTCATGCCCTCGACCGACTGACCCTGGTGGCCTTCGGGGACATTCGTGCCGATAAACGGGAACGGAACGGTGTCGAGCTGGCCGGCGAGCATCTGGTCGACGTCGAAAACGAGCTCGCGCGGGATGGAGTTCTGGTTGGCGGTGAAGCCGTGATCGAGGGCGCTCATGGCCCAGTCGACCGCGGGCCAGTGAAGCGTGGTGAAGCGGGCACCGACGCCGATGGTGCTGCGGCCGAGGTTGCCGCCGGTGGAGGGGAAGATCGTCGAGGCGGGGTCGTGTTCGAGGATCAGGTTTTTGAGGCGAAGAAGGTTTTCCCACGAGGCGGGGAAAGCGGCGAGGGAGCCGTCGAGGGCGACGCCACGATCGAGCACGCCGACCGCGGCACCGCGGGTGCGGGCTTCGAGGCGCCATGCGCAGTCGCCGGTGGCTTCGTCTTCGAGGAGCGTCCAGCGGCCGACGGCGGTTTCGAAGTGACTTTTTGGATACTCGCGGAGCGGAGCGCCGGCGACGAGCTTCGCGCCGAGGGCGGGCCAATCGAGGCAGAAGTCGGGACTGACGCAGGGATTCTGCGCGATGCGGAGATCGTGGCGGAGGAGGAAATCGTTGATAGCGCTCAAAGGACGGAAAGTTTAGGAGAAGGGCCCACGGAATACACGGAAGGCGGTCATGGCGTCGCGAGGGGTGGCGTGGGAATTCTTCCGAGTGGACTGTGTGTTCCGTGGGCCGAAGGAACTGCGAGGGGACTGAATCAGATGGTCATCGCGTGGTAGCCGCCGTCGACGATGAGCTCTTCGCCGGTGATGAAGGAGCCGGCCGCGTCGGAGGCGAGGAGGAGCGTGGCGCCGATGAGCTCGCGGGCTTCGCCGAAGCGTTTGGCGGGCGTGTGGCCGAGGATGGCGGCGACGCGGTCGGGAGAGAGGATTTTGCGATTTTGTTCGGCGGGGAAGAAGCCGGGGACGAGGACGTTGACGCGGACGCGCGCGGGCGCCCATTCGCGGGCGAGGTTGAGGGAGAGGTTGTGGACGGCGCCCTTGGAGGCGGAGTAGGTGATGACGCGTGAGAGCGGGACGATACCGGACATCGAGCCGAGGTTGATGATGGAGCCGCCCTGGCCGCGCTCGACGAGGTATTTGCCGAAGACCTGACAGCCGAGGAAGACGCCTTTGACGTTTACGCGAAGGATGCGGTCGAACTCCTCTTCGGTGATATCGAAGAAGGGCGTGGCGGAGTTGATGCCGGCGCCGTTGACGACGATGTCGACGCGGCCGGATCTTTCGAGGACGGCGTCGAGGAGACCCTGAAGTTGGGCTTTGTCGGTGGCTTCGGCGGAGTGGAACCAGGCTCTGCCGCCGGCGGCGGAGATTTTTTCGAGGCGGGCCCGGGCTTTTTCGGCGTTGCGGCCGACGATCACCACTTCGGCGCCGGCGCCGGCGAGGCCTTCGGCCATGGCGCCGCAAAGTTCGCCGGTGCCGCCGATGACGACGGCGACCTTGCCGGAGAGGCCGAAGAGTTGGTGGAGATAGTCGGAGTTATTCATCGTTGAGCACGTTTGGGCGATGTGCGGAGCCAGACGAGCGCAGAGTGAAGACGGATCGGAGAAGGGAAACGGGGGGCGCAAAACGTGTCATGGTTGCGCGTCGGTCGGTGCAAGGGTTTCGCGAAGCCAGGCGATGAGGCGATCGGGGTAGTCGGGGAGGAATTGCGGCCAGGTGAGGAGGCCGTGCGCGGCACCGGGAAGCGTGATGAGATCGCAGCGGACGCCGCCGGCGCGGAGTTTTTGTTGGAAGGCGAGAGATTGTTCGATGCGGACGGTTTTGTCGGCGTCGCCGTGAAGAAGGAGGAAGGGCGGAAGGCCGGGCTTTACGTGAGTGAGGGGCGAGGCGGCGCGGAGAATGGCGAGCGATTCGGGCGTGGGCGCGGCGGGGAGATCGAAGAGGGCTTGGAGGGAGGTGCTGAGCTGGCCGCCGCGGTGGGCGACGTCGGTTTCGAAATCGGTGACGGGCGCGAAGCCGACGACGGCTTGGACGCGGGTAGAGTCGTCGGCGAGTGTGGCGGCGAGGCAGACGAGATGACCGCCGGCGGAGTGGCCGAAGAGCGCGATGCGTTGCGGGTCGCCGCGGTAGTCGGCGGCGTGGGCTTTGATCCAGCGGATGGCGGTTTGGACGTCTTCGAGGGCGGCGGGCCAGCGGTGTTGGGGCGCGTGGCGGTAGTTGATGGAGAACCAGGTGAAGTTCGCGGCGGTGAGCGGGGCGAACCAAGGAGTGATGTCGGCGCCGTCGCCGGGTTTGTCGCTGCCGGCTTTGTCGCCGCGAGACCAGCCGCCGCCGTGGACGAGGATCGCGATCGGATGTGGACCTGGGGTGTCGGGGATGTGGGCGTCGAGGAGAAGCGTTTCGCCGGCGGCGTGGCCGTAGGGGATGTCGCGGTGGATGGCGCCGGCGCGGAGCGTGGAGGCGAACGCGAGGAGGAAGGCGGCGGCGGACGCGAGGACGGAAAGGCGGCGGAAAAAAAAGTTCATGGGGAGACGCGTGAGGCGAATCCGCGGAACGGATACGCCGCCGAAGGGTAGAGCGGTCGGGCGGCGGTGAGCGGAGTGAAAAGTGTGCGGGGAGGGGCGCGGTTTCGAATGTGGGGGTGCGCTCATTGTTGAATGGAGCGCGGGATTTGTGATCTGAAATTCGAGATTTCAGAAACGGAGCGAAGACCGGACCTCCGGGGGGCTGGAGGAAAGAGCGGAAAGGCTCGCTCTTTTCTATTGTTGAAGGCGGCGGGCGGTGCGGAGGTGGGACTCGGCTTCGGTGTGGCGGCCTTGTTGTTGCAGGGCGCGGGCGAGGGCGAGATGGGGCGCGGGATTTTCGGGATCGAGTTCGATCGCGCGGTGGAAATGCGGTTCGGCGTCGGGGAAGCGGTTGCTCAGGAGGAGAGCGATGGCGAGGCCGAGGTGGGCTTGGGGGTCGCGGGGCGCAAGTTCGACGGCGCGGGTGAAGTGCGGGACGGCGTCGGCGTTGCGGCCGGAGGCGGCGATGGCGAAGCCGAGGTTGCGGTGGGCGACGGGGTGGCGGGGGTTGAGGGCGAGGGCGCGTTCGAAGGCGGGGATGGCGTCGGTGTAGCGGTCGAGGGCGGCGTAGGCGGAGCCGAGATTGTTATGGGCGTCGGCGAAATCGGGCTGGAGGGCGAGGGCGCGTTCGAGGAGCGGGAGGGCTTCGCGGGGGCGGCCGAGGCGGGTGAGGTTGTCGCCGAGATTGGAGAGAGCCTGCGGGTAGTCGGGGCGGAGGGTGAGCGCGGTTTCGAGATGTGTGATGGCTTCCTGGATACGTCCGCGTTCGGTGAGGGCGAGGGCGAGGTTATTGTGGGCGATCCAGGCGGAGGGGTTTCGCGTCGCTGTGGTTTGCCAGAGCGTGAGCGTGTCGTGGTAGGTGCGGGATTGTTGGAAGGTGAGGAAGCCGAGGAGGAGGAGAAGCGGGGTGGCGAGGAGAGCGAGTTTGGGGTTTTTGAGGGGGAGCCGCTCTACGGTATGTGCCGCTACGGCGGCGAAAAGGGTGAGGATTGGGAGGGTGGCGAGGTATTGGAAGTGGTCGGCGACGTAGGAGAAAAGGAAGGGGTAGACGTTGACGAAACCGAGGACGGGGAAGAGCGTGCCGCCGAAGAGAAGGAGCGCGGTGAGGGCACCGCGCCCCCATGCGGTCCACTTCGGCGCGAAAAAAGCGGCGGCGAGGAGAGCGAGGGTGGCGAGGACGAAGAGCCACTGGGCGAGTGAAGATGTGTCGAGGGTCCAGCGCGGGTAGATGAAGACGAGGTCGACGGGCCAGAGGAGTTTGCCGAGATAGAACCACGGGGCGCGGCCGGCGAGGAGGAGGCGCTCGGTGAACGTGAGAGCGAATGCGGCGCCGTCGGCGCCGATCTGCGTGCGTTCAAAGTGGGCGGTGTGGAGGCCGGCGGCGAAGGCGAGGGCGAACCAGGGAAGAAGCGGGAGGACGTCGCGGCGGAAGTGAAGCGAGCCTTGACGCCACCAGAGAAGGACGAGGAGGGCGGCGGGAAGGGTGGCGGTGACGGATTTGGTGAGGAGGGCGGCGAGGAAGAGGACGGACGCGAGCGCGTAGGTTCCGAGTTTTGGGTTTTGAGTTTTGGGTTCCGAGTTCCGCGCGGGAAAGCGGGTGTCGTGGAAATTTAGATACGTTAGTGCGGCGCAGAGACAAAGGAGGGCGGAGAGGGTGTTTTTTTGTTCGGAGATCCAGGCGACGGATTCGACGCAGACGGGATGAAGGGCGAAGAGAAAGGCGGCGAAGGCGGCGCCGGGGATCGCGAGGCGTTGAAGGAGGCGGGCGAAGAGGCAGGCGTTGGCGGCGTGCAGGAGGATGTTGAGGAGGTGGTAGCCGAGCGCGGAATCGCCCCAGAGTTTGTGTTCGAGCCAGAACGCGGAATGGAGGAGCGGATAGTATTGTTGGGTGGCGCCGACTTCGAACCAGATGCGGACGAGGCCGCTGAGCGATTGCAGGTCGGGGCGGGTGACGTGGCCGGCGTCGTCCCAGATGAAGCCGGCGGAAAGGGCGGGCCAGTAGGCGATGAGCGTGGCGAGGAAGAGGAGGGGGAAGAGCCAGCGGGAAAGTGGAGCGAAGGGGCTGCGCATCGCGATGGGAGATGGAGGTATGAACTACGAAGGGTCGCGAAGGGGCACGAAGAAAAAGGCGGCGAAGGGTCCACTCGCTCACCCCGACACGCCGGGGGCGGGCTGTTCGTAGCCACACTACGGACGAAAAAGGCCGCCGCTTGAGGGCGGCGGCCTGGTGAACCAAGCGAGAAGGATGTTCGCGTTTAGAAATCGAACGTCGCGGTCAGGAAGAACTGGCGCGGGTCGATGATGCGGTAGGTGTGGATCTCGCCATTCGGGAACGCACCCACGGGTCGCAGCCCGCCGTTTTCGGTGATGTTGCGAGCGTTGAGTTGGAAGGAGGCGTTCACCTTGTCGCTCCAGAGCTTCGTTTTGTAGGTGATGAAGGCGTCGAGGTAGGTGTTGTCGCCGTCGAAGATCGGGCGGGAGGTGTCGAGTTGCGTGATCTTGTCGGGGAGCGATTGGACGCCGTAGTAGCCGATGGCGGCCTTGCTCTCCCAGCGGACCGCGCCGCCGACGGAGATCTTCCGCAACACGTTGTTGTCGGTGAGGGCGTCGAGGCTGACCTTGGTGCTGAAGCGGGCGTTCCACTCGCGACCCTGCGGGTTGGCTTTGCCTTCGAGTTCGCGGAAGGCGCTGTAGGGCGCGCCGACGAAGGCGGTGAAGTTATCCTCGGGGGTTTGGTTGCCGGAAGCGCCGGAGTAGAGCTGTTTCCACCAGAGACCTTCGTTGTTGCCGGCGGTGGGTTCGAGACCGCCCTGATCCACGGGAGCGCCGATGCGGGGATCTTTGATGGAGGTCCAGATCGGCATGCGTTCGTCGATCCAGCGCTGGGTGGCGGCGGAGACGTTGCGGTTGGTGACGGTGGATTTGGTCACGGAGCCGGAAACCGTCCACCACGTGGTGGGGTTGTAGTTGATTTCGATTTCGGTGCCTTTCGCGACGACGTCGGCGGTGGCGGCGAAGGGAATGCCGGGATCGAAGAGGAACGCTTCGAGTTCGGGCGAGATGCCGGTTTGTTTCGTGACCTCGGCGCGGACCTGCTCGTCGGACCAACCGGGGTTCTGCCAGCGGACCCACGCGTCGGCTTGGAAGAGGAGGCGGGCGGGGTTGGCGGTCTGGCCGCGGGGCGACATGTCGATGCGGGTGACGCGTTGGTTGAAGACGCCGGCGTCGCCGTTGCGCGCGTCTTTCTGGATGTTCTCGTAGCGGGTGGCGCGGATGACGAGTTTGCCGTCGAAGAGGTTCAGGCCGACGGTGAAGCTTTCGTCTTCGCCGGTGGGATTGGGCAGGATCTCCTTGTAGAGGGACTGCGCCGGGGTGTCGGGAAGGAAGCTGTCGGATTTATTATAGCCGAAGGAGAATCCGCGGGCGAGGTCGGAGAGGAAGCCGGACTCCGGGATGAACTTCGCGTCGCGGAAGGGCCGAATGATGGCCTGATAGTTCGTGGTCTGGCCGGAGTTGGCGACATACGTGCCGGACCAGCGATTGGCCGAGGCGTAGTCGAGGGTGATGCCGTCGGGATTGAGGCGGACGTCGGAGTGGCCGAACATCGTGTAGACGTCGTCCTGACGGGCGCCGAAGGTCGTGACGAGGAGGCCGTTCAGGAAGTGGCCCTGCCAGACGCCGCCGATGGTCTTGATGGTGACCTTGCGGTTGTTGGTGCCGCCGGTGGCGTCGGAAGCGGCCGCGAGGCCGAGTTCGACGGGATCGCGCGTGAAGTCGCCGGTTTGGGCGTTGCCCCACACGTATTGATAGGTGCCGGGGGAGAAGTCGGTGGGGGCGTAGTCGACGTTGTTGCCTTGGGCGTCGCCGACGTAGTAGCGGAAGAAATTGCGCGTGGCTTGGATCGCGGGGTATTGGCCCGTGACGCCGTTGGTTTGATTCGCGACGGCGATGCCAGCGGGCAGCCATGAGGGGCTGGAGATCATGGCGTCGCGCCAGGAATACTGCCGGTCGACGCGGTATTTGTATTCGTAATACCCGGTGACCTGGTGCGTGCCGAGGTGTTTCAGCCAGCCGTCGAGTTGACGGAAGTCGACGCGGTAGGCGAGCTGGGCACGGCTGGTGTCCCACTTCGCCGGGCGATAGACGGTGCGCGGGCGGGCGACGCCGATGTAGGGCCGCATGAAGTAGGGGTTCGGGGTGCCGTCGAGGAGGCGTTCGTTGACATCGACGGAGAGCTGACCGGATTGGCCGAGGTCGTTGGCGATGCCGATGTAGTTGCGCGTCCAGCGTTCGGAATCTTCGCGGAAGAAGTTGCCTTGGAAGGCCAGGGTGTGGAGCGCGTCGGAGAAGAAGACGTGGTCGAGCTGGAGGTTGATGGTCTCGTGGCGGTCCCAGAAGCGGTTAACGGCCGCGATGTTGATGTTTTCCCAGTCGTAGATCGACCGATCGGTGACGGTCGGCGTGGTGAGGAAGAGCGGTTGGGTGTTGGAGCGGACGCCGGTGCCGCGAGCGTCGGGCGCGCCGGTGATCTGGAGGTAGCGGTAGCTCTGGAGCGAGGAGGGGTTCCAGCCCGGCGCGGTGGAGGCGGTGGACGTCCAAGGGTGGTCGCCGGTCCAGCCGTTGGGCGAGGCCCAGTAGCCGACGCCGTTTTGGTCGACGAAGAGCTGGCTGGAGTCGAAGCCGAGCCAACTGGCGGTGAAGTAGTCGATGTTCTGGATGTCGGGGTTGGCGGTGGTGCCGAAGTTGGCGGTGGTCGGGAACGTGGTCGCGGTGATGGGGAGGCTTTGCTTGCCGTTGACCTTGATCACGCGCTCGACGGGATCCCACGTCGGGCGACCGTTGCGAATCCAGTAGGAGATGTTGTCGCGCGGCGGGAGGGAGTTGGGGCGATTGCCGTAGGCGTGGTAGTAGTTGTAGGAGGCGCTGAGCGTGGTGTTCTTGAACGGCTGAAACTTGATCATGCCGTTGTAGCGCTCGGTATCGACGCCGGACGGTTTGCGCTGGAAGGCCTCGTGCTGGAAGACCTGTTGGAAGCGGACGGCCAGCTTGTCCTTGATGAGGACTTTGTTGAAATCGAGGCTGTCGCGATAGCCCTCGTAGCTGTCGACCTTGAGGACGATCTGGGCGCGGTCGCGCTGGAGGTTGGCGGAGGAGGGCACCTGGTTGACGGTGCCGGAGGGATTGCCGAGGCCGAAGACGTTGGCGTTGGGGCCGCGGCTGATTTCGATGGAGTCGATGCCGATGGGGTCGACGGGGACGCGGCCCATGGTCTCGATGTTGCCGAGGGAGACGTTGGCGGGCGCGATACCGCGGACGCGGTTGGCCTGGGCGGGGTTGAGCTGGACGTTGTCGGAGATCGAGCCGTTGCGGTCGATGGTGTAGTCGGTGTAGGTGCCCGTGCCTTCGGCGCCGGCGACGTAGAGGAAGACGTCGTTGATGTCGGTCATTGCGAAGTCCGACATCTGCTCCTTCGTCATGATGGTGATGGAGGAGGCGAGGTCCTCGAGCTTCGTGTTGAAGCGGGTGCCGGACATGGTGTTCGAGCTGTAGTAACCCTGCTGGTTACTCACGACCTCGAAGGGGGAGAGGACGACCACTTCATCGTCCGGAGTCGTGGCGCCCGACGTGGCGGGCGCGGACTGAGCTTGGGCGGACGTAAGTGCGAGCGGGAGGCAAGCCGATGCGATGAGCAGTCGGTGCAACGGGGTTCGCTGTTTAACGGTGTTCATGGTGTGATGTGTCGGGTTGAAACGGAGAAGCGTGGAACGCGAAGCAGCCGGAGGGATAGATCCGGAGAGGGGAACGCGCGGCGCCGCGAAGGCGGCTGGAGGGCGCGGCGGGGAAAGACTAACGTTTTGGTGGCAAAACGGTCAGGGGGAGGTCGGAGGGCGAACGAAGATGCGAGATCGGGAGCGATCGATCGGCATGGGAGCCGGGGGAAGATCGCGAGATCCGTAAGAGACTGCGGAAACGGAAGTCGGTGCGAAAAAACTCACAATCGCACCGTTGCGCACATCGTTGACTGAAAAGGTGCGCGCAACGCGCAAACGGGGCCGCAGACGGGGGGCCGCTGTATCCGGAACGTGGAGACGTGGCGGCGGGGGCGTGGATTGCAGCGCCCAAGCGCGGTGGGGCACCGCGTATCCATCGGGCAGGGATTACAGGCGCGAGGGGAGCATGCGGTGCTCGCGCCACTCGCCGGTGAGGAGGACCTCATGTTGGACGGAGGGGACGCCGGTTTCGTTGCGGTGCATGAGGCCGATGAGCATTTCGACGGCGAGGCCGCCGATCTTGGCGGGGTCGTAATACATGCCGGTGCACTCGAAGTCGCGGCGGTGCTCGATGGAGACGATGCCGACGTCGTCGGGGACTTTGACCTTCAGCTTGTCGAGCCACTCGATGAGGAGGCGGGCGTTGTTGACGAGGATGGCGTCGGGTTTGTGTTTCAGAAACCAGGTGCGGAAGGCGGCTTCCTCGGTGGGTTTTTCGGAGCAGAGCGGGAGGCGGTCGCGCGCGGGGAACTTGAGCTGCTGGGTGAAGTAGGCGCCGAGCCAGCGGTCGCCGACGCGCGGGCTGTCGTTGCCGTCGGGGAAGACGATGCCGACGCGTTTGTAGCCGCGCTCGCGGCAGCGGTCCATGGACTGCCAGACGGTGTCGTAGTGGTTTTCCGTTACGTGATGAAGAATGGGCGAGCGGAGCGTCATGCCGAGCGCGACGCAGGAGAAGCGGTTCCACTCGAGCTCGAGCGAGGACTGGCCGGGCGGGAGGCGGCCGATGATGAGGCCGTTGATGCTGCGGGCGGAGAGCATGTCGCAGAAGCGGCGCGGGGTCATGCCGGGTTCGGCGAGCCAGAAGTGCTCGAGCTTGTAGCCGAAATCCTGGGCGCGCTCGGCGGCGCCGGGGAAGAAGTTGGGACGGTCGTGGTGTTCGGGGCGCCAGCCGTAGCGCGTGGGGTAGTTGGTGACATAGGCGAGGGCGGCGTGCTTGACGGGCTTGCCGGAGCGGCGCGACTGCATGAGCGCGGAGACGAGCGGGTTCATGCGGTAGCCGAGCTCCTTGGCGATGGCCTTCACGCGCTCGCGCGTGGAGGCGGGAATGCGCGGATGATCGCGGAGGGAGAGCGAGACGGTCGTGCGATGCACGCCGGCGCGCTTGGCAACGTCTTCGAGGGTAGCGGTGACCTGCACGAGGGTGCTTAGTCACGCCGCAGCCGGGGGGAGGTCGAGAGAAAAGTCGACGATGAGCGCAGAGGGCGCAGGAACGGAAAGTCGGAGGGACCGGGCGCCCCGGGATGTTTATTGCGCCAGGGACTGGATGACGGCGGCGTGGAGTTCGGGTGTGGCGGAGGCGATCGTGGATTCGGCGGGATACGGGGCGTTGCCGCGCCAGTCGGTGATGACGCCGCCGGCGCCGCGGATGACGGGGATGAGGGCGGCGATATCCCAGGGGTTCATGATCGGGTCGACGCAGATATCGGCGAAGCCGGTGGCGACGAGAAGGTAGCCGTAGGCGTCGCCCCACGTGCGATAGAGCTTGGTGCGTCGAGCGAGGGCGTCGTAGCAAGAGGCGGAGGCGGGCTGGTATTTGGCGATGTTGAGGGTGTCGCTGGTGAGAAGCGTGGAGTCTTCGAGGCGAGTCGTTTTGCGCGTGCGGATGGGGCGGTCGTTGAGGGTGGCGGTGTGGTTGTCGCCGATGACCAGTTGGCGGAGGATGGGTTGGTGGATGGCGCCGAGGACGGGCTGGCCGTGATGGAGAAGCGCGATCAGCGTGGCGAAGAGCGGAACGCCGGTGATGAAGGACTTGGTGCCGTCGATGGGATCGAGGACCCAGACGAATTCGGCATCGGCGTTTTCGTTGCCGAATTCCTCGCCGATGATGCCGTGGGTCGGGAATTTCTCGGTGATGCGGCGGCGGAGAAGTTGCTCGGCGCCGCGGTCGGCGGCGGTGACGGGAGAGGCGTCGGACTTGGAGTCGATGGCGAGGGAGGCGTCGCCGAAATGCGGACGGATGAAGTCACCGCTTTCGTGGGCGAGTTGCGCAAGGAAGGTGCGGTAAGGCGTGAGGTCCACGACAGAGAGATGCGGGCGATGGGCGATGAAGACACGAAAAAATCGCGCGGGAGAAACCATGGCTCGATTTTGGGCGGCGGGTGCGTTTGGTGAACGAGCTGATGTCGTGGACCCAGCAGCCGATCTACTTCGTGGATTTCGAGGGGAGCCAGAGCTCGGGGGTGCTCGAGTATGGCGTGGTGGAAGTGCGGGGCGGGCGGATCGGCGCGACGTATACGCGGCTGTGTCAGGCGACGGGGCGGGTGCGCGCGGAGGACACGGCGACGCACGGGCTGGATGAGCGGGCGGTGGCGTTGTGGGCGCCGTTTGCGGACGAGTGGGAATTTTTCGCGGGGCTGCGGGAGCGCGGGCCGCTGGCGGCGCATTACGCCGGGGCGGAGAACGGGATGTTGAAGTCGGTGTGGCCGTATCCGCGGAACTCGCCGGATTTCGCCCGGCCGGGCGAGCGGGTGATCGATTGGGGACCGTGGGTGGACACGGCGCGGTTGTATGCGCAGCTCTATCCGAAGATCGGTAGTGGAAAATTGGAGACGCTGGTGAGCGTGTGCGGCTTGCAGGCGGAGCTGGACGGGCTGGCGGAGAAGTTTTGTCCGGCGGGGCGGCGGCGGTATCACGCGGCGCTCTACGATGCGCTTGCGGGGGCGCTGCTGCTGGCGTCGCTCGCGGCGGATCCGCGCGTGGCGAATCTGAGCGTGATGCAACTGCTGGCGTTGAGCACGCTGGATGCGGAGAAGCGCGGGGCGTTGCAGCAGGGGGAGTTGTTTTAAGTGCGAGGAGCCGGCGGTTGCCGCTAACTCCAGCGGAGCGGCGGGGCGGATGGTTCTACACCGGGGGCGCAACGCGTGGGGCGGCGGAGCTTCTGCCGCACGAGTGCGTCGATAAAAAGCGGGTTGTAGACGAGGTAACGTTTGGCGAGTCGACGAGGTTCGGTGGCCAGGCGGAAAAACCATTCGAGGCCGGTGCGCTGCATCCAAGCCGGAGCCATGCGGCGTTCGCCCGCCCAGAGGGGGAAGGCGGCGCCGACGGCGACCAAGGCGGCGTTTACTTCCGAACGCATGGCATGCACCCAGGCTTCTTGTCGCGGGCAGCCGAGTCCGCAGAACACGAGTCGCGCGCCGGAGTCGCGCAAGGCGGCGACGTCCGCCTGCCACTCGGAATCGCTCGCGATGCGGAAACGCGAAGGGCGGGCTCCGACGAGTCGGAGCGCGGGGAAGCGCATCTGGAGAGCGCGGTGCAGCGAAGCGAGTGTCTGCGGGCCGCTGCCGTAGAGGAAAACAGGGATGTCTTGCGCGGCGGCGTGCTGACAGAGCTGCGACATGAGGAACGGACCGTAGACGCGGTCCGCGAGCCTGATGCCGTGCAGGAATGCGAGCGCCCAGCGAACGGGCTGGCCGTCAGGGGTGACCAGATCGAGCGCGTTGATTCGAGCGCGTTGCTGCGGATCGTGGTATCCCGTCATGACGCCGTGAACAGCGAGGGCGGTCGAAGCGAAGGGTGTTTGGGTGTGGGCGGCCCGCAGGATGGCGCTGATCGCGGTCGCGTAGTCGACGGCGTGGACCTGCACGCCGAGGACGTTGAAGCGGGGTGGAGTTGAAGCGGGCATTCGGGGCTGGAACGATTTGGACTCAACCACGAAGGAGACGAATGGACACGAAGGAATTTATGGAGGCGTTGCAGAAAGAAAATGCGCGGTGAGGGCACCGCGCCTCCATGGCGTGGGGAAAACTTGCGGTGGAGGGCGAGGGTGACAGGGTGGGCGGTTTTCCGATGGCGATCGCGAGTTTACTGGATGTGAGCGTGAGTTTCGGCGGGCCGGCGTTGCTGGACCGCGTGAACCTGCAGATCGACCGCGGGGAGCGGGTGTGTCTGGTCGGGCGAAACGGCGCGGGGAAGTCGACGTTGATGAAGGTGATTTCGGGCGAGTTGAGGCCGGACGAAGGGCAGGTCGTGCGGCAGCAGGGAGCTGTATTCGCGATGTTGAGACAGGAGGTGCCGGCGGGGCTGGCGGGGACGGTGCGGAGCGTGATCGAAGGCGAGGGCGGGAGTTTCGAGGAGCACAACGATTGGGAACGGCACGATCGCGTGGAGCGGTTGATGGAGAAAATGGGGCTGCCGCCGGAGGAGGAGTTTGCGTCGTTGTCGGCGGGGCAGAAGCGGCGGGTGTTGCTGGCGCGCGGGCTGGTGGAGGAGCCGCAGTTGTTGCTGTTGGACGAACCGACGAATCACCTGGATCTCGAGTCGATCCAGTGGCTCGAGGAGTTTCTTTTGGCGTGGGGCGGGACGCTGGTGTTCGTGACGCACGACCGGGCGTTTCTGCGGAAGCTGGCGACGCGAATCGTCGAAGTGGATCGCGGGCGGTTGGTGGGGTGGGCGTGCGACTACGATACGTTTCTCGTGCGGAAACAGGCGGTGCTGGAGGCGGAGGAAGTGCAGCGGGCGCAGTTCGACAAGAAGCTGGCGCAGGAGGAGGAGTGGATTCGGCGCGGGGTGAAGGCGCAGCGGTCGCGGGCGCAGAATCGAATTCATGCGCTGGAGAAAATGCGCGCGGAGCGAGCGGCGCGGCGCGAGCGGACGGGAACGGCGAAGCTGACGGCGCAGGAAGCGGATCGCAGCGGATTCAAGGTGATCGAGTGCGTGGACGCGGGGTTTCGTTATGAAGAAGGCGGCCGGTGGGTCATGCGCGGGTTGAGCACGCGGATCGAGCGGGGGGACAAGATCGGCATCGTGGGGCCGAACGGCGCGGGAAAGACGACGCTGTTGAAGCTGTTGTTGGGCGAATTGACGCCGACGGAGGGGACGATCGAGCAGGGGACTCGGCTGGAAGTGGTCTACTTCGATCAGTTGCGCGCGCAGCTCGATGAGAACATGCGCGTGCAGGACGCGGTGGCGGATGGGAACACGACGGTGACGATCAACGGGCGGACGCGACATGTGATCTCGTATCTCGAGGATTTTTTGTTCGAGCCGGCGCGGTCGCGGACGCCGGTGCGGGCGTTGTCGGGTGGGGAGCGGAACCGGTTGTTGCTGGCGCGGCTGTTCACGAAGCCGGCGAATGTGCTGGTGCTCGATGAACCGACGAACGATCTGGATGCGGAGACGCTGGAGCTGTTGGAGGATTTGCTGGTGGAGTTTGGCGGGACGCTGCTGCTGGTGAGTCACGACCGGGCGTTTCTGAACGAAGTGTGCACGAGCTTGCTGGTGTTCGAAGGGGAAGGGCGCGTGACGGAGTATTTGGGCGGGTATGATGATTGGCAGAAGGAGCGGGCGCGGCAGGAAGAGGAGAAGAAAGCGGCGGTGGCGAAAGTCGCGGTGCAGGAGTCGGGGCGGAAAGCCCTTCCCGCGGTCAAGCCGAGGAAGTTGACGAACAAGGAGCGGGCGGAGCTGGAAGCGCTGCCGAAGCGTATCGAAGATTTGGAGACAGAACAGGCGGAGCTGACGGCGAAGTTGGGCGACGCGGAGTTCTTCAAGAAAGGCGGGGCGGAGGTGACGAAAGCGACGGCGCGGTTGAACGAAATCGAGGTGGAGATCGCGGCGGCGTATCAGCGGTGGAGCGAACTCGAGTAAGTGACGCGATGAAGGCTGGACGGCGGGCGGTGGGAAGGGGGAGATGAGCTGTGTCGATCAAACCTGAGGACGCGGAAGCGGGGGAGGCGCGCGCCGGACGCTGCGAGTGGACGGGGGCGGGTTTGGCTTTTCTGGTGGCGGCGCTGGTGGCGACGGCGGCGAAGTGGCGCGAACTCGGAGTGGAGTTTTACGCGAAGGTGGTGCCGTTTTTCGATTCGCTGTCGTATCAACAAAATTTCGCGGCGACGGCGGCGCGGAGTGCGGAGGTGGGGGCGTGGCGCGCGTTGGGAGAGACGTGGCTCTCGGGCGGCAACAATGTGGTGCTGTATCGGTTTTTCGCGGCGGCGTTCGGCGGGGTGCTGCCGGCGAATGAGGCGGGGTTGTATGTCTATCTGGGGTTGATCCATGTCGCGGGAGCGGTGGCGCTGGGGCTGGTGACCTGGCGGGCGGTCGGCGCGACGTGGGCGGGGTTGTGGGCGGTGGCGGCGTGGTTTTTGGCGGAACCGTTTTGGGCGGTGCGAGAAGGCGTGCTGGATCAGCGGATGGATTTGGCGAGCGCGTCGTTTTATTTGCTACTGGCGGCGATGGCACATGGCTGGGCGCGGGAGCCGTCGCGTTGGCGGGCGGGCGGAGTGGGAGTGGTTTTGGCGTTGGCCGTTTTGCATCGGCCGGTGATGGCGGTGTCGGCGCTGGTGGTCGTGGCGCTGTTTGCGATCCGGGCGTGGAGGCGTCACGGGAGAAGTCGCGGGGCGTGGTGGCGCGACGGGCTGTGGATGGTGGTGCCGGGGGCGGTGCTGGCGCTGCCGTGGATGTTGGCGCACGTCGGTGAGCTCTATCACTACTACGTGATCGCGAATGTCGACGTGGGGAGTTCGGGGTCGATCGTCGACGCCGCGATCTACAACGGACGTTATTTCGCGCGGGCGTTTGGCGGCACGTATGCGGTGCTGTTGATGGCGGGAGTGGGGTGGATGGCGCTGACGAGGACACTCGATCGGGGGGATGTGGCGGTGGTGGCGTTGGCGACGGTGGCGCCGCTGGCGTTACTGGTGGTGACGCGTTCGACGGGGAATCATCTGGTGTGTCAGCTTTCGCTGGGGGTGCCGGCGCTGCTGCTGGCGTGCGGGCGGGCGCGGGAGGAGTCGGGTTGGGCGACGGGCGGTGGAGTGGTGGTGGCGATGGCGGTGTTGAGCGGTGTTTTGGTGGGTTCGATTCGCGAACTTTCGGTGCGCGTGGAGGAGGAAAACGGGAACCTGCGAAGCGAGGCGGAAGGCGTGGCCCGGAGGATCGCGGAACGGAAGGCGGGGGCGCGCGTGGCGACGTTTCACAATGCTCCGGTGAATGTTTTTGCCCTGCAGCGGGTGGCGCGCGCGACGGGCGTGGAGGTGAACGTGGGGACGGTCGCGTATCATCCGCATCACTTCGGGATTCCGAACGAGCGGGCGTCGGGGCTGACGGAGGAGGAGCTGACGGAAGCGTTGAAAGGGACGATCGAGCGTGTGGGGACGGCGGACGATTTCCTGTTGCTGCCGGCGGTGGATTCGCAGGAGCGGTTGTTGGAACAACCCTACTCGCATCGCGTGATCCCGGTGCTGCGCAGGTTGGTGGAGAAGGATGCGCGGTTTGGGTGGGTGGAGCGAGTGGGACCGATGGATGGACTCGAGTTCGATTTGTTTTCGATCGCGCGTTGAAGGAACGAGAGAACGGCGCGCGGTTACGGGCGAGGCGGAGATGAGAAGCGGGCGAGAAGCGTGTCGAGCGTGACGCCGGCGAGGGAGGGGAGAAGGAGGTCGGCGGCGGAGAGGTCGTGGTGGGCGGTGCAGCGGTTGGGGACGCCGACGACGTGGAGACGGGCGCGCCGGGCGGCGAGGGCGCCGGTGGCGGAATCTTCGAAGGCGATCGCTTCGTGGCCGCGGAGGCCGAATTGGTTGAGGACGCGTTGGTAGAGGTCGGGCGCAGGTTTGGGCGTGGGGGCGTCGCCGCGGCACGCGAGGAATTCGAAATAATGAAGCAAGTTGAGTCGAGTGAGGTGGGGCTCGACCCATGCGTGTTCGGAGTTCGAGGCGAGGCCGATGCGGAGCTGGCGGGTGCGGGCGGCGTCGAGGAGCTCGGTGACGCCCGGGAGAACGGGTTGCTGGAGGAGCAGGCGGTCCTTGTGGGCGCGGCGCTCGAGTTCGAGGGGGGCGCGGTCGGTATGTGGGCTGAAACCGTGCCAGGGATCGAACGCGTATTCGGCGTGGCCGACGCTGCGGATGAAAAGCGTTTCGTCGAAGGGCACGCCGTGGGCGAGGTGCACGAGGCGGTAGGCTTCGATGAGCGGCCATTCGGTGTCGACGATGAGGCCGTCGAAATCGAAGATGAGGGCGCGAATCATGGTGCCTTCATGCGATGCAAGATGGCGCGAAGTTCAACCCGGCGGGGCACGGTGAATGCGGCGCGGCGAGACGCGCGAACCGTGCGTCAGATTTTGGCGGAGTGCAGCAGGCGGCGCACTTCGAGCTGGGCGCGCTCGGCTTCGACGCCGACTTCGACGAGGAGATTGACGAGCGTGCCGAAGCGGTCGCGGCGAAGTTTGCCGCGCTCGGTGCGGTTGCGTCGGTCGTGGCAACGGAGGGCGAGCGAGGTGCCGCAAAGGCAGTTACGCAGGAGGAGGACGAACGTGCCCGTTTCGGGATCTTCGCGCTCGAGCAGTCCGGAGGACTGGAAGATCGGCGTGGTGCGCGAGATGAAATCGTGGATCTGCGTGAAGCGGCGCTGGCAGCGCGGACAGACGAGCGGAAAGATGTCGTTGGAGCGGACAGCCAAGCCCTCATACGGGGCGGGAGTGGAAACGTGAGTGTCGTCGTCCATGGTTGAGCTGGCCCGACGCAGACACGACGAGGAGTGCCGGCAATTGGCAAGAGGGAAACGGACGCGGCCGGCCGAGGCTGGAGTTCCTGCGCGGCGATAAGTCAGAGGAGATCGGGCGGGTCGAATGGACGGTCGTGCCGGAGGTAGACGCGGGTGCCGCGTATTTCAGCGATCAAGCGGTAACGTTCTGCGATCAGTTTTTGAAGTTCGGGGAACGTTTCGTGTGCGTAGAGGGAGCGGTCGGCGAAAAAGAAGGCGTTCGGTGCCACCGCGTCGACGAAGACGGGGGCGTTGGACCGCTCGAAATCCCGCAGGAAGCGCTCGCGGAAGAAATCCTGAACGGGTCCCGCGAATATCTCACGCTCGGTCTCTGCTTCGCGAACGCCGGGATGGCGGCCGCACTCCACGTAGAGGCCGGGACGCCAACCCCACACGATGATTGGTTCGGAGGGATCGGTGAGCGTGAGGACGAGTTTGGCGACTTCGGAGCGGAGCAGTTTTCCCTTGGTATCGCAGAATCGTCCGATGTGAGGCCCGTCGAACGGGAAGCGTGGTATCGGCCAAATGGTTACGGCCACGAACACCAAGGCCAGCAGGAGGGCGAGAGGGCGCAATCGGAACGATCTCCAGCGCCATTCTGGTCCTTCCGTGCGTGCGAGGACGCTTCCGAACAGGACGCCGCTCGTGAGGACGAGCGGCGCAAAAGTGAAGTGAAGGTAGTGGGTGAACGTCCGTCCGGGTGCGACGACCGCGTAGAACGCGGAAAGCAGCAGGCCCACGCTCAACACGACGAGTTTCCAGTCTGCAGTCCGTGCCCAGAACAGACGGAGCACGACTGCGGTCAGCACTGTGATGACTTGTGCGCGAAGAAAGTAGAGGTAGTTCTCCGCGGCCTCGGCGAGCCGGCCCACGAAGTTTCCGATCGATCCCCACTGCACCGGGAACGTGGTGGCGTAGAAGAGATTGGCCTGAATGTAACCGACCCAGAAATCTTTCCAACCACCTGTAAGTGCGGCGATGCCGAGAATGAGAACGGGTGCGAAGACGGCGCCGGAGATGAGGCACGTGGCGAGTTTCAGGCGGGTGGGGAAAGGCGCCGCGGTCGAGGTGAGCAGGAAAAGCAGTCCGATGCCGCCGAGCCAGAGTGCGGGCGGCACGCCTTGGAGCTTTGCGAACGGAACCAACCCGAGCAACAGACCGGCGAACGTGAGGCGAGCGAAAGCGTTGGCACGAAGCGGCAGGAGAGAGGTGCAGAGGAGCCAAGTCGCGGCGGCGAGAAGCACCATGGGCACGTGCTCGCTGGAGTATTGGACGAAGTCGCCGAATTTCGTGAAGATGACGAAGATCGCGAGAGGGAGGACGAGAAGGCGCGCCAGTCTTTCGCCGAAATGGTGACGCAGGGTGGCCCACGTGAAGATGACGGTGAGCCAGACGAACAGGGCGGCGACGAGTCGCGCGTTGGTGTAGTCCAGGCGAACACCTGCGGCCCCCATGCTCGCGAGCGGCCAGACGTTGACGGGGCCGTGGGTCATCCCATCGAACGCGCGCCACGGAATCGGGTCGTGCATCGAGGCGAGTGCTCCCGCGAGCATGTAGCTTTCGTCGGGGTTGAAGAGTTCGGCGTTCGCGAAGATGAGCGGCCACCGGAAGGCGAAGATGGCCAGTGCGACGGCAGCGAAGAATACCGCGGGGTGGTTCCACCTTCGTCCGGTTTGTGGCGCCACCCAGACGGCAAGGACGGAAAAACAGACGAGGCCGACCGTAAACCAGACTCCAAACCAGTAGCGCGGAGGAAGTGCGTCCAACCAATAGAGGAATGACGTCAGCAGGGTCATCGCGCCGGGGGGACTAGGGTGTCGCGGTCGCGCGGCCGTAGAGGCGGGCGGAGCCGGATTCGGCGACAAGGCGGTAGTCGCGCGCGATGAGAGCGGCGAGTTCGGGGAAGGTTTCGTGACCGTGTTTCGAGCGGTCGTCGAAGGCGAAGCCGCCGGGACCGGTGGTGTCGAGGAACCAAGGCGGTTGGGTGCGTTGGAAATCGGCGAGGTAACGTTCGCGGTAAAAATCGCGGACGGGGGCTTCGAAGAGTTGAAGGGCGGAGTGGGCTTCGCGTGGCGCGTGGCGGCGTTGGGCTTCGACGAAGAAGCGAGGCGTCCAGCCCCAGGCGGCGATCGGCTCTTCGGGGCGGGAGAAGGTGGCGAGGAGCGTGGCCTCGGGCGAGCGGAGGAGTCGTCCGTGCGTCTGGGTGTAATGGCCGATCGGCGGATACTCCATGTAGGTGCAGAACTTGGACTGCGGCCAGAGTGTGACGCCGAGGAAGAGGAGAAGAAGGGCGGGAGCGGCGGCGTGGCGGAGCGCGGGGTGGGAATGAGCGCGGAAGATTTGGGGGATGGCGCCGACGAGAGCGCCGGTGGCGAGCGCGAGAGGGGCGGTGATGAATTGGAGGTAGTGCGTGTAGGTGCGGCCGGGCGCGGCGACGGACCAGGCGGCGATGGCGAGAAGTCCGAGGGAGATGAGGTTGACACGGGATTCGGCGTGCGACCACCGATGAACTCGCCACGGGAGGGCGACGAGGAGCGCGCCGAGCATCGGGAAGAAGTAGAGCTCGAAGCCGGTGGCATTGCGGACGAGGGCGAGGAAGCCGCGGGTGTAGTCGGACCAGCCGCCGGCGAAGCGCTGGCCGTAGGCGTAGTTGTTGACGATGTAGGCGGACCAGAATTCGGACCAGAGCCCGTGCCAGAGAACGAGGAGGAAGATCGCGACGGGCACGACGAGTGCGCCGGCGACGAGAAAGCCGGCGGAGCGCAGGCGGGTGCGCAGCGGACGAGGAAGATCGAAAAGGAGAAAAACGAGGGCGACGGCGAGCCAGAGGCCGGCGGGAGCGCCTTGGAGTTTGGCGAAGGGGACGGCGCCGAGCAGGACGCCGGCGAGGAGCCAGCGCCAGGGACGGTCGTGTCGGATTTTTGGATACAGTTCGGCGAGAACCAGCCAGGTGGCCGCGGCGAGGAGGGTAACCGGGACGTGTTCGCTGGAGTATTGGACGAAGTCCCAGAACGGCGTGACGATCTGGAGCGCGGCGGGTGGAAGCGTGAGGACGCGGGCGAGGCCGTCGTCAAAGCGGACCCGCAGGGCGAGCCAGGTGAAGGCGAGCGTGGACGCGGCGAGCGCGAGGGCGAGAAGGCGGGCGTTGGTGTAGTCCAGACGGACGCCGAGAGCGCCGAGCATGGCGAGCGGCCACTGGTCGAGCGGGCCGGTGGTGTTGCCGTCGACGGAGCGCCAGAAAACCGGATCGTGCTGGAGCGCGATCGCGCCGGCGAGCATCTGGCTTTCGTCGGGATTGTTGAGTTCGCGGTTGTCGAAGATCAGCGGCCAGCGAAAGGCGAAGATCGTGACGAAGAGGAGGGCGACGAAGACGAGCGGATGATTCCAACGACGGGCGCTCGCGGGATGAAAGAAGGCGGCGAGGGCGGAGGCGAGGAGGAGCAGACTCGCGATCGCGACGAAGGACCAAAAATGAGCGGGGCTGCGATCGAGCCAGAGAAGGAATTGGGTGAGAAGCTGGAACAAGCGGTTGAAGCGGGAAGGCTGGGAGAACGTGAAAGCGGCGACTCTGTGTTCGGCGTCAACCACCGCCTCTCCAAGTATGATCGATGCCGATCGCAAGCGGACGCACAGGTGGATTTTTCGCTGCGCTCAGAATGACAACGGGGCTTGAAGGGCGAAACGCGAGGCGAGACCTAGAACCACTTTTTCTTTTTCAGGTAGATCACCATGAGGAGCGTGGTGACGGCGGTGCAGCCGAGGGCGAACCAATAGCCGTGGTCGAGCTCGGGCATGTTTTTGAAATTCATGCCATACCAGGTGCCGATCACCATCACCGGAATGGTGACCGCGGTGATGGCGGTGAGGAATTTGATCCCTTCGTTGGCTTCGAAGCCGGCTTTGTTGAGGTAAATGTCGAACGCCATCAGCAGGCGTTCGTGATGGCTCATGGCGGTGTCTTCGAGACGCGCGAGGTTGTCGCGGAGGTCGCGAAAATACGGCAGCATGAGCGGTCGGATGAGCTTGGTATCGCCGCGGGCGATACGGTCGATGAGGTCGCGTTGCGGGCGGACGATGCTGCGGAGGCGGGAGAAATCGCTGCGGACCTGCAGGATTTCGTTCACGAATTTCGGGCCGGAGGTCTTGGCGAGGACGGTTTCCTCGATCTCTTCGAGCTCGGCGCCGAGTTCGGCCATGACGGGCTGGTAGTTGTCCACGAGAAAATCGAGGACGGTGTGGGCGAGGCGGTCGGGGCCGCGGGCGACGATGCCGGTGCTTTTGATGACGCGGTCGATGGTGGACTGGACGGACTTGAGCGGCTCGCGGTGAAATGTGACGAGGTATTCCTTGCCGAGGAAGAGATCGAGTTCGGTGGAAGTGAACTTGTCGGAGCGGGTGAACTCGACGGCGTGGGTGACGATGAAGAGGTAGGTTTCGTAGTCCTCGATCTTCGGGAGCGAACTCGGAGTGACGCAGTCTTCGATGGCGAGGGGGTGGAACTGGAAGACGTTTTCGAGGATGGCTTTGATTTCCTCGTCGGTAGGGTTGTCGAGGTCGACCCAGAGGATGAGGCCTTTGTCGGCGCCGACGAGGCGGAGGGCTTCGATCTCGAGATCGCGGCCCACGAGCTTGCCTTCACTGAAGACGAAAGAGCGGATCATGGGCGTCGAAGCGGGAAGGGGAGATCGCGGTGGAAAAACCGAGCGCGGTGAGGGCGCCGCGCGTCCAGGAGGAGCGGAATGGAAAGCGAGCGGTTACGCGGGGGCGAGGAGTTTGGCCTCGGCTTCGGTCACGACGCGGATGAAGTCTTCGACCGTGGGAGCGGCGAGGAAGGCCTGGCGATTGGCGGGGTCTTTGAGCAGGCGGCAGAGGATGGAAAGGACTTGAAGATAGTCGCCGGGGCGGGATTTGGGCGTGCCGAGCATGAACATCATGCGGACGTTTTCGCCGGAGTCGAAGGGGACGCCGGCATCGCTGCGGCCGACGGCGACGACGATTTCGCGCACGTGATCGGTGCGGGCGTGAGGGACGGCAAAACCGTGGCCGAGGCTGGTGGTGTCGAGCCGGTCCCGCGCGAGAAGTTCGTTGTAGAAGCCGTCGAAATTCAAAACCGCCGGATGTGTGGACAGCAGTTGGGCAACTTCGTTGAGAGCGGAGGTGCGCTTGGTATTTTTCACCTGCAGCAGAATGCGGGTGGGATCGAGAAGTTGAGAGAGACGGCCGGGCATGCTGACGCGGTTGGAGATGCTCGCCCAAAGTGGGGCGCGGCCCAAAATTGTTGGCAAGCGTGGAGTCGGAAGTTTACCGGAAAATCAAAGGCGAGTGCTGGAGCGCGATCGAGGCGGAGAGAGGTGGTGACGAGTTGCGGCTTGAGGAGCGCGGAGCGGTGTTGTTTTTGAAGCGCATGGCGAACTTCGACGAACGGCAGCGCGCGAGCTATCGGGAGCAGTTTCAACGGGATGGGTTCGTAGTGCTCGAAGGATACTTTTCGTCGGAGCGCGTGGATGCGTTGTGCGCGGAGGTGGAGCGACTGCTGGCGGAGCGGCCGCTCGAGATCGTGGTGGACAGCCGGGTGACGGGGCAGCGTGCGTGGTGGGCGGACACGCCGTATCGCGACACGCTGCGGTTCAAGTTCAACGATCTGTATTTGATGAGCGATCTCGTGCGGGAGATCGCGTTGGATGCGCCGCTGTCGGGATTGCTGGCGGAGTTGTTGGGAGAGGCGCCGGTGCTGTGCAACAGTTTGAACTTTCGAAAGGGGAGCACGGATCACGTGCACATCGATTCGTTGTTCATGACACCGCGCACGCCCGGTGCGCTGGCGGCGACGTGGACGGCGCTGGAGGACGTGCATCCGGATGCGGGGCCGCTGACGTATTTTCCGGGCAGTCATCGCCTGCCGCTGTATCGGTTCAGCGATGGATCGCGTCACGCGATTCGGAGCGAGATGCCGGCGTGGCTGGACTACATCACGGCGCAGATGCGCGAGCGGGGAATCGAGGAGAAGGTGTTTCTCGCGAAGAAAGGGGACGTGTTCATCTGGCATTCGGACTTGGTGCATTCGGGCAGTCCGATCCGGGATTTGCGGCGGACGCGGACCTCGCTGGTGTGTCACTACTACGGCGAGGCGGATGCGCGGGCGATGGGCAGCGATTTGGTGGCGCAGCACAGCGGGTATTGGCTGCGGCGGCTGCCGCAGGCGGTGTTGGTGGCGCCGGAGGTGTTTGCGGCGGGGCGGGAGTTTCCCGAGGAGCAGTATCTGGCGCGTTATCCGGACGTGAAAGCGGCGGTGGACGCGGGGGCGTTTGCGTCGGGCTGGGCGCACTACGAAGCGTGCGGGTTCAAGGAAGGGCGCGGGATCTAGGCGAAAAAAAAGGCGCGGTGGGGGTGCCGCGCCGGTGAGTCGAAGAAGGCGAAAAGGGGGGCGTGTGTTTTAGCCGCGCGGTTTGGGCTGTTCGATCATGGAGACCTTGCCGTCGCGGAAGACGATGCGGATGTGCTCCTCCTGGTGCTCGCTGTAGACGTCGGTGTAAACGGGATCGTAGAAGACGACGTAGCGTTTGCGGTGGGGATCGTAGAGAAGGACGCGGCGGTAGCCGGTGTGGATGTTGCCCTCGTATTCCTGGTGGTAGCGATTGTAGATCCAGATGGTTTCGCGGCCTTTGTCGGCGGTTTCCGTTTCGCGAGTTTGGTCGGGGCGGCCGAGCGCGATGTAGACCATGTCGGGGGTATTGCCGAGCTCGATGACGCCGCGTTTGAGCTTCTCGCGTTCCTCGGGGGAGAGGGTTTCGAAGGTGGCGGCTTTTTCCTCGGCGCGTCGCTCGAAGGTGCTGCAGCCGGCGAGCAGGGCGGCGAGCGCAAAGAGGAGGGGGAAGCGAAGATGTTTCATGGGAGCTTAGACGGCGAAAGGTGCGGGCGGTTGCCGAAGGAGCAAGCGGGCGCAAAGGCGGAGCGGGAGTGGCTCAAGAGGTGAGCGGAAGGGAGAAGTGGAAAGCGGAAATCTTCAGGCGTTTCCGGAGATAGAAACGGTGGGCGTCGACGCGCTGCGTGCCGGAATCGAGGGAGAATTCGGAGCAGCCGGCTTCGCGGGCGCGGGTGACGAGCCAGTCGATCATGCGATCGCCAAAACCTTGGGAGCGCGAAACGGAGTCGGTGACGAGGTCGTCGACGTAGAGGGTAAGGCCGGAGAAGAGGAGGTCCATTATGCGGTAGCCGGCGACGCAGCGGACGATGCCGTCTTGGTCGGAGTGATACGCGAGGTGGAAGCCGTCGGACTGCATGCGGCGAACGCGTGGGACGAAGTCGGCGGCGGAGAGGTGCGGACGGAGTTGCGCCATGACGGGGAAGCAGGCGGCGATTTCGGCGTCGGTTTGGGCGAGGGCGATCGGGGGCATGGGAAAAGAGCAAGACGAGCGCGAAGGTGGGTCAACGGGCGCGAATGGAGGCTGGAGTGCAGCGCATCAGTTTGGAGTGGGGCGACTGAGCCGCTAAAAGAAAAACCCGCGGCCGAAGCCGCGGGTTTTGAAGCATGAAACCTGGCGGGATTCTGGAAAATCAGGCGGCGGCGGGCGCGGCCGGGAGAGCGGCGAGTTGGCGACGCTGGCGGATGCGAAGGCCGACGAGACCGGCGATGAAGGCGGCGCCGATCATGGCGGCGACGGTCGAGGCTTCGGGGACCGGATTGGTCGTGGCCACCGCGATCTGAGCAAAGGTCCAATCGTTGAAATTGATGTTCGTGGCTCCGTATTGGAACGCATCGAAGTTGGTTAATCCCAAGCCCAGATTACTAGCACCGCCTGAATTCGTTAACATCAGCGCGTAGGTGTAGGACGGGTCCGTGCTATAGCCCCAAACCGGATCGAGAATAGAGCTCGAGCTTACTGGCGAAGCCAAAACTGAATCCGCAACCGGGGAATTCACCAAAGCGTCGGTGAGATCGAAGGTGACTTGGTAAGTGGGAAAAGTCCCTTGGCCGTTGGACAAGCTCGCCGTCCACGCCGACGAGGGTGGGATCGAGATAGTGCCAAAGTCCACCGTGGTGCCAGCTACGAACCCGCTTCCGTTCCATTGCCCGAACGTCGCAACCAAGTCGGTCGTAGTGTTGACCGTGCCGCCTGAGCCGGTTCCGGCGAAGAAGTTAAAGGTCATGTAGGCGACAGCATAGACGTCCGTGAAGGTTTGTCCGAGCGTGCCACCACCGGCGAAGGTAACGACGCTACCTTGGTAGGCGGGTTGGGTGGTGTAAGTAACTAGTTGCGCCAAGGAGCTGCTGACAAACGCGATACTTATCGCGGCGATTTTGAGGAGATTGGCAGGTTTCATAGCGACTGGGGGGAATTACCTATTTTGCCTAGGGTGATTTGCAAGAGCATTCTCAGGGAAATTGCGTTGCGAGCTTACTGGGAGGTGACGACTCGAGAGATTGCTTGGGGTAAGGAGGCCGAGTCGGTCCCCATAATTGAAACGGTGAGAAGTTTGGCGGGTTGGTGCTGACGGGCTTGTCGCACTTCCTGCCACTGCACTTTCCACCACGATGCCGAGGTGATTTCCGGCTGAACAAGTGGACGTCCGCGGGATGAGTCCCAAATGGTGAATGCGACGAGGGCTTCTTCGCCGGCTTGGCGGAACTTGTAGGCGTGGAAGGGGATGGTGCCGGCGCGAGTGGTGATTTCGATGGGATCGAGCGTGGCAACGAGCTCGCAACCGGCAGCGGGCAAGCAGACGGTCGGGTTGTGGAGGAAAGGGATCGAGCGGGCGACTTGGCCGCGCGTCCACTCGACGTAGTAGGCGGAGAGGCGTTGGTCGTTTTCATCTCGCCAGCTTCCGGCGCGGTAAATGTCCGGACCGAGCATTTCGCGTGCGGTGTCTGAAAGGGGAGCGGGACGGAAGCTCCAGTGATGTTCCGGAAAGCTCGCCGTCCACTGCGGGATCTCGTCCATCGCCTGCCGACCGGCGAAATACCAGAGACGCGTGGCGGCTTCATTGACGAAGAGCAGCGCCGCGACGACTGCGAGCCAGGCCGAGACGGACTTGGTTAGCGGGGACGAGTCGCGGGCCGCAGGCGGGCGCTGCGCGGGGAGCCTGTATCCATTCCAATGACACGCGATCCAACCGGTGGCGACGAGGCTGAAGCCCATGGCGAACCAGCCGGCGGGGTCATGGACCGCGGCGAGAGCGTCGGGGCCGTCGGCGGCGCGGAACGTGAGAAGCAAGACGCGAAAGAAATTGCCGACGAGCGCGGCGGCGATGGCGGCAACCAGAAGGATGGCGCGGCGCGGGAGCGAAAAGCGGAGCCATTCGCCGAAGAAGAGGCCGGCGAGGATGCAGGCTTGGAGCGAGCGGATGCCGCCACAGGCTTCGTCGACTCCGACCCAGGCGTTGCCGATGCGGACGCTGGTGCCGTAGGCGATCGCGGGCTGGCCAACGGCATTGCTGATTTCGGCAGCGAGAGCGGCCCAAGTTTCGCGCAGGGGGAGAATCAACGCGTTCTCCAGCGAGGTGGGCACGGGCAAGGCGCCGGCGAGAAGGATGAGAGGACCGGCGATCCATCGAACACCATGCGAGCCGGCGACGAGCCAGGCGGCGGCGAGAACAGCTCCGGCAAGGAGGAGGGTGTAGAGAAGAAGTGCGGACGGCCAGAGCGGGAAAGGGGTCAGGAAAAGTCGGACGAAGAGATGGGAGGCGGCGAACGCGAGTGCAGCGATCCAGAGGGGCGAAGAGACTGCGCGCGAACGAAGCGGGGGGCGCTCGGGCCAGCGTTCCCACCAAAGGTAGGCCATCAAGATGGGCACGACCCAGGCGTGGCCAAGATCAGGGGCGAGGCTCCAAGTCGTGCTGAGCGGTGCGACGAAGGCGACTGTGGCGGCGATCGCGCCGAACCAAAGCACGAGGTGCCCGGATCGCGGCGAACTGTTCGCGGCGGAGATCACAATCCGGCGGTGGGATCGACTTTCGCGGCGGCGCCCGCAGGTTTCGGGGGCTTGCGGTTCAGCTCTTCACGAGCACGAGTGAAGAGGTAGGTTTCCTCGGGAAGAAATTCGGCGCCCTCGGCGAGTTTGGCGGCTTGCTCGAGTTCCTCGGACTTTTTGGCAACGCCGTAGACGAACGCGAGGAACGGCTGACGCGGCGGATATTGGCGTTCGAGCTCGCTCATCTTTTCGACGATCGCGAGGGCCTCTTGAGCTTTACCCGCTTGGGCGAGGGCGAAGGCGTAGCCGGTGCTGTAGGTGGCGTTGGCGGGCTCGGCTTCGTGGAGGGCGCGCATCGTATCTTTCGCCGAATTCCAGTTGGAGGTGGGTTCGGCCAAAAGGGAGAGCAAGGCCCAGTCGTGTTGATAGCGAGTGACTGAGCCTTCGGATTGACGAAGAATGCCCATCACTTCGCGCATGCCCTTGATGTCTTTGCGCGAGCGGTAGATGTTGAAGAGGGATTGGTGAGCCCAAGTCTGAGCGGGGAAGGTGCGGGCGATGGACCAAAGGGTTCGCTCGCTTTCGTCGTCCCAACGCCACACGGCCGCCAAGCGCTGGAGGACACGGAGCGCGGGGAGATTACCTGAGGCAGAATCGAGTGTCATGTCCCAAGTTTCACGGCGCAGCGAGGGGCGTGACGGGCTGTTCACGGTGCGCGCGGCAAGGGCGAGGCGAATCGTGTCACGGGAGATGGGGCCCCACGCGCCCGCTTCGAGGAGCAGAGCGAGACGATCCCAATCGCCGAGTTGGGCCACGACATCGGCTTCGGCGGCGCGCACGGCGGTCGTTTCAAGCAGATCCTTTGGAAGCCCGGCGAGCCAGATGTCGGCTTCTTTTGCACGCGATTGCACGAGGAGCCATTGGGTGAACTGGACCACGTCGGACTCGTTGCCGATTGCGAGCGGGGCAAGGTTGGCGAAGAGAGGTTCGAACTCGGCTTTGTCGACGAGGAGGTCGACGTTGGCCTTCTGAAGATGGTCGGTGAAAGTGGCGCCGGGATGGGCAAGGATGAGGGCTTGCCGTTTCTTTAGTTCGACGTAGTCGCCGCGTTGGAGGGCATGGGCGGCGAACTCCCGATGAATTTGCAACGCGAATTCAGGGTTGCGGGCGGCGAGTTCCTCGAGCTGGCGGCGAGCGGCGAGCTGTTCTTCCTCCTTTGGGTGTCGGAGACGGAGGAGGGCGTGGCCGTGGAGAAGAGCGTCGTTATGGGGCGCGCTTTCGCGCAGTTTTTCGAAAAGGATATCCGCGACGGGGCGGTTATCGGTGGCGATGGCGAACGCGAGCGCGGCTTGGAGCATCGGCAGCTCGGCAGAAACGTCGGGCGGCGTGGAGCTGAGGGCGTCCTTGGCGGCGTTGAAGTCGCGGAAGCGGAGGCAGCAGAGGACGAGGCGGGCGGCGTCTTCGGCGGAGCGGGGCAGCAATTGCACGACGGTGCGGCGGAGGCGCATGGCGTCGGGCGAGCCGCTCTGCTCGAGCATGTCGGCGGCGGTGCGGATGACGTCGGGATTGCCGGGCAATGTCCGGAGTGCGACATCGAGTGCGAGCTTGGCGTTGGAAGCATCGCGCTGCTCGATGAATTCCTTCGCCTGCTCGAGGGCCCGCTGTTGTTTCCACCGGAGATAGCGCGGACGGCTGGAATCCCAAGCTTTCCACCCGGCCGCCCCGACGACTGCGATTGCTACCACGGCAACGAGTGTTTTCCACCGCGGGCGACGGCGTCTGAGATCGCGGGATTGTAGCAGTTGCATCGGTAGACCGGTCAGGGTTGTCTGAGGCGTCTAGAGGAAAACCCCTATGCGTCCAGCTTAAACGCATTTCGCATGCGGGGTTCGTGCAGGGGTTACGTCGCGCGGCGGTTCTTCTCGGTGGTGATGATGATGACGGCGACGACAATCACGGCGGCGGCAACCAAGGTGCGCGCGGAGATGGGCTCGTCGAGAATGAGCCAGCCGAGGAAGACGGCGACGAGGGGGTTGACGTAGGCGTAGGTGGAAACGCGCGCGGGCGTGCTGTGTTTCATCAGCCAGACGAAGGTGGAAAACCCGATCAACGAGCCGAAGAGAATCAGGTATCCAAAAGCCCACCACGAGCGGGCGGAAATACGGGCGAGATCGAACGTGGCGAAGTCGCCGTGGAGCAGAGCGGCGAACGTGAGGATGGCGCCGCCGGTGAGCATTTGAAGCGACGAGGCGAGAAGCGGATCCGCGCCATGTTTCGCGTGGCGCGAATAGATGGAGCCGAAGGCCCAAGAGAGACAGGCGAGCAGGATGGCGGCGACTCCGCCGGCGTGGAGCGCGCCGGTGTCGGCCGATTCCCACGGAGCGGCGAGCCAAGCGACGCCGGCGAAGCCGAGCAGGAGCGCGATCGCGGTGACGACGGTGGGGCGCATCCCGCCGGGCCAAGCCCATTCAGTGAGAACGAAGAAAAGCGGTTGGATTCCGATGATGAGCGCGGTGATTCCCGAGGGGACGAACTGTTCGGCCCACACGACGAGGCCGTTGCCGCCGAGGAGGAGGAAGGTGCCGATCACGGCGGAGATCCGCCATTGTCGCGCGGTGGGTTGAGGCGCGCCGCGGAAGCGAAGGAGAAGGTAGAGCACGGCGCCGGCGACGAGGAAACGCGCGCCGGCCATGAGGAAGGGCGGCATCGTTTCGATGGCGACGCGGATTCCCAGATAGGTGCTGCCCCAAATGATGTAGATGGAGGCGAAGGCGAGGAGGACGGCGGAGCGTGGGGGCGCAGGAGAGGGAGAGGTCACGGAAGGCGGTGAGAGACGGGCGGGTTGCTCGCGTTATCCGGAAGAGGAGTGTGGCGTGTATTCCATGTAGTGTGCGGTGGCGTCGGCGGCGGCGGGGCCGGCGAGGCGTTGCACGACATGGAGCGAGCAGTCGATGCCGGCGGAAATCCCGGCGGCGGTGAGAAAGCGGCCGTTGTCGGTGAAGCGGGCGGATTCGACGAGATCGAGCTGCGGCGCGAACTCGCGCAGCTCACCGAGGCAGTCGTGATGTGTGGTGACGCGCAGGCCGTCGAGCAGTCCGGCGGCGGCGAGAACGAAGGAGCCGGTGCAGACGCTCATGACGATCTCGGCGGTGCGGGATTTTTGCCGAAGCCATTCGTGTAACGAAGGCAGGCGCATGAGCGCGTGGCGGCCGGCGCCGCCGGGAACGACGATGACGTGCGGCGGCGGGCAATTTTCGAGGGTGAAGTCCGGGACGATCTTCAAGCCGTTGCGGGCGCGGACCGTGCCGGGTTTCGTGGCGAGGGTGAATGTGTGGAAGAGCGCGTGGCCGCTGAGTTCGTCGGCGACGGCGAAGACCTCGAACGGGCCGGCGAAATCGAGGACCTCGACATCGTCGAAGACGAGAATGGCGACGTTCTTCTTCATGAAGGAGGCTAGGGAGCGACGATGGGGACTACGTGGGGCCGGGCGAGGATCAGGAATTCTTGGTCGCGATAGACGGGGATGAAATAGCGGTTCAGGAGACGGTCGAATTCGCGCCAGTTCTCTTCAGGTTGGGCGGTGAACGACGGGACGGACCAGGCGAAGTTGAACTTGGGATTGGTGTGAAAAACCACGAGCGGGCTGTCGATATCGCGGAGGTAACGTTCGAAGTCGTCTGCCGTGGCGAGATGAAGCGCATGCGCGCGATCGCGTTCGTAATCGAAAGACATGCTGAATGCGCCCATGCGGAAGCGCGGGGGGATCTCGTGCCCGGTCTCGGTGCCGAGGATGATCGCGGAACCGACGAACGGTTGATCGGGAGGAAGCAGGCGCTGCACGACATCGCGCGCGGCGGCGATGCGCTCGGGCAACTCGAAGTGATAGGGCGGCGTGTTGGGCGGGAGGAAAACGGAGGGCAGGTGCCGCTGAGGTTCGCTGAGATGGGTCCAGTTGACGGCGGGCGCGACGACGAAGGGCGCGGCCAGCAGCGGCAAAGTGAACAGGATCGAGCGTCGTAGCGAGAAGCTGGATACGACGGGGTGGAGGAGGGCGAGAGACGCGGTGGCGAGCGGGAGGAGAAAGGGGACGCCGTATTCTTCGTAGGTGCCGCGGGGAAGAAGATTGAAGGCGAGACCGGCGCAGGCGGCGAGGAGCACGGCGTGTTCGCGCTGCCAGCCGGCGCGTCGGGCGGAGGGCGGAGCGATCGAGGCGAGCGCGAGCAGCCAGACGGCGGGAGCCAGGCTGACGATGACGTTCCAAGTAAGCCGCCAGTCCTTCATCGGGACCGAGATGCGGTGGAAATCGAAGACCCAAAAAACGAAGCGCTCCGGGGCGACGAGGTAGAAGGGCAGGAAAACGATGGCCGCGGAAATCGCGAGAGCGGCGACGGCGAGGCCGATCTGGCGGAGATGGGGACGGCCGGCTTCGAACAGATTTGCGAGCCAGAGGATGCCGAAGAACGGTGCGGCGGGGAGGCGGCAGCCGATGCCGATCGCGGCGAGCGCGGAAAGGGCGCAGGTTTTTTTCGGGCCCGGCGGGGCGAGGAGGAAAATGGCGGTGGCGGCGATCGCGATGAAGGAGGTGACGGCGTAGGTCTTGCCGAGATGGATGAAATACATCCAGGGCGGCGCGAGGGCGAAGAGCGCGATGAGCAGGAGAGCGGAAGCGCGGCCGCCGCGGCGAAAGACGAGCCAAGCGCTCAACGAGACGGCGAGTGCGGCCCAGAGGCCGTTGACGGCGCGTTGTTGAAAAAGGCCGAAACCGGTGGCGGCGAGCAGCGGCGCGTTGGCGTAGGCGACGAGCGGAGGTTGGGTGAATCCGAAATCCCGATACGGCATTTCGCCCTGCCAGGCGGCGCGGGTGGCGGCGGCGTAGAAACCCTCGTCGACGTTCATGGCGCCGAACTTCACGTGGAAGACGGCGACCATGGTGTAGGTGCAGGCGACGACCGCGCCGATCAGCCAAAAGGCGATCGCGCGGCCGCGGGAGGCGGGCGCAGTTGCTGCGGCGGACGCGGGCATCACAATTGCTTTTTCGCGAGTTCGCCGAGCGTGCGAAGGGCGTTCTCGACCTGTTCGGTCCACGGAATGCCGCAGTTCATGCGGAGGCAGTTGCGATAGCGATCCTTTACGGAAAACATCGCGCCGGGAGCGGTAGCGATGCGATGGCGCAGCGCTTCGCGGTAGAGGTTGAGCGTGTCGACGCCGGGCGGGAGTTCGGCCCAGAGAACGAAGCCGCCTTGCGGACGACTGAGGCGCGTGCCCTCGGGGAAGTAGCGGAGGATGGCCTGGGAAAACAGGTGCAGTTGATTTTGGTAAGCGCGGCGGATCGAGCGGAGGTGGTGATCGTAGCCGCCGTTGCGCAGGAAATCGGAGACGGTCTTCTGCAGGACGACGGGAGTGCCGAGTGTATTGGTAAACTTGAGACGACGCACGCGTTCGAGGTAGCGGCCGGGGGCGCACCAGCCGACGCGGAGCGAGGGCGCGAGGGTTTTGCCGAAAGAGCTGCAGAGCAGGACGCGGCCATCGGTGTCCCAAGCCTTGAGCGGCTTCGGGCGGCGGTCGCCGTAGTGAAGATCGCCGTAGATGTCGTCTTCGATCGCGGGCACGTCGTGTTGCTGGAGGAGCTCGTAGAGTTTCGCCTTCTTGTCGTCAGGCATGCAGGAACCGAGCGGGTTTTGGTAGGCGGGCATCAAGAGGACGGCTTTGACGTCGCAGTTCTTCAGCGCGTCGCGCGTGGCATCGAGGCAGAGGCCGGTGCGGGAATCGGTGGGGATTTCGAGGACGCGGAGATTGAGCGACTGGATGGTTTCGAGGAACCCGAAATAGGCGGGGGTTTCGACGGCGACGGTGTCGCCGGGCTTGGTGACGGCGCGCAGGGAAAGGTTGAGCGCTTCGGCGCAGCCGACGGTGATGACGAGTTCGTCGTGCGAGAGCGGCGCGCCGCATTGGAGATAGCGACGGGCGATCTCGCGCGCGAGCGGATCGTAGGCCCAGTTCATCGCGTAGCGTCCGATCATGGTGGGATCGTTGCGGCAGATGGAGCCGATGAGGCGGCCGAGTTTCTTGTTGGGAAACAGAGAAGGATGCGGGCAGGCGGCGCCGAGCGGGACGAAGTCGGGATCGACGGCGAGCGCGAGCATCTCGGCGGTGAGGTCGTTGACGCCGACGTAGCTGGGCTTGGCCATGGGTTTGGCCATGCGCGGCTCGGGGGCCTGCAGCGGAATCTGCGGGCGGACGTAAAAGCCGGACTGCGGGCGGGCCTCGAGGACGCTGCGATTTTCGAGAACGGTGTAGGCTTGGATGACCGTGGAAATGCTGACGTCGCGCTGGAGGGCCATGCGGCGGACGGATGGGAGGCGATGGCCGGGGCGGAGTGTGCCTTGGGTGACGAGCTCCTGGATCTCCTGCGCGAGTTCGAGGTAGAGCGGAGCGCGGTCGGGTTTTGAGAGCGTTTCGATCATGGCGGGTGCGTGTGGCGAACGGGAGAATACGGGAGACAAGCGCGGCGGGGCAGGTGTAGCGGGCGGGTTTTGGAACCAGCACAGTTTCATAAAACTGACAGTGTGACCATGACAATCATGATGGAAGGGCGGGTTGACTCGCCCGCGGAAGGAGATGGCTTCGCGGGATGATTTCCGGAGCCGAGGAGTTTCGTCGCGCGGTGGCCACGGTGCTGGCGCGATTCGCGCGGCAGAATGGCGCGGCGATCGACGCGGCGGCGGCGGAGCGATTTGCGGCGCAGCTCGAGCGGCTGATCGAAGAACTTGGATTACCGGCGCCGCCGTGGGAGGGGGAGATTGGCGCACCAGGAAAGCTGGAGAAAAGCGAAGTGAGGCGGCTGGTGGAGATGGCGCTGGAAGGCGTGCGCAGCTCGGCGGTGTTGGACGATGCGGCGAAGCAACTGGTGAAGGCGTGTTTTTATCCGGAGTTTCGCGTGTGTCGGGATTCGTATCGCGAGCGGAGCGGAAAAGGCGTGTGCAAGCGGCAGGTGTTGGAGAAAGCGCGCGGGCGGGTGAGCGGGTCGCACTGCGTGGATTGTCCGTATTGGACGGATGTGACGCCGGAGCGGCACGCGGAATTGTTGCGCGAAGGGTGGTGCGGAGAGCCGGCGGAGCTGGAGGAGAATCGAGACGTGTTTTTGCCGGAGGATTTTCGCGTGGTGCGGCGTTGGGTGCGCGCGGCGGCGCGAGGAGATGCGGGGGCGGGCTGAAGCGGCGCACGACCGCGTGCGATGGGCGTGTTTACGCGTAGCGCTGGAGCGAGGGACCGGTGAGGCGGCAGATTTGCCAGGAGAGTTTTCGTTCGGCGCCGAGGGATTCGTAGAAAGCGATCGCGGGCTGATTCCAGTGGAGGACGGTCCATTCCATGCGGCCGCAGCCGCGCTGGTTGGCGAGTTTGGCGAGGTGGAGGAGGAGGGACTTGCCGATGCCGCGTCCGCGGAATTCGGGTTTAACGAACAAGTCTTCGAGATAGAGACCGGGTTTCGCGAGGAAGGTGGAGTAGTTGGTGAAAAAGATGGCGAAGCCGGCGGGCGTTTGGGCGGCGTCGTCCGCGAAGGCGAGAATGCATTCGGCGGCGGGGTTTTCGGAGAAGAGCGTGGCGCGCAGTTTTTCCTCGGTGGCTTCGACCTCGTGGGTGAGTTTCTCGTAGTCGGCGAGGGCGCGGATGAATTCGAGGATGAGCGGAATGTCGGCAGACGTGGCGGGGCGGATCATGGAGGTGGCCAGCGAAAGGAAGGGGCGGGGGAGTGGGAAGGGCAATGTGCGGTAGTGGCGGAGGCGGTGTGTGGGCGCACGGCGGTCTGCCGCGAGGCATGAAGAGGATTGAACGATCCGGACAAATCGGGGTCTATGGAGGGCATCCAGACGACTTTATGAAAATACGTTACCCTCGGAATTGGCGTGTGGTGTGGCTGAGCGGGATGTTGGGCGCGGCGATGTTGGTGTGCTCGGGCTGCGTGGCGGTGGTGGCGGCGGGCGCAGCGGGAGCCGCGGCGGTGGCGTGGGTGCGAGGGGAGTTGCAGACAACGTTGTCGGCGAATCTGGATCGCTCGTTCAATGCGGCGAAAGAAGCGATCGAAGACCTTCAGTTTGTGAAGGTGAGCGAGCGAAAGGATGCGTTGCTTGGTGTGCTCGTCGCGCGGAATGCGGCGGACAAGAAGATCGAGATCCGACTCGAGAACATGGCCACGAACGCGACGAAGGTGGGCATCCGCGTCGGGGTCGTGGGGGATCAGGAGTTGTCGTTGGCGATCCTCGAGAAGATCAAAGCGAATTTGTAGTTGTCGGTCGGAATGTTGGAGGGGCGCGCGGGTCGGCTGGCGGGCGGCCCGCGGAGCCGGGCGGGCGAGGGCGTCGATATCGGTGATTGCAAAGGCCGCGGTTTAGGCGAGCGTAGCGCGTTTTACCTAGTCTCATGTTAAAGAAAATATTTGCGAAGCTTCGCGAAAAGATCGCGCCTTCGCGTTCGGCCAAGGCCGCCACGGGCGGCGGCAAAACGAGCTCTCACGGCAAGAGTCATTCCTCCTCGTCGCGCGGGGAACCGCGTTCCGGAAAAGGCCATGGACATGGCCACGGAGCAAAGCACGGCGGAAAAACGTCGCGGCACGATCGAGGTCCGGCGGGCGAAGGTGGCCGGCGGGAAGATCGCGGTGGGCGAGGACGGGGTGGTCCAGGTCGCGGCCGTGGAGAACGCGGCGAGCGGTCGAGACGGGATGATTCGTTCGAGCATCCGCGTCCGGTGCCGTCGAAGCCGGCGGTGCCGGTGGACGTGCCGAAGATGGACACGGAGTTTTCGAAGCTCGGTTTGTCGGACGCGCTGGCGTTTGCGGTGCAGGAAATGGGCTATGTTTCACCGACCCCGATTCAGGCGCAGGCGATTCCGGTCGTGTTGCAAGGCGGCGACGTGATCGGGTCGGCGCAGACCGGGACGGGGAAGACGGCGGCGTTTGCGCTGCCGATCATCCAGCGGCTGGGCGGTCACGGAAGTTTGCGCTGTCTGATTCTCGAACCGACGCGCGAACTGGCGCTGCAGGTCGAGGACGCGTTTCACAAATACGCGAAGTTCACCGATCTGAGGGTGACGATCGTGTATGGAGGAGTCGGATACGGGAAGCAGACGGAGGATTTGCGGCGAGGCGTGGATATTTTGGCGGCGACGCCGGGACGATTGCTCGACCACATCGAGCAGGGAAATTGCTCGCTGGATAACATCGACATCCTCGTGCTCGACGAAGTCGACCGGATGCTGGACATGGGCTTTTTGCCGGACGTGCGGCGGATCGTGCAGAAGTGTCCGAAGGCGCGGCAAACGCTGTTCTTCACGGCCACGTTGCCGCCGGAGCTGGAGCAATTGGCGGGGTGGGCGTTGAACAATCCGGTGAAGGTGGAGATCGGACGGCAGCGTTCGCCGGCGGAGACGGTGGCGCACGCGTTTTATCCGGTGGTGGCCTCGCAGAAGTTCGACCTGTTGCAGCTCCTGCTGGAACGGACGGAGTTCAAGAGCGTGATCATTTTTTCGCGGACCCGGATGGGCGCGGATCGGATTGCGCGAAAGTTGAAAGACAGCGGACACACGGTGGGTGTGCTGCATTCGGATCGGAGTCAGCGCGAGCGCATCGAGGCGCTGGATGGTTTCAAGTCGGGCAAATACGAAGTGCTTGTGGCCACGGACATCGCGGCGCGAGGTTTGGACATCGCGGGCGTGTCGCACGTGATCAACTACGACGTGCCCGAGAATCCGGAGGACTATGTGCACCGCATCGGGCGCACGGGCCGGGCGCAGAACACGGGCGACGCGTTCACGCTCGTGACCGAGGACGACGTGCGGGATGCGCGTTCGATCGAGCGCTACATGGGAATGGCCGTGGAGCGGAAGAAGATCGAGGGGTTCCCTTATGTGTATTCGGCGCTGTTCGACGAGAAAGCGCTGGCGGAGAGTGCGGCGCCGAAACCGGCGAGCCGGCTGCATCGGGGGGCCCGCCGCTGACGCGGCGGG
>JGI12383J13903_1000302_pt1 | contig 41706 bp, 25 predicted proteins | sample Passage237B_FD_13903 | JGI IMG/M metagenome (IMG submission 13903)
TTAATAAAATCCTCCCGCTTTTTCGGGAGGATTTAAGAAACAACATTTTTTTTCAGGGAGAAGATCAGAAATCCACTCTTTTTTTAATTGTATTTACAAGTATAAAATCCTTAAAATCAGACCATTTAACAACATCCTGTTGTTTCTGATACCTCAAAGATCGTTGTTTGAAAGCAAATCACAACTACTTGTTCAACACTATTGATGAGGTTGATGTTGTTTCTGATACCTCAAAGATCGTTGTTTGAAAGCAAATCACAACACGGAGGCGGCAGAACCTTCAATGCATAGGGTTGTTTCTGATACCTCAAAGATCGTTGTTTGAAAGCAAATCACAACTCAGGTACGTCCTTTAACAGCCTTCAAGTGTTGTTTCTGATACCTCAAAGATCGTTGTTTGAAAGCAAATCACAACTTCTGCGCATTACGGATTTGCAATTCATGTGTTGTTTCTGATACCTCAAAGATCGTTGTTTGAAAGCAAATCACAACTATGCTCTTTGTATTAACGAAAATTTCCCTGTTGTTTCTGATACCTCAAAGATCGTTGTTTGAAAGCAAATCACAACAAAGGAAAACTTTAAAAATAAAGATATATGTTGTTTCTGATACCTCAAAGATCGTTGTTTGAAAGCAAATCACAACTCAAATCTTGAAAAAGATGCTGGAGTAAAGTTGTTTCTGATACCTCAAAGATCGTTGTTTGAAAGCAAATCACAACACATGGCCGAAGCGTATTACCTTGACTATAGTTGTTTCTGATACCTCAAAGATCGTTGTTTGAAAGCAAATCACAACTAATAAGACTAATTTGTGCTTGCTCAAATCGTTGTTTCTGATACCTCAAAGATCGTTGTTTGAAAGCAAATCACAACATAAGCACCCTTTCTGAATCAAGCAATATTGTTGTTTCTGATACCTCAAAGATCGTTGTTTGAAAGCAAATCACAACTAGTCTCCGTTAATAATAGACGTCTGTGTAGTTGTTTCTGATACCTCAAAGATCGTTGTTTGAAAGCAAATCACAACTAGAGAGCGTGGCGGAATAGTTTAGCCTGGGTTGTTTCTGATACCTCAAAGATCGTTGTTTGAAAGCAAATCACAACTTAGCATGGCCGTTATTACACAAGGTAGGGTTGTTTCTGATACCTCAAAGATCGTTGTTTGAAAGCAAATCACAACACAATTCGGCTGTTTTTTTATCCATCAGCTGTTGTTTCTGATACCTCAAAGATCGTTGTTTGAAAGCAAATCACAACTATTTATTAATAAATGAAACAAACAAAATGTTGTTTCTGATACCTCAAAGATCGTTGTTTGAAAGCAAATCACAACGGAAACGTTTGCGTTGACAATATAATCGTAGTTGTTTCTGATACCTCAAAGATCGTTGTTTGAAAGCAAATCACAACAAAACCTAAAACGCTTATTACCTGTAACCCGTTGTTTCTGATACCTCAAAGATCATTGTTTGAAAGCAAATCACAACGAAACAATGATTAATATTGTGCCGTACAAAGTTGTTTCTGATACCTCAAAGATCGTTGTTTGAAAGCAAATCACAACTGCTAACAGCGCTTCAATCAGGGCTTAGGAGTTGTTTCTGATACCTCAAAGATCGTTGTTTGAAAGCAAATCACAACAGTCGTATTGCCAGCTTGTTAATAATAATGTTGTTTCTGATACCTCAAAGATCGTTGTTTGAAAGCAAATCACAACTGTTTTAGTTTGGTATACAAATCAAATCGAGTTGTTTCTGATACCTCAAAGATCGTTGTTTGAAAGCAAATCACAACATTTAGTAATTGAGTTTAATCGTGATAAAGTTGTTTCTGATACCTCAAAGATCGTTGTTTGAAAGCAAATCACAACCTATCATCATTGCATCGTGAAATATCACGGGTTGTTTCTGATACCTCAAAGATCGTTGTTTGAAAGCAAATCACAACGATGAGGAGATACTCAATTGGTTGCGCACAGTTGTTTCTGATACCTCAAAGATCGTTGTTTGAAAGCAAATCACAACATGGTCTACTTTTTCAGTTGTAAAGTATTTGTTGTTTCTGATACCTCAAAGATCGTTGTTTGAAAGCAAATCACAACCTTATGTTAAGCCAGGGAAAGGCAAAACAAGTTGTTTCTGATACCTCAAAGATCGTTGTTTGAAAGCAAATCACAACATTGCTGGCTATTTTACCGTGTCAACACTGTTGTTTCTGATACCTCAAAGATCGTTGTTTGAAAGCAAATCACAACACAGTGTCTTATTTGACCGCTTCTGCTGTTGTTGTTTCTGATACCTCAAAGATCGTTGTTTGAAAGCAAATCACAACGTAGACTACTGCCTCAACAACACACCATTTGTTGTTTCTGATACCTCAAAGATCGTTGTTTGAAAGCAAATCACAACTGAGGTCGTATCTTTGAATGTTGCTGAAGGTTGTTTCTGATACCTCAAAGATCGTTGTTTGAAAGCAAATCACAACTTATCTGAGTTATTTGCCGAATCCCACTGAGTTGTTTCTGATACCTCAAAGATCGTTGTTTGAAAGCAAATCACAACGGATAACTTTGCAAGAGTTATCACCAAGGTGTTGTTTCTGATACCTCAAAGATCGTTGTTTGAAAGCAAATCACAACCTCCGAGCTGCTTACTTGTACAGTCTATCGTTGTTTCTGATACCTCAAAGATCGTTGTTTGAAAGCAAATCACAACCTCGCATGGCCTCTGTTGCACAAGGTAGGGTTGTTTCTGATACCTCAAAGATCGTTGTTTGAAAGCAAATCACAACTTAACAGGTATTAAGGTTAAGATTGAGCAGTTGTTTCTGATACCTCAAAGATCGTTGTTTGAAAGCAAATCACAACAAAAAAGTAATAGACCATTGGAGTTCGACAGTTGTTTCTGATACCTCAAAGATCGTTGTTTGAAAGCAAATCACAACACTTTTACTCAGCCATTGATGACACCGCTGTTGTTTCTGATACCTCAAAGATCGTTGTTTGAAAGCAAATCACAACGTGCCTCGGGTCAAAAGCTTGTAAAGAAAAGTTGTTTCTGATACCTCAAAGATCGTTGTTTGAAAGCAAATCACAACGAACAGGGGACATATTCAAAGCTGAAATGGTTGTTTCTGATACCTCAAAGATCGTTGTTTGAAAGCAAATCACAACTTCTTTGGCTTTATCTAGGTTGTCGTCGCTGTTGTTTCTGATACCTCAAAGATCGTTGTTTGAAAGCAAATCACAACATCGTGCCGGCGTTGATTTTAAGTACAATGGTTGTTTCTGATACCTCAAAGATCGTTGTTTGAAAGCAAATCACAACAATAGCCTGTCAATCTCTTTAATTATCGCGTTGTTTCTGATACCTCAAAGATCGTTGTTTGAAAGCAAATCACAACTGACCAGGATACATTCGCTTAAACTCTCGGTTGTTTCTGATACCTCAAAGATCGTTGTTTGAAAGCAAATCACAACGCACTTGGTTTAACACATTCAGACAGCCGGTTGTTTCTGATACCTCAAAGATCGTTGTTTGAAAGCAAATCACAACTATCCGAGAAGCCCTCGGACTTATTTTATCGGTATTTGACTGGTTCAAAATCTAATGGAGAAACTATTGCACTTTCTCCGTTATAAAATGCCCTTGTCACTACTTGACCGTCTGGATAAGTGTCAATTTGAAACTTTACGGCAATATCACCTGTAATTAATTGACCTCCAACAGTAACACCAATGCCACTTTCTCTTAGATTTTTCTTGAGCTTCGCGGTAATTTCTTCTCTTAAAAATTTTACTTTTCTCATATTAACACAATTACATTACAGTTAACGTAATTTTTATTGATTTAAAATTGTATATAAGCTAAAGTTAGTATATTGATACCTCATCAATCGTTATACGCACTCCTTCACGTCCCACTCTCTTCCATTTTATTCCTCTTTTCCAATAATGAGATATACTTTTCTTGAACAGTTATAGTCTTAAGCAAAATTACTCACCCCTAATTCTTCTACAATAGTTATAAGTACCTGTGCATCAATACTTCTTTACACAAAAAAAATATTTTTTTGCACCATTACTCATTTTATAACATTTATCAGGAATCTTGATTATATCCTCCAATCGATTTTTCCATCCGGTTTTACTACAAACTCATAACCTTCAACAATAAAATCATATTTCGCATAGCCAAACCTTAAAGTAGGCTTAGGAGAAATTAAATCTAATTCAGATTCTAAATATTTCTCTTCAATTTTATTTCTGGCCTCCATATGAAATCTTAAGTTTAAACGACCATCTTTTTCAAAATTTGTCAGGACATATAAGCGTTTTTGTAGTTCCATCAGGCTTAATGATTTCAAATTTTCCTCTTCATCTTTCTTAAAGAGAATCTTAACCCCTGCTTTTAACACATACTTCAAATAAAGTTCAGAGGTCTTTTTTCCTTTGATTACTTGTATGGATTTTTCAAAAAGCTCCTCTGGTGTGGTAACTCCATTGCGAGATAGTAGTTGAGCAGTTTCATATAAATTTCTGTAATCAAAATCCTTTTTACCTTCCCCTTCATAAATGGCAAAAAAACTATTGGTGGCATTTGCCGCCCAGTAATACTGTTTGTATTCTGCCCTGGATAAATTGGTTTGTTTCTTTATAGGCAACGGCTCTGTAACATTCGCCCAAACCCGAATGTGCCTTATTTTATTTCCATGAGGATTTCCATATTTATCCAAAAGATATATGCCTTTTTCAAAAGCTTCTTTGAGTCCTCCTGCTTCTTTTACCTGCTGTTCTATATCCTTTTTCAATCCTTCATCAACTATACATTTCTGGATTTCCTCTAATGTCTTAAACCCTGGACTATTGGAGTCCTTTTTATATTGAAATGGCACTCTGACAACATACTTCACCTTTTCTTCCTGAATAAACTGACCAGTATCATCTTTTAATAAACTTCCATTTTCTCCACGTTTAGCTGGTCTTATCGCCCCGTAAAATGTTTCCTGATGCAATTGCCCTCTAATACAATCGCCAGTCGCCCATTTAACTTTATTGGTTCCGGGGATGAATTGCTCTTTCCCTCGCTTCCTCACCTTTTTCTTAGCAGGAGTTAACGCCTGGTTATTGGTAATATTATTTATAAGGATTTTAGCATCAATATCCATTATATGTGCCCTGTCAAAACCTTTATATGGTAGATAATCTGTAAACTTTATCCTCCTCTCAATTGAATCATAGTATTTCTCCAGAATAGCATCTCTTTTGGCTGCCACCGGTATTAATGTTAATATAGCAGCATCTTTAGCATGGTGGGAATGTTTGCTTCTATCCTTTTTTTCATTTTCCATACTAAGTCCATATATTTTTCTAAACTCAGCAGTAATAAGGCCTTTTTGTATATCCACTTTTTCAAAATACGTTTTTAAATAATGGAATGCATATTTTGAAATAAGCTGAGTATCTACTTTCTGGCTATTCTTAAAGCCACTTGTAACTTCCTTGATAGTAAACCTACTCAGCTTATTTTGCCAGTAATCCAATTCCATTTCCCATAAAAGCCTTTGACGTATTGCATCATCTTTACTTGATTTATCTACAGCCCTTTTGGATTTAGTTTTCCAAAAATCGATCTGCTGTTTTATTCTTTCAACTTTATCCTCCCACCGCTTTAATCTGGGCTTTATGGCAGTATATCCTCCAAAATCCTCTTCATAGTTATTCAGCTGGGTTGGTATCTGATTCTTTTTAATCGTTCTGTTATAACTGGCGTAACAAACAGTAAGATTGGATAAAGAATTATCAAAAGATTGACTCCTTGGTATGGTATGCTCAATATCAATTATATTTTCATCAAAAAGATCCGATAGATTTATAATTTTACCGGTATAAATGCATTGACATTCCTGCTCTTTCCATAATCTGTACTTTTCGATAAGAGACTTTTGGGCTGCAATCTTCTTAAACGAATCTTTTTTATTGTCGGACCATTTTATTCCTTTAACATCCCTTTTACCTGAAGCAATTGGAGGTATGGCCTCTTCTTCATTTTGCTCATACCATAAACGCATTTTATCAATATCACTTTCCTGAACCTTAACTTGTGCAGTGGTATCTCCTCCCTTTATCTGTTGAATAGCACACTCAAATTCCTGATTTTCGCTTTCTCTTTGTCTCTGCCAGGCTTCTATAGCCCACCGTCTGTTAGCATCATTCAGTTCACGGGCTACCTCCACTACAACTCTCGTCTCACTATCAATCTGCCCGGATTCAATCATATAATTTAACAACTTACGCAACTCATGTAGCGCTCTCATTGCCATCGGATTTTTGAAGGAACCGGTTTTAGGACTGCCCAGCTTCAACACACCATTAGAATCTGTTTGGGCAGGCTGATAAACTGACAATTCGGACGGATGATATATTTTTGAGAGTAAATTATCTTCAATGGTAAAATGTGATTGCAAAAATTCGCCTAAAGAATCTGCCAACTTTGGCAATCGATAATATCCTGAATATCCTGAATCGGTTTTATAATAATGCTTTCCACCCGATTGAACTACAGCATGTCGTTCATCATTAATATACCTGAGTGGTAGCCCCCTGGATGTAAAATACGCCTGATAACAATCTCTCACGGTATTAAAAATGTCCTGTCTCTTATCTTCCGACAATGCATTCCATTTACTCGTTCCAAATTGTTCTTCAATAGCACCATAAAGCTCCTTTATGTCTGAGTCTTTTAACGTATAGGTACTGTCCTTATAACCAAACGTCTCATCAGCCTCCAGATTTTTATGTTTAGAGATAAGGCTGTTCACAATAGTCAAAATGGACTTTTGTCTTCGGTTTTCTTCAATAACATTACTAATTCCTTGAATAATTTCAGATTCATTTTTTTCATATAAATCTTGGCCAATTATTTTAGGGACATTTGCTAACAACACAGCTTCTGTATATATCAGCCCTTTTTGTAAAAATGCATTTATTTTGTCGAGCGCATTTATACTCAACATGCCATATCCAACTGGTAAAGTGTTCCATGCTGCGACGAACTGTTTTACTTTGTCCGGACTCAAATGTAGTTTCTGTTCTGCAAACTCGGCTACAGATTCCTGATCTTCAAAACTAAATAGTACATGCCAGATATCTTTAATATCGTAATAAGCTTTATCTGATTTAACGGCCTGGGCTTTGGGTATTTTTATCTTCAGATAATTTTCACCAAAAATATCTTTTAGTCTGGCAGAAACAGGACAGGCCGTTACTGTGGTTTTGGGTTTATAGTTAAGTTCCCAATTCTTCCCTTTAGCTTTTATAAAATCAGCTATTTCCGAAAACTGAAAATAAGCCTTTGACTTTCTAAAAAATTTATCCTTATAAATATCCTGTTTCAATTCAAGGGGAAGAGGATTCCACTCCGATCCTTCTTTGTATTTAATATTATTTAAAAACGCCCATGCCCTGAAAATTTCAAAGGAAGGATGACTGATTGGAGCCCTATATTTATTACGTTCTAAGCTACACTTACCTACTAATCCTTTTTGAGAACGCAGCGGTCGTTTATAAAAAATCCATCCGTCATTCCTGTTTTTCCCGGATTCAACCAGCTTCAAATACAAACTATGTTCAGTTGATAATCCCTGGAAATCAAAAATGTATTTTATTTCATCTTTATAATTTTCTCTAACAAGATATTGGGTTATATCGAGCCGGACTCTTTTACCTTCATTTTCCTTATTTGCTAAAAAAACACCAATTGGTATGCTTGGATCAAAATCCGGATAAAGCTCTTTTAAAAGTTTTGATTTCTTCTTTTCTGAAGCCTGTAATTCAATTTCACCTCCCTCTTCATTTTCTTTTTCTTTAACATCATCTACTTCTTTACGACTACTTTTAAAACCCCTTCTCTGTGCAATATGATAGAGGGCTCTACCCAACTTAAACCGATTTTCTTCCAGAGAAAAGTCCAATTTTACTTCGGCCAATTCTTTGCGCAATTGGTAAGGACTGGTATAATCTGGTATACCGTCTTTATTAAAGTCTAATTTTATCCAATTATTAAAGGAAGTGTTATTAACCGGATATACCCTTCCTCCATTGTTATGTTCTAATGCTTCTTCCTTATTATAATGCCGCCACTTATTTAAATCTTCTATTGACAACGGACAATATCCCTGATTTATCAATTCTTCCAATGTTTTCCAAAGCCTGTATTTCCTGGCTTGATACAATCGCCTTGTTGAACGTTTTTGGGTTCTTTCTGCGGCAAAGGAATATTCTCCTGTTTTCCCTATACCTACGCCCTTGTTAAAGGTTACAACGCCAAACTTTTCGATTTGATTGCCGGAAATTTTAGGATTTCTTAATGCCCATCCAATTGAGTTTGTCCCTAAGTCTATACCAAGTATCTTGTTCATTATCAAATAAGTAAATATTTTTTCTAAAAAAAAATTGGATATATATATCCTACAAATATATTATTTTTACTATCTTTGTCAAAGTAAAAGGTTAAGCCCGAAGGTACCTTAAGGTTGAAAATGGCCTCCAAAACCATTTTCGGGATTATTCCTGACCTTTTAAAAATATTTTACAGTTTAATGTAGGATATATATTGTGATTTGCAAAGAATTACATAACTTTAAAAACGCAAATCACAATAAGGCTATAAGCCGAAGAAATTCTTAGCCTCGCTTCGGTGGGGCTTTTTTATTTCATTTATATCCCCCTCAAAAAAATACATCTATCTCTTTAGCCCACTAACGTGAGTCATGCTATAAGAATTAAACAGATTCCAACACTTCATCACCAGGTAAAAAAAGAATAGCTCTCGTTTGCCAGGTTGTTCATATAGTAAAATTTCCCTCTCTTCCACTCCTCCTTCAACATTTTTTTTATCTATCCACTCATGGTAACACGCGTTAAGACACCTATAACTTCCTGGGGCTTTCATGGTTTCAAGCAAAAATACGTTAGCTATGAAAAGAAAAAGAATGATTTTACTCCTTTCAATGGTTATGCTTTCTATAAGCATGAGCCAGGCACAGCCACAAAAACTTAAAGACCATTTAAGTAGCGTAGACTATGAATTTGAGGCTTTAGGAAAGTTTTATTTTTATTATTTTCGAAGCGACAGTCTATGGCAGTCCGATGGAACTCCTGAAGGCACAATAGTAGTAAAAGACCTGAATCAGGGATATTTTATTAAAGGATCGGTATACAAAACAAACGATGTATTCTTTTTTGCTACTTATGTTACCAATCAGGTCACGCTGTGGAAAAGTAACGGAACGAATAGTGGTACTGTAGTCCTTGCTACGTATACCAACATACAACCCGTAGGTATACAGAATAATGAATTGTATTACTTAGCCGTAAGTGGTGGAACCTCCAGTCTGTACAAAGTTGCAGCCACAGGAAGCCCGGTAACAGTAAAAAGTCTGAGCTATACATACCAATCGATAAATGCCAACTATCCCACAGTACCAATTCTAAACAGCTCTATCGCTGGCGGATATTTGTATTTCAGTTTACTTACCAATCCAAGTCCCAGAAGATGGGATCTGTGGAGAACCAACGGTACCAGTTCCGGTACGACCATCGCAATAGCATCCTCTTTTTTTGAATTCCACAAATTGACAGAATTTAACGGCTCCTTATACTTCGAGAACACTAACGGCATGAATGAAAATGCGGAGTTATGGAAAACCAATGGGACGCTAAGTAGTACAACTCTGGTAAAAAAGTTTGAAAGAAAAAGCAACATTGTATTGATAAAGTATCAAAATAAACTTTATGTGCTCGCTGCTCCTACGTATGATTATCCATACTTTAACCGAGGCAGTTATTTGTATGAGACTGATGGTACCAGCGAAGGCACCATCGTTATCACACAATTCCCCATTGCCCAAATTACCACTTTTGCTGGAATCGTAAATGGCCAGATGGCTTTTCTGAACGGATTTGATAATTCCGAAACAACACAATACTCTGCCAAAATCTATCGAAGTGATGGTACAAATAAAGGAACCATACTTGTAAAAACACTTAACACGTCGGCTCCTTATTTTTATCAATATATCCCTACCAGACCTAACGATTATCTTGTGGTGGGGAATTATCTTTTCTTTGAAAGCCACCAATACGACCATTATGGAGACGGAGCCAGCTACCTCATCCAAACCGATCTGACTCCGGAAGGGACTAAAAGCATTGAAAGTCTTTATCCCTCTTATCCCGCACAAAATTCCTATAACGGACTTACAAATGTTAACAATGTTCTCTATTTTCGTTCTTTTCAACCTGGAGGGTATAAGCTATGGAAATACAATCCTGTTGTACCTGTGGACAATACCCCCTATTTTACTCTTGTAAATGCCGCAACCGATCAGGATCTGAAATGGCTAAAAGATGGAGATACAATAGTAAAATATCCAGGCGACCAGATTAATATAAGATATAATCCTGCTGAAACCGTAGGTGGAATTAAGTTTACGCTTAACGGAGGGACACCTATATATGAAAATGTGGCTCCATATGCCCTGGCTGGAGACAATAATGGAGATTACAATCCCTGGAATACCTCTTCTGCCGGGAATTATACGCTCATTGCACAAAAATACAGCAGTCATAATGGCAATGGTACCTTACTGGGCACTACCACCATCAATTTTCATATAAGAACTGTTACACCCGGTCAGCCTCCTGTCTCCAATGCCGGAACGGACCAGTACATTCCATTACCCGCTACTTCAGCCAGCTTAGTGGGCTCTGCTTCTGATCCGGATGGCAGTATTGCCTCAATATCCTGGTCATTTGTTTATGGACCAGATACCTATTCCGAACTTGTGTCTTTCAGCAACCCTAACGCACTTACTACCACTGTTAGTGATTTGTTACATGCGGGTGAATATGTTTTCCGTCTTACCGTTACAGACAATAGCGGGCTTACTACCTCTGATGATATTAAGGTTACAATAACAGGTCAGGCGGTTAATTCTATATATCTTTTAAATTCCAACTACAAATCTGTACTCTTAAGCGATGGACAGGTACTAGATCTGTCCGCCCTTACCAATGAATGCACTTTTGTGGTGACCACCAATCCTCCAGTTGTTGGAAGTGTCAGAATTACGTACGATGCAATCACTAGAACAGAAAACGAGGCGCCATATTCTGCATTCGGTGATTCTCCTCCATACAACTGGCATTCGTTAACCAATGGCACACACACGATAACAGCTACGCCTTATACCGGCTCCAATGCCACCGGCACTGCGGGAATTTCCCAAACCCTTACATTTACCATCGTGAATGCATTAAGATCGTCATCGGATAACTATAGTTCAACATTGGTCTCAGATGCCTTACTATGTTACCCGAATCCATCAACCGGATTGTTTAATATATCAATACCTGTGGATAAAGAAGGGCCAGGAACCGTCCTTATTTATGACGTAAATGGCGCGCTGATCACCACGCTCTTCGATGGACCTGCACCAAGCGGATCAACACTGGACCTGCAATGGCAATCTAAAAATTCAGGAATTTACTTCCTTAAAACCAAAATCGGAGAGAAAGAATACAATCAGAAGCTGGTGGTCTATTAATAAAACAATGCACCGTGGACAATTATGCTAAACGTCCACGGTGTAATTAGCCATTTTTTTTTGTTTATGATTCCTGAGTAAATTTTGAAGTATCCATAAAAAATATTTCCCAGGTATGTCCGTCAAAGTCCTCAATGGATCTCTGTTGCATAAATCCATAGTCTCTCATTTCATGAGGCTCTGTCCCTCCTGCTTTAAGTCCGTTTTCAATAATCCTGTTTACTTCTTCAGGACTGCCCACAGACAATGAAAACAAAGCGGCTAATTTCGACTTAGTATCCGCAATGGGTTTGGTAGCAAACGATGAAAACTTTTCAGGCGTCATAATCATTAAAAAAATGGTATCGCTCCAAACCATACATTTTCCCTGATCGTCGGAGAATTGAGGATTATTGGTAAACCCCAACGCAGTATAAAAGGCCATGGATTTTTTCAGGTCTTTTACTGCAAGGTTGATAAATATCTGTTTCATAATAGCGCTTATTTAGTCAATAAATATAGTTATTCTTTTTAAATAAGTGGTACTGAAATGTTATACAGCTAATTTAACACCGCACTTAATGAACTTCATAGTTCATGCATGCAATAAAAAGACAGCAATAAAAAAAGTGACTTGCCGTATGACAAGCCACTTCTACAGATACACTGACAATTTTCAACCTTATTACAAAATCATCTAATCAGATTCTCTTAGCTGACAACTAAAACATCTTCTTCTACCATATTGCTAACATTCTGAACTGCTCTTCTTACTTCGCGCTTAGGAGCAGTTTTGATGTGTGTAGAATACAATGTCAATCCTGTAAAGGTAATTCCACCAATCAGATTTCCCAGTACGGTAGGGATCTCATTCCATACAAGATAATCCATTGCAGAAAACTCTCCTCCCATCATTAAAGCAGAAGGGAATAAAAACATGTTTACAACAGAGTGTTCAAAAGCCATTCCGAAAAAAAGCGTGATCGGCATCCACATGGCAATTACTTTACCTCCCACAGAAGTTGAAACCATTGCGCCTACAACACCAGTAGAGACCATCCAATTGCAAAGAATTCCCCTGATAAATAATGTTAACATTCCTGCTGCGCCATGCTCTTTATAGCCTAATGTTCTGGCCTCGCCTATTCCCGCTATAACCTTACCTATCGCACTAGGCTCATCCGTAAAGCCATAGGTAAATACAATGGCCATCATTACGGCAACTGTAAATGCACCTAGAAAATTACCAAGAAAAACCAATCCCCAGTTTCTAAAAACCCCTTCCAGCGTTACACCTTCACGTTTATCTATAAGTGCTAATGGAGAAAGCACAAACACACCTGTAAGAAGATCATACCCTAAAAGATAAAGCGTACAGAATCCCATAGGAAACAGAAGCGCACCCAATACTGGATAGCCTGTTTGCTGCGTAACAGATACTGCAAAAACTGCCCCAAGTGCCAATAATCCACCTGCCATGAAAGCACGAATCAATGTATCTCTTGTTGACATTAAAACCTTAGATTGCCCGGCATCCACCATTTTTTTGACAAACTCAGCAGGTGACAAATAGGACGAATTTGAAAATTGGATTTGTTCTCTCATCTCTTTATGGGTTTATGTTACTCAATCTTTTTTTACTTTACCAAAACCAGATTTAAAAATCCCATTTTTAACTCCTCAATGAATTCCCCCCCACTGTTTAAATTTGATTATTACGTAACAAACATAAGTAAAAAAAATATTAGATAAGTATTTTTACGTATTTTTTTACGTAAAAATTTATCAAAACAAGCAAAAACCCGAAAACAGGGTCAAAATTTCAACCCACCTCCTTTAAATATCTGCGAAAAAATACGAATACCGCTTAAATTTAAACTGAGGCAGACTACTATTAGAAGGAGATACTATTTGTAAACTCAATTCAGTATTTAAACAAAAAAATGTAACCTTATTTTAGGACGAGGCATGCAAAAAATCCAGTAAATCCTATAATCCTGTAAATCCTGATTCAGACAATATTCCTACCTATCCACCAATTATGCATAGATCTCCACCCTATGCTGGCATACAGCCCCCCCTCTCAGGGAGCCTGAGAAATTTGATTTATTAACTTTAGCAGGAAAAAATTAATGGTACTATTTTTAGGACGAGGCATGCAAAAAAATCCTGTAAATCCTGTAATCCTGATTCAGACAAAATTAATGGTCTTATTTTAGGACGAGGCTGCAAAAAAATCCTGTAAATCCTATAATCCTGTAAATCCTGATTCAGACAAAATTAATGGTCCTATTTTAGGACGAGGCTGCAAAAAAATCCTGTAAATCCTATAATCCTGTAAATCCTGATTCAGACGAATTCCGCATCAATCCCTTCGCATCTTTACTACTTTTTTCGACAGGGCACCTTTATCCGTCATAATCATCAGATAGTACACTCCATCTGGCAAATCTGACAATTCAAGAGACATGGATACAGAGAGTGACAGGTTAGTATTTGTAGCAACTACTTCTCCCAACTGATTGATCACCTTATATCCCTGCAGGCTGTAATCAGCATTTTTTACTTCAAGAAAGAATCTTCCGTCATTAGGATTGGGGTACAAGGAAAGTAAGTCTTCTCCCACTTCAGGCATAATGCTGTTGGCATCGCAATAATTATAAGGATGTCCCGGAGAGCCATATTTACAATAAGTTGTCCAGCTTTCCGGCAGGTGTTCATCGAGTGAAGGGTCTATCAATTCCAGTGTGTACCCTTTCCCATCTGCCATCTTATCCCATGGAGCATCGTCATCGTAGCTGAAGGAGATATAACAATTACCAAGATGATCGTACAGCCGGATCATATCTCCCGAATTGGACAGGTCAAAGTTGAACGGACCGATATAGTTGCTAACAGAAGGATATATCTGACGGAACTTTACAGGATCGTTGCACACCACCAGCCTTCCTTTTGGAGGAAGCACAGTATTTTCAGGAAAGACATAACGATTATAATCATTAAAATCCTTAAAGGTCCAGTTGGACAAATCCACCTCAGAGGTTCCGTTGTTAAATAGTTCAAACCAGTCTCCGGAATCTTTCTCATCTGCAGAGTGGTAATTTATTTCCGATACTTTCAATAGCACTTCAACCGGTGCTCCTGAAAAATATGCCGTAAAGGTTTCGTTAAGGTGTACATTCAGTGTTAAAGCCTTGTCGGTACTTCCGGAAGGCAGCAGAGCCGGGGCTTCCCAGTGGGTAAAGGTGTACCCGGGATTGGGCACGGCTGTTACAGTTACCGGTACACCGTCAAAGTAAATCCCTTTCCATGGATAGGTATCGGGATAAATGGTATTTATTTTTATCACCCCGGCTTCCGCAGGCACCACATTAAGCGTCACCTCAACCTGCTTCACCAGATTAAACTCTGAAACCATTTGAGCTCTTGCAGGCACCGGCCTGTCTCTTATAAAGTCCATTCGGTTTTGAATTTCATAGTTCCAATACCCCAGGTATCCATCCCAGCGGGCAAGGTGCCTCGGCATTTCTTCGGCAATACTGTCTCTCAGTGCTGACAAAAGGTTAGACAGGCTCTGCTGGGTAAAAATCGTATTCATTAAATCCGCAGAGCGGTTGATAAAACGGTTTCTGAACGCTATATTTTTCGTTAAGTTAAAAAAGAGTTCCGCATGAGGCCCCATGGAGAGATCCCGTCCATTTTTAACTTTATGCAACTGATTAAACGCAGCATTTTGCAAGCCAAATAACCCAAGGGATATGTCTGTATCGTGCAGAATGTAACGGTACTTTTTATTCCCAGTCTGAGGGCGCCAAGCTTTAATATTGTTGGTGGGCCAGTCCCAGTTGGAGATATAAATCTGTGTAGCAAAAAAGTCAATCATATTATCCAGATCGAAATGATCTGCTATGGCATTAAAGTTGGCCTGCTTGGTCATATCACTGTTGCCCGAACGCCACCATAAATCATAAAGGTTATTACTTCCTTCTATTTCTTTGGCCCAGGCATCCAGCATGTCTACACTATCGGCTGGCACGCCACTGTTGGCCTCTACATAATCCTCGTTAAGTTTTTCTCTGATATTATGTATGCCCCAATATTCTCCATTAATAAAAACCACTGCAGGACGATACCCCTGAATGTCCAGAGCCGTTTTCCCCATCACACTCATATGGACAAATCCATCCAGCAAATGATTGGTATTAAAATCACTGCCGGAATTTCGAAGTACGATGGATTTAAACTTGTTTATATTTTTGTATGGGAAAAACTGATAATTAATCTCCGGATAATCGTAGCGGTTCCGCATCATAATCGCGAGGCTTTTCATCGCATTCGCCCTTGAATAATTCCCAAAAATTCTTGCTCCGGCATCTACTTCAAAACATTTGTTCTTTTGCTTATCAAAATATTCGATATGCACAGGTCTTTCCCAGTCGAACCAGAAGTTGGCTCCAAAATTAGGTGACGTAGTACTGTCGGCACCAGGCCCCAGGACATATATGCCGGTTTCCGGATGGAAGAAATTATCCGGATCGGTGGAAATAGAAAACACGGGAAGCGTCACAGGTTCATTAATAAAATACGTTTGGGTATAAATCTTTGGAGCAAGGAGAGTAGCACTATAACAGGCCGCTTTCACAACGGTCGTCCTGGTCAAGGATAAAGGAGTCGTATATAAAGTAGAATTCTTTGTAGGGGTACTCCCATCCAGAGTATAGCGTATTTCCGATGATCCGCTGAGGGTCAGGACCTGAGGAGTAGCATAAAAACCTGCCTGCTGGGAAAAGATAATACTATCGTTGCAATATCCAGAATAGCCCGCTGTATTGGCATTTCCAGGAGTAGGATGATCAAAGATGTTAAATGAAACAGATCCGTCAGGAAATCTACCATAGGCATTATTCTCGCGCAATTGGGGAATTAGAATCTGATCAATCACTTTGGAAGCAGGATCGAACAAATAGAGCAATTCCGAACCCGTGTTGGATAACTTAAAATTGGTATGAAATACCTGCAATGGCTCGTTAAACCACTCAGGTGTTGGTGAAAACAGCGACGTCTCTCCTTTCATTCCAAAAGATAAAAAAGCCCGGACAGTCATATCATTGTTTTTGTCACTTGTAACGTGGTTATGACACTGAACAGTCAGCACATTTTCGCCATTTACCAAAGCCTTCCTGAGCAATTCTTTCTGAACCGTATATTTCTCATAACTCCCTCCTTTGGCCACCAGGGCTTCACGCTCAGACTCGGCCTGATCCCATCTGCTGGGATTTCTGTTTTTAATGTTGGCTCTGGCAATTTCAACACCATTGAGATGTGCCACAAAGGCATCATCGTAATCGATGTGCAAAATAGCCTTAAGCACTTCTGAGGTATCTGCAACAGTAAACTTCTTTCTCATAAATAGCGAAAGAGTACCTGTCGGAACCTTTGTAACCAGTCCCTCATCGCCGTACCCAATTATCCCGACTCCACTATTCCAGCCCAACTCATTGAAATTAAGACTTCTCCAGTTATCCGGAACCTCTTCAGTAGGTACAATGTACTTCCAGGTATCGTCCTCCCTTACAGCAGTTTCCCAATGATGAACGAGTACACTTCTGTTTTTCCCGGAAGCATACAAGAGTATATTAGACTGAGGTTCAAGCGTTACATCCGGAAGGTTCCAAAACGACGCCACCGGCAACCTGTCTGCAATTCGATACCCTTTTAGATTTATGGGAGTGGTACCGGCATTATACAATTCAATCCAGTCTTCATAGTCATTTTCTTCATCAGGGATGCCACTCAGGTTGTTGGAGCATACTTCATTAATTACCAACTGCGGGTAAACAACTAGCGGGAAAATAGTAAGAAGTACAATGAGAATGGACCTTATGAAGAAATTTTTCATAGACAGCAACTATTATTAAATAGATGAAATATTGGAAACATATGACTATTGACCAATTTACCTTTTCCATTTACTCCAAAAGTAAACAGAAAAATAACTGTAGATCAACCCTTTAATTTTCAACCTCCGACATCTGTAATTATACGCATTAATCTTGATTGGAAGGGCAACTTTTCGAAGAAAGGCGAAACGTTGTCAATGAATCGTTCCGGATATAGATGAAGATGGATTTTTATTTAAAAAGCTCTCAAATTTCTTCTGCAAACGAAAGTTCACCCTCTCCAAAAAGAAAGCCTTCTTCCGACATTTCTTTGAAAAAATTGCAGCAATGCTAAAATAAGAGGCTGCCATTTTAAGACAGCCTTTCAAAAAATATTTCTACACAAAAGTTAGAATACACGTATCGCACGCTCCCAACAGACGAAGTCTGCCATTGAAAAATATTAATGCTGGGGTTCCTGTCAGCGCACATTAACCTATGGTTCAACTATGACACCAGTAATTTTAGTGCCATTTGGTAGACGCCCGGAACCGTATGTACTTGCAAAAATTTGAAGATTCTGAAAGGTAATTTTTCTTTTACCATTGACTGTGGTAAGATTTATTTTGGCTGTATTTTCTGGAGCAGGATAATAGTGAAAAGTACCTTTGCTAAATGATATAGTTGCCTGCCCTTCCGGAGTAACATAGATTGAATAGTCTGAATGTGGCAGATATTGTCCGTCCGCGGGATTCTCAGCACTAAAATAAACACTTAAGGTTGGTGAATCTGTAGCCGGTGTCACCTGTGTACCACGGATGCTGTATTCATTTCCAATTCTATTCGCAACAAAACCAGAAGCAGAGGCCAATTCAAAAATTCGTGGCAAAAAATGTTTAAAATCCTCCACATCTCCCCAGGTCGTCATGGCTTTATAAGCATATAGGGAAATATCGTTTTCCTCTAACCCTCTAAGCTCTTTAGAACACAATCTTCCCATATCCTCATCTGTAACGCAGCAAGGACAGGCATCCATGGAGGCTCGTAGAGGATAACGGGCAAAAGTAGCATAGAGCTTCTCAATTGAAGCATTCAGTTCTTTTGTTGAGGCTCTCATAAATTGATCTACAAGCTAATACTCTGCAAATTTTATGGTTGCTCCTGTTTTCTATACAACTGACTAAACAAATGATCGAACGTAAGAATTACCCAGAGGGTATTGATCCTGTCAAACTCTTTACCGGAGGGTCTTTGCAGAACAGTATACAAATATCCTGCATTAACCTTAACATTCTTAACTACCTCATAGGAAAAGCCTGCGTAAATCCTGTTTTGATCAAATACACTGGGCGTATTTCTGACAGCCTCTCCAAACTGGAACATAACCTCATCGTTGACAATAAGGGTTAGCGGCCTTTTCAGATACCTGGTTTTTACCGCCTTTTCCAAACGGGCCATATACCTGAACCTGTAATTGGAGATGTACCGGTCGTTGTTCTCCATATCTCTTAATCTGTACTCCAGCGCATAGCGATTGAAGTAATTAAAATAAGTTAAACGTTGCTGATGCTCCAGTCTTACCACCCAGCGAAATTCTTTAACAGGATATGCCTCCAGGTCTGATGGGCCTGTGTACAGTCTCCAGGAGTTAAAATAGCTGATAGGCGAAACAGCGACTTTGGTTGATGGGGTAAAACTATATTGTAACCAGGGCCATATAGTAGAGAATTGCGGAGCCTTGAACATGGAAGTGCCCTCCTGTGTGTCCTGTGTCCTCTGTTGCAACCAGAGTTCCCATCTAAGTTTCGCATTCAGGGTATCCGACAGCACCAGTCTGCCCCAAAACAAATTGTGGTGGTACGTCCTGTTTTGAGCGAAAGTGCTCCTGAGAGGAAGCATAAAAAATAAAAGCAGGATTAAAGCCTTGGGTAGATGCATACTTAACACAAAGTATGTCAGCAAAAGTAGCATTTCTTCCTTTGGTCTGCCCGGACCAGGATAGATTTTCCGAAATCCTACCTATAAAACGGGATCAGCTTATCTCTCCATTTCTAGGAAACAAAACCTCCGTCTATGGTCAATACAGATCCGCTGATATACGAACTTTCTTCTGAAGCCAAAAAAATGTAGGCATTACAAATATCTTCCGGTTTGCCTAGTCTGCCTACAGGTATTTTATCTTTAATGCTTTGTATGATTTTGTCCGGTACATTTTTCAGCGTACCCATTTCAATGAATCCGGGAGTAACAGCATTGACGGTAATTCCATGGCGGCTAAGCTCCCTTGCCCACACTTTAGTAATCCCAATAAGGCCCGATTTGGTCGCTGCATAATTGGTTTGTCCGAATTTGCTATAAATACCCACCAGAGAAGAAGTGTTGATGATTCGGCCAAACTTTTTCTGAACCATATAAGGAGCAATAGCTTTGGTGCAATTGAATACTCCTGTAAGGTTCAGATCGATTACCTGTTGCCACTGTTCCTTGCTTACATCCAGCGAGGCCGCATCCCTGGTAATGCCTGCATTGTTGATTAATATATCAATCTGTCCTCTTGACGCAAATACATTTCTGGCCGCTTCTTCTACCTGAGCATAACGGGTTGTATCCACCTCCATAAAGGTAACATCCTCCATCCCGTTTGCCTTCATCTCTTTCAGGGTTTCATTACCCTTTGCAATATCAATATCCCAGATAATAACCGATGCGCCTTCGGATGCAAATCGTTCTACCGTCTTTTTGCCTATCCCCTGAGCGCCTCCGGTAATAATACTTACTTTTCCTTCTAGCTTCTTCACAAACCAATAATTTATACAGAATACAAAGTTTAAATACCGAAAAAATAAGGGAAATAGAAAGAGGAAACTTATTTAATTATTAACAGCTCAGGACAACAGTAAGCCCAGCCCAAACAGGATAACAAAGGCTAACGTAGAGAGTGCCATGAGCTTTAATTGGGGATCAATTTTCTCCGACACGTTTTCTTTCGTGACTTTAATACCTGTGAAGAGAATTAAAGGAAAGCTCAATACAAACAACCATCTTGTCAGGGACTGGTTTTCATTCAAAAGTATATAGCCTGTAGCAGAGGCGCATCCTCCGATCAGAAGAAACCAGTGGTAAATTTTTGCTTTCCCCATACCGATTCTTACAGGAATAGAATACTTTCCAGCCAGTTTATCCGATTCTATATCCCGAATGTTGTTAATATTTAATACCGCAGCAGAGAAAAAGCCACAGGAAAAGGCGGGCAGTATTATTTTATAGTCCAGTGTATGCGTATGCAGGTAATAGCATCCTCCTACCCCCACCAGGCCAAAAAACAGAAATACAGATATATCTCCCAGACCGGCATATCCATACGGGTTCTTTCCGGCAGTGTATTTAATAGCAGCCACTATAGAAAGGATCCCTAATAGCATGAAAAAGCCAAAGGTACCAAACGCTGTAAATGAAATGGCGTTAGCCAGCAGTATAATACCTGTGATAAAAGACAAACTCCCAAAAAGGTACATACCTTTTTTCATAGCTTCCGGAGATATCGCTCCGGACTGCACCGCTCTTTGCGGTCCCTTTCGGAAGACGCTGTCGGCTCCGTTCTGGGAATCACCGTAATCGTTGGCCAGGTTGGACAATATCTGCAAAAATATGGTTGTTAAAATGGCCAGTAAACAGATTATAAATTTAAAATTCCCCTCATGAGCAGCCAGAAAACTCCCCATAATAATGCTGGAGAGTGCCAAAGGAAGTGTCCTTAATCTGAATGCTGAAACCCAAGCTTTTACTGACCCCATTTATTTGTTGATTGCCTCTGTAATTTCAAAACCCATTGGAGTAATTCCTGATGGGAAAAACTTTAATAGTTGCCCTTCTTCATTGATCAGGTATTTACAAAAATTCCACTTGGGTGCCTGATCGTTCCAGCCATTGCGTTCGGCCGAGGACAACCACTCATATACAGGATGTTGCCCCTTGCCTTTTACATTTACCTTCTCCATCATCTGGAAGGTAACGCCAAAGGTTGAAGTACAGAATTCCCTGATTTCAGCGCTGTTTCCAGGTTCCTGATTAAAGAAATCATTGGACGGAAAAGCCAGAATAACTACTTTATCACCATGTGTTTCATGAAGTTTCTGAAGCTCGGCATACTGATGCGTATATCCGCATTTAGAAGCTGTATTCACGATCAGCACCTTTTTCCCTTTAAACTGGGAAAAGTCTACGGTATCCCCTTCCAGTGTATATGCTTTAAGCGCGTAAAACGAAAAGTAAGGCTCCTGAGCATCTGAAGGCCTGGACTTTATCTGACCACATCCAGGTAAGGTGTATAAAAAGGTGAGCGCAAATACGACAACAGAAAACTTCAGTGATAATTTCATGTTTCTTACATTTTTTCAGGTACTTCTATTCCTAATAACTGCATGCCCCTATGGATTATTTTGGCTACAGCGAAAGAAAATGCTATTCTGAAGCTTAACGCTTCCTTATTCTCTTCAGAGAAAATAGCTACTTCTCCGTAAAAATGATTGTACGCTTTTGCGAGCTCAAAGATATACTGAGCAATATCGGAAGGTGCATAATTTTTAGCCGCTTCCATAATCTTTTCCGGAAATTTGGTCATCAGAACAATACCATCCCTTTCTGAAGGGTGCAGGCTGGATAAAGTACTAAACGTTTCCTTATTGTACTGAACTCCTAACTGTTTTGCCTTTCTTAAAATGGCTGATATACGCGCATAGGTATATTGAATAAACGGACCAGTGTGTCCCTGGAATTCAATAGACTCTTCCGGATTAAACAACATGCGTTTTTTCGGATCAACTTTTAACAGGAAGTATTTTAAGGCACCCAAGCCCAGTTTTCTGTACAACGCCTGAAGATCTTCTTCTGTAAAGTCTTCTATTTTTCCCAGTTCTTTGGTTCTGGCCTCTGCGGTCTCCAGCATCTCTTTTACAAGGTCATCCGCATCTACCACTGTTCCTTCCCTTGATTTCATTTTGCCACTGGGCAGATCCACCATTCCATAAGAGAGATGGTATACCCCGTCTGCATAAGACTTTCCAAGTTTCTTCAGGATGAGCTTAAGCACATCAAAGTGATAATCCTGCTCATTTCCTACCACATACACAGACTTCTCACACTTAAATTCCTGAAACTTAAGATCGGCCGTTCCCAGATCCTGAGTGATGTACAAAGAAGTCCCATCTCCCCTTAAAAGCAGCTTCTGATCCAGACCGTCAGATGTAAGGTCCACCCATACAGAGCCGTCTTCTTTTTTAAAGAACACGCCTTTTTCAAGCCCTTCTTCTACATTTTTTTTACCCAGGAGATAGGTTTGAGATTCATAATAAAACTTATCGAAATCTACTCCTATCATTTTGTAGGTGGCATTAAATCCCTCATACACCCATCCATTCATCTTCTCCCATAATGCCAGTACCTCTTTGTCTCCCGACTCCCATTTGAGAAGCATATCCTGAGCAGCCTCCATTAATGGTGCCTGTTTCTTAGCTTCTTCCTCCTCCACTCCGGATGCCTTCAATGCATCTACTTCTTTTTTGTACTCTTTATCAAAAAGGACATAATACTTACCCACCAGATGGTCTCCTTTTATACCGGCACTTTCAGGGGTTTCACCATTACCCCAGTTTTTATAGGCCAGCATGGATTTACAAATGTGAATTCCTCTGTCGTTGATAAGGTTCGCCTTTATAACATCATATCCACTGGCTTTAAGTATTTCAGAAACAGAATATCCAAGAAAATTATTTCTTAAATGCCCAAGATGTAAAGGTTTATTGGTATTGGGACTGGAGTATTCGACCATCACCTTTTTACCATTCGAAGGGAAAATGGCAAAGTCGTCGCTTAATACACTGTTGGAAAAAATTGATAGCCAGGTTTTATCAGAAATTACAAGATTTAAAAATCCTTTGACCACATTAAAGTCCGCAACCTCATCCAGGTTATCTTTCAAAAACCTTCCAACCTGCTCTCCGATCTGCTCCGGGGACTTTTTGGTTTTGGAGGTATAAGGGAATGTTACAAACGTTAATGCACCTTCAAATTCTTTTTTAGTTGGCTGCAACTGAATAGTTTCTGCCTGACCTTCCAGACCAAACTGACTTTTCAATGCTTCTGCAATTCCCGATTTTACCTTTTTCTCTAAATTCATTTTAAAAGTTATTTTTCAGCCATTGAACGAAATCTATAGTAACTTTTTTTTGTTTACTTCGATGGCGTTGCAAAGATTATAATTTTATAGCAATATTGCACAAATTTTAAACAGCACTACCTGCAATTAAGAACAAATAATGGATAGATACATTGACCTGATTGAACAAACATTTTATTTCCCTACCGAAGAGTTTAAAGTAGTTGATAATAATCTGTATTTCAATGAAGTACCTTTAATGGACATTGTAAATAAATACGGCACTCCATTAAAATTAACTTTTCTGCCGAAAATTAGCAGTCAGATTCAGAAAGCAAAGAGATTGTTCAATGAAGCCATAGCTAATAATGACTATCAGGGCAAGTATGTTTACTGTTATTGTACCAAATCTTCACATTTCCAGTTTGTTCTTGAGGAAGCGTTAAAGAATGATATCCATATTGAAACATCAAGTGCCTACGATATTCCCATTGTAAAGATCCTTTTTGAAAAAGGGAAAATCTCCAAAGATACTTATGTCATCTGCAACGGATATAAAAGACCTGAATACACACAATATATCAGCGATCTGATCAACGAAGGATTTAAGAACTGTATTCCAATCCTCGATAATCTGGAGGAAATCAAAGCTTATGAAGAGCAGGTAAATGTTCCATGCTACCTGGGTATGCGACTCGCTGCAGACGAAGAACCTAAATTTGAATTTTATACCAGCCGGTTGGGAATCCGCTACAACGATGTATTGCCGCACTACGAGGCTAAAATAAAAGACAATCCTAAGTTTAAGCTTAAGATGCTTCATTTCTTTATCAATACAGGAATGAAGGACACTACCTATTACTGGAGTGAGTTAAGCAGGTTTGTGCATAAATACTGTGAATTGCGAAAAGTCTGTCCGGATCTGGATTGCATTGATATCGGAGGAGGCTGGCCTATTAAAACTTCTGTACACTTTGATTATGATTATGCCTACATGGCCGATCAGATTGTGAAAACAATTAAACGAATCTGTACAGAAAATCAGGTGCCTGTTCCAAACATCTTTACAGAGTTTGGAAGCTTTACTGTGGGCGAAAGCGGAGCGGTACTATACTCCGTACTTGGAAGCAAGCTTCAGAACGACAAAGAAGAGTGGTACATGATCGACAGCTCTTTTATCACTACGCTGCCAGATGTCTGGGGGTTAAACCAGAAGTTTATACTACTGGCCATCAACAACTGGAACCAGGAATACGATAAGGTAAAAATTGGAGGTATTACCTGCGACAGCATGGACTATTACAACTCCGAAGCTCACCTTAACATGGTATTCCTTCCCAAGCTGCAAGAGGATAGCAGGCAGATCATCGGCTTTTTCCATACTGGTGCTTATCAGGAATCTTTGGGCGGATATGGCGGTATTCAACACTGTCTGGTACCTGCTCCAAAGCATGTGCTTATTCAAAAGGATGAAAACGGCAACTTTGTAGATACCCTCTTTGCTCCTGAACAGGATAAAAATACAATGTTAAAGATCCTCGGATACGAGAACTAAACAATTGCTTTTGAGTAGCCGTTTGAATAGTATGATGGTTTAGGCAATTAACAGTTGGATTATATGAAAACAATACCATACTTAATATTCTTTGGTGCGGTCATAGCAATATCTGCATGCAGAAGAGAAGAAACCTGCGCTACCTATTCAAAAGATACAAAAGTTATAAAAACGAAAGCTTTTACTTCGGATGAAGCTACTATTTAAAAAAAGAGCCGCTCTTACAGAAGCGGCTCTTTTTTTACTATATGGCTAATTACTTTGAATGATTCCCCGCATGATTACCCATTAATTTAGTTACTACCTTTGATTAAGCACCTCTGCTTGTCAGGGCATAATGGGAAGTATCGATCAAAAATGTTTCCAACACCTTGTTAAACTCTTCCGGATGTTCCATCATAGGCACGTGCCCGCACTGATCTATAATATGCAACCGCACATCGCCGGGAATAAGCTTCTCAAAACGGTAAGCAATATCTATCGGAGTAACTTTGTCCTGTTTTCCCCATATTAAAAGAACGGGCACATTGATTCTGTCTAAAATAGAAGCTACGTTATTGGTATTGGCAGAACGGGCCATTTTAATCACTTTAATGGTCTTATTAACGTTGTTAACCACCTCGTATACTTCATCTACTAACTGAGGCGTTGCCACCCTTTGGTTATGGAATATGTTTCGGACTTTCTCCTCTACATATTTATAAGAACCTCTTTTAGGATAAGAAACACCAAGGCTGTTTTCATACAAACCTGAACTTCCTGTCAGTACAAGCCTTTCCACCTTGTCGGGATGTTTTACCGTGTATAGAATAGCTACATGCCCTCCTAGTGAATTGCCTACCAGCGTTACTTTATCAAGATTGAGAGACTGAATAAAACTATCAAGAAATTCTACCAATCCGTCAAGCCCCTCTTTAGGTAATGATTTTTCGTATACTGGCAGCTCAGGAATGATTACCCTGTATTTTTTGGAGAAATAGTCAATAGTATCCTGCCAATTGCTTAATCTACCGAACAAGCCATGTAACAACAATATGGGCTCCCCTTCACCCGCTTCTGTAAATTGAAATAAGTTAGTTTGTACAGGTTTATTTTTTGTAAATAGTCTCATGTGATCAGACCCGATTGGTTAGTTGTTCTTTTATCAATGTAATGGGCACGCCAAAGCTTAAAAATTTTTGTAGTGCCTGCTCTAGTTCTAGTTGTTTGGACAAGAAAAGTCTGTAATTTACCTCATTGTTTAGCTGAGTAAAGACCTGCTGAAAATACTCCAGTACTAATTGAAGGTTGTTGGTCTTTATTTCTATGGCAAAACTTCTGTTGACTGAATCTACTTCTATTGAAAGACCTTCCGGCTTACCGGCAACAAAGAATCCTTTTAGAAGTCCGAAACTAAATTTATCATCCCACAGGTTAAATTTAAGTCTGTTTCCAAATCCACCTTTGGAATACCTTTCTGCATTAAGGTTCGATATAGATGATCTAAGGCCCGGACAATTCACTTCCATAACAGTTTCCAGCTGATTGAGCCACTTGGCCAGCTGAAATGCTACAGTAGAATAGGCTACAAATTTGGCTTCTTCCTGATTAAGCTGATTTTCTATAAGCTCTTCTGTAATGTCAGTTAAAAGAAATTCCGGAGTTACATTTTTTTCCCTTTGCTCTTTAAGTTCCTCCAGTAAGGATTTTTGAATAAGCATTTGAAACAAATCTTTTTTTTGCCAGCTGGTCAGGCCTTGTATGACGAAAGCACCTATAGCTGTATTATTAAATATGGTGTAGTTGTGAACAGAAGTAAGAACAAAGTCAGCTCCTAATTCCAATGGATTAAAAATTTTACCCAGTCCGCCTGCCGTATTGTCTACGATGACCGGTACGGAAGATAGATGGGATTGTTCTATAATGTGAGATAAATCTTCCACTGCAAGCGTTAAACTGTCGATTGTATGCAGATACACCACTCCAATATCGTGTAAAGCTATGATCTCTCTCAGTGATACTTCGGGGTAATCATTGGCATAGAATAAGTTTATTCCCTTCCTTTTATAGGCCTCTGTCTCCCATGTTCCCTGATGAAAAGTCAATACATTTTTTCTTTCTCCAACTATTTTTTTAATAAGGGTATATCTTGCTGAGCGAATGGATTTAAATGCTAAAGCCTCGGTACCTGACTCAGTAATAGCAATTTTTTTCTCAATTTTTCTTAAGGTGTCCCAGGTCGTGTTAAAATGTAAATTGTCTGCCGATACACCGTTAGGATGGCTGTAGGATAATTTATCTATTTGAATGGATTTCATAGCTCTTATGGATTAAAAGATTTAACAGATTGAATTAAAAACTTTAGTTTAGAAAACAGATTAGGTTGTTTAAACCAGGCGGGTAATAGTACAACATCGTTTGTTCATAGTGGTATAGTTTTTAATCGTTCCCTTTTTGCAACTTTTGTCCCAAGAAGCTGCTTTTTCCCATTCTTTATAAAAAATTAAGGCGATCGTGCTGCTTTTAATTTTATACAAAGATATTCTATATAACGCAAAATACAATAAACTCTATAGGAAAAGTAGGGTATTTATTTTGCATTTATGGATACCATACCACAAAACCGTATTATACAACTGATTTACAAANCATTAAACCAACAACTTTAAAATATCGAAAAGANCCTGTCTCCTGGTTCCAGAGCTGTTTTTTTTTATTCCTTTAATGAAAAAAGGAAATTAACGAATAGTAATTCACTCAAACAAATTCCGTTACGTATACAAAGACTATGACGGAAGTTGAGTTAATTAAAAGAATTTGCAAGGGAGAAAAGAAGTTTTTTGGTGTACTTATAGAAAACTACAATCAAAAACTTTTCCGAATTACAAGATCTGTTACTAGACATGACGCAGACATAGATGATATTCTTAAAGAAACCTTTTTAAAAGCATTTTTACGACTCTCCTTATATAAAGGGGAGCTTCCCTTTTCTGTCTGGTTAACCAGAATATTGCTAACCATTATCGATGTACGATTTAAAAAGTCGAGCTGGTTTAGTAAGGACTTTTTTAAAGTCTTCAAACCCCCCCCCCTTTCGGAGATTGAAGAAGCCCGGATAGGCTTACGTTACATTCTGGAAAAAGCGGTCGACGGCCTGCCCAGAACGTTAAGAGTGGTGTATGTAATGATGGAAGTTGAAGGTACTTCCATCGAAGAAGTGGTGTTATCTCTGGAAATCCCTGAAACAGAAGCAAAAGACAGATTAATCAGAGCTAAAGCATTCCTCAATGATAACCTCTGTATTGATTGTCTGAACCTACCGGATTTATTTATTTACCCTACAGACAGAAGCAGAGAAGTGTATACTGAAGTAATGGAAATGCTGGATATGATCCGGTGACTTTTTCTTCCCTTCATTCATTCCCCTCATTCTGAAACATAAAGAATGAACTTCTTAAAAATCCAAAAGCTTTGGGTAATTCCCAAAGCTTTTGGCTATCAAAATCAGTTGTTATCACGATCAGTGTTTAATAATAAACAGATAGTTTACTGTTGTGCCATTTATAATTTGCACAATATAACTGCCAGGCGCAAGCGCTTCTGTATTCAACCGATTCGGACCGGATGTTAAAGGATACTCTTTAATTTCCTTAGCCGAAATCGCATCTATTATAATCGCTTTACTGTTATAGTCTACCTGTCCGGTTTCTATCGTTAATACTTCTGAGAATGGATTAGGATAGGCTTTGAAACTATTCATATCAGGGTGTTTTGTTCCTGTAATAACACTTCCCACATTTTCCAAATCAATGATAGTAGAGGAAGAATGAACCTCAAATAGCGATGTAGCTTTATACCCTATCCCTTCTAAAGGAATAAGCAGATAATACTCTCCCGAAGCCAAATTATTAAAATTGACAGTAGAGGCTTCAAAGAAATTAGCGTCTACAAGCTCATTCCTAGTATTAAACAATAACACCGGCAGTGATGATATCGGAAGGGCAGTCAGCGTATTGAAATAGCCCTGTACAGAATTCATTCCTGCATTTTGATGACTTCTGACAGCTAATTTTATATCCACACTAAAAGTATTTCCATTTACCTGAATAGGATTGGCCGTTGCTATATCCACTTTATTTACATAGTAGGTTGGCAGATAATAAGAATCAAGGTTTGTTAGCAAGGAATCAGTATAAGGAAGCACATACACGATATAAGCTCCTTTTTCAACTCCCGTAAATTTGTAATATCCATTGGATACATGTACACTATTGACGGGTACTGGTACATTATCAATATATTTGATTAGTAAGGCAAGACCATAATTGTACAAGCCCGTTTCAGCCCAGACATTACCTTCTACACTGTATAAACGACCTGTATGGCAGGTATCAGAAATTATAACACTATCTATTAACTCACAACCAGACTGATCCCTGACTGTAAATGCATAGCTACCCGCCCCCAAACCACTTCGGGTCCATTCCTGCGAACCATTTTCCCAGACTATACTATAAGGAGCCCTCCCATATAAGGGGGCAACCTGAACAGATCCATCTTCCACTTCACATATTTTACTTTTATAGTTAGGATACATTATTTTAAATCTATCTACTTTAAGCTTGAGGGTATCATAGGAATATTCAGATCCATTGGTTATTGTCCAAACCAGTATTAATGAATCTGATATGATGTTGACCACAGGTGTATTGGGATTATTTATTTGAAGTATATCTGCCATACCATAAACAAGCTTCCACTCTCCTTGTTCATTCGGCCCAGGGAAATTTGCATTTAAGGTAGTACTGCAAAAAACTGTTGTATCTGGACCGGCATTGGCCTGGGTTAGCGAAGAACAGCTAACTTCTAAGGGTATTGTTTTGGTAAAGGTATTTAACCAGTACGGGGATTTTACGGTAACATTTATAAAATACGTGCCAGGGTGATTGGCTTTAAATGAACCCGATGAGATATTTATGTAATTAGGCGTTAACCCTGTATAATCCCACTCAAAAGTATAAGGCTGAAAACCATTTGTGTGAAAGTAAAAATAAACGGATACATCTTCTCCACATTTTAGGTACTGATTAGAAACAGTTGGATTACAAGAACTTTCTACCAGCCATGGGATAAAGTTAACCGCTACGGTATCGGAACTAGTGTGTATCCCGTTGGTAATGGTGTATTTTAATAGCGTTCCATTAGTTGCATCAAGAATTATCGCATTGGGAGAAGCTTCGTCGGATAACATAGCTGTCCCACTGACAACCTCCCATTTTACCGTTTCTCCCGGTGCTGGTACATTACCGGATAAAGTATAAGGGAAAAGACAAGGGGCCAACTCAATGTTACTACCAGCATTGGCCTGTGTAACTGTAGGAGTATCACAATTTATTGAATAAGTTACCTGATCGTTCAATGTATTAAATCCTGCTGGTGAAAGCGCAAATATACCAACAGTGACAGTCCCTGGCCCAAGTAGTTTAACCTTAATATCACCAGACGTAGGATCAGTAAGAAGTTGTCCATTGCCATTCACATACCACATCTGAGTGTATCCGGTTGACAGTCGGGATTTCAATGTAATTGTATCTCCGCAACCTGGATTCGAACTATTTGCTCGTTCTATAATGCTGCAATGTGTGCTATCTTTGATTAACAAAAGATGGTCCACCAAATGCGTTACGTTGTTGGTATCTGTTATGGTATAACGAAGCGTAATACTATTACCAAGTATGTCTTCAAGCATTAAATCAGGTACATTAACCGTATCAATTTTGCCTATGCCATCGATAACTCTCCACGTTGCAGTTTCACCCGGATAAGGCGGTGTATTGGTAATTTTATAAGGGAATCCACACAATGATACTTTTACAGTATCCTCTATGGCTGCATCAATAGGTTCACTCGGATAACTCCTGGAATTTTGAGCTACCCCTTTGTTTATACTAAAAATGACTGATAAAAAGATGGTAAGAACACACAGGGAAGCATGCAAGTTAATTGCTTTGGATGAATAAAAATTAGCGTTCATAGTTGTAGTTTTTGGTTTCTATAAACCAGACTGAAAAAAAATCAGGTGTTACAAAAAATTATAAAGAAAATTTTAATCCGGTCCTGATACCTATATAATTTCTGGAAAATATGGAGGAATTTTCTTTATTAAATGAAAACAAAAATTTTTGAAAATAAGGCTCTATAAAAAAAAGTGTTCTTCCAGAAAGATGGTAACCCGTTTGCAGGTTTAGCTGGATGTTTACAATTGGTTTATGAATCCTTAAATCACTGGATGCTATTATGTCGCCTTTTTCATTCAGGCTATTCCCTTTTGAAAATATCAATATATCTATTACAGGTCCTGCCAATATAGAAACGTTCCAGTTTTTAATTCTCTTTTTATAGGCCGCCTGTAAAACCAGTTGAGCATAATAAAACTTTCCTGCAACAGAATTGAACTGAGTTTCCATACTGGTGTCAACTCTAGTTTTTTCCTGCGTTTCTATAATGTGATAATATGTTATATGCCCGGCATCATCTACTGTGTAGTAAGTATCCAGCGTATCATTTTCAAGATAAGAGACCGGGTGTAAAGAATAGATATCCCTTTTGCTTTTCAACTTAAGGACTAATCTTGAAACGTTAATCCCGAATCGTATATCCATTTTTTCACCTGTTTTATAACAGGTAAGTCCTACCGATTGTCCTCTATGTACTTCTTCTCTGCTGTGATGGAAGATCTCCGGGGAATTAAAATAAGACGATTTTAAAGTGGAACTTATTATAAAAGGATCTATATGAGGGGCAATTGCCCAGCCATACGTTTCATTACTGTCCACAACATAATACTTCTCACTTACAATTACTCTCTTAGAAATTACAATAACAGAGTCTTTTATACCGTTTTCATAATTAACCTGATACGTAGTGTCGTAACGTATTTCCTGTGCTGCTGCGGCAGTGTATATAAAGAAAGGCAAACATACTACAATCCAACACTTCATTGATCCCCCCCTATTTAGATTTACCTTTCATCTTCTCCCACTTCCGCTTTTTAATATTCATGGAATCTGTTGTTATAATAGTATCAACCTGCATAATATACTTAACTCTTATGCTGTCTTTCAACTGTCTGGATTCAGCGGGAGTGGTATTTCCTGTGGTTTCAACAGAATCCTTTGTTTCTATGACTGGTTCATTCGACACACTCTGTCTGGAAGCAGGCCTCTCCGGAACAAGTATTACTGACGGCTGCCTCCTGGGTTGGTCAGATCTTAATGGTGGCTGCACACCTGAAGACACAGGGACTTCCTCTGGAGATAATCGAACTGAATTTTCCTTTTCAAATTGATTTCCGATGTGCTCTTCCTCTTTATCAACTATTGTATCGCAAATACTTATAGAAGTAGCCTCTCGCGATCCCTGATCTTCCTTCTGAGTACTCCAGATATAGTAGCTAATAAGTCCGCCCAGAATAACTAAAGTCGCTATTAGCCCATACAGAAAGGTATTTTTTTTCTCAGGAAAAAAACCAGTTTCTTCCAGTTTACTCAAAAACTGATCAAAATCCTTCTCTTCCACTGGTTCTTTATGTTCCTTAAAGACTTCTCTGAAGAACTCTTCCAAAGGTACTTTATCGCTATGAGATTTATCGTTACTCATTTGGTTAACCGCTCGATACTTTTTTGATACAATACTTTTTTTATCATTTCTTTAGCTCTAAACAGACGTGTTCTGCTGGCGTTTTCTTCAATACCAAGCATAGAGGCTATTTCAGTATGAGTATAGTTTTCAATGACAAATAAACTAAAAATAATTCTGTAACTTTCCGGTATCAGATAAAGGCTTTCAATGATTTCTTCTTTGCTAAAGTCTGCTTTCACAACCAGACCGGCATTCGGACTGGCCTCTGCATCACTTTTGTCCATAGTGGTTCCTGAAAAGATATCCTCCTCATCATCTGAAGCACTGAAATGTTCCTCTGCAATTTCAACAAATTCTTTCTTCCGTTTCATTTTGTAAAAATCCAGAGATGCATTGACCATTATACGCTTCATCCATCCCTCAAAATTCCCTTTTCCGGAGTATTTTCCTATTTGAGTAATGATTTTGATAAAAGCTTCATGCATCACATCTTTTGCGTCTTCCCTGTTGCCACAGTACCGTACACAGATACTTAGCATTACAGGAGAATATCGAAGGTACAACTCCTTAATTGCTGCTTTATCTTTTTTTTGAATCCTTTTTACTAATTCCAACTCAGACATATCTGATTTCAGATAAAGACCCGAAAAATTACGGTGTTATATAACTCAAACACCTCTTTCAATAACCAAACAAGTACAATCATAACTAAAAATTAAATTAAAAATAACAAAAACCCATTAATAATCAAACAATTTAAAAGACGAGTAAAAACTTATACGAGTTAAAGCTCCTATGTGATAGACTCATATATTGTCTCATCCCTCCAGTACAATCGTATTGTATGTTCCCATATAAAAAACAATGGCCTTATCTGGTAATGCAGATAAGCCCATTGAAACTATTATAGAAGATGATTTCTTTTATTCCTTTTCCAGAACAAGCGTTATTTTATTGAAGTCAGCAGCTGCATTGATCACTTTTCTGAACTGTTCAAATACTCCAATCGGATAGGTCAGCCTTTTGTAGTATTCTTCCACATCAATGGTAACCACTCTCCCATCCTGTTTATAAGAAGAAGTAAAGCCCATAGTGGTCTCATCTCCGTCTTTGAATACGATATTTTTATTCAAATCTTTCAAATTCGGAATTTTATATCCCTGAGGAATTTCGAATGTAATCTTGCGGACATATTCTTTTGGATACTCCAGAGAGATTTCAGTATTTCGTTTCTTGTCCTGATACAATTCACTCTGAGGCCCGATAATTTCTCCTATTTTCAGAAGATACTTTCCTCCTGCTTTTTCAATTAAGCCTTCACTCTTTAACGTTCCTGAAATTATCATGGGAAGCGCATACGGAGATGTATTCTTATCCACATTTTTAACCGTTACATTGCTTACCTCTGCGTCTTTTGCCTGACTTTTTAAAATTTCATCAAAAATAATCTTGCGCTTATCTTCCGGTATTAAGTCGTAATAAGGCTGAATAAACATTGCTTTATAGCCTTTCAGACTCCGTTCCACTTCTACCTTGGAAAGATCGTTTTCCAGGTCAATTGTCAGAAGGATGTTAAGGTTATCGTGGTTTAATTTATAATCTACAGAAGGAATTAGCCTTATTTCACTAAGACCTGTAGTATAATCGCCCAATTTAACAGGTTTAATCACCATAGCATGATTACCTAGGAAGTACGAAGGAATCATGGGATAACGGAACTCAAACTCAATAGGTGACATGTACTTATCAAGTTTATCAAAGTAGATTAACTGCTCATCCAGATATTCCCAGGTTTCAAATTTCGGATCAAACCGTTCGTTGGTTCTATTGGTGGAAAGCGCCAGTCGGTGGCTTACCTCTGCTCTCTCAAAGAACTTAATAAACAACTTCGTCATTCCGAATTTAGATCCGAATTTATTCTTTAAAATAAAATCTATTTTAGAACTTTCGCTGCTTCCATTTTGATTGATGAAGTAATTGCTTTTGACATAGTTTTCTATCACCCTGATTCTATCTTCTTCCGGAGCTGATTTATCAAGTTTTATTTTCTTCAACAGTGCATCTACCTGTTTATCGATTTTAGCATCGGTAACATGCGTATTGGCATAGATGGATTTAGCGGCTTCGGCAAAGGTTACAATTTTGGTTCTGCCGGTACTTGAATTGTTGGCAACCTTGTATTCCACACGCATTACATTGGCCCAGTAATCACTGTATTCTTCTTTGGGCAGCGCATTGATCTTATCAATCTTCAGAGAAATGTACCGCTTTTGATCTATTACCGTGTCTCTGATCTGTGCATCACCATTGTACAGCTTGGTGTCGTAGGTTAAAAATTCAGGCACAATCAGATCAAAAGAATAATTGTAGGTAGGGTTCTGAAACTGAATATACCTTCTCCCTGAATTGGCCGGATATTTTTTCAACTTGTAAATGTACTCGATTTCACTTCCCACTTCGACACCTTCTACCGCAAAGACTTTGAAAGCGCCTTTGTTTTCAAGGTTTTCAATCTCTTTCATGTGGTTTTTATCGGTAAGGACAATCTTTCCGTCTTTACTAATGGACCTTACTTTGATGTCGACAATCTCCATGACACTTGACAGGGATATGGACAATTTGTTGTACTGCTCAATCCCTGATTCATTGTTCACTGCTACAATAAGATGGTTAACAAAGTAGATGTATGGTTCATTTTTCTCATTATAGGCAATTTCTTCTGAAGTATGGTTTTTAAAGATCACACAGGACTCTTTCTGATCTTCAGCACTTACCTTAAATCTTGGCCTTTTTTCTTCCCAGTCGTAGCTATCTGTTTCAGGCTTCTGTGCATAAAGTGTAATGACATTACAAAAAATGGCAAAAAAGATAACTTTTTTAAAAAGCTTATTCATAATACAATTAGTTTTCTACAATGGAGATGTTTTCTTTATAGGCTTTATTCAGTTCTTTGATCATTTTATTCCATTCCGGGAACTGTTCCTTCTTAAGAATTAAAAAGTCAAGATAGATTTTCTTGGTGTAGATCAGCTTATCTTTTTTTAGCTCATACTTAATATCAAAGCCAAAGTCCTTTTCATGTACTTTTTTATTCTCCGGAATATAATTGACCTTATGACCTTTAGGAATGTTAAATACAACCACATCGGTCATTTCATATTTATAATCTTTTTCATAATCGGTCTTCCTGTTGGAGGATTCAAAATTAAGCGAAGCAAGATCTTTGTCCAGATTCAGATTAACAAATACTTCTTTGCCCGATTTTAAGGAATAGTCTTCCACTTTAAAATCGAACTTAATAACTGTAGGCTGTTCTCTTTCAAAGGCATTTAATACAACAGGATTGGTGATTTTACACTTGTTGTTTCCTTTAGACAAAAAGCTGTTAAAATAATCCACCTGATCATCCTCTTCCAGGTTGTCGAATACATGCGCAAAAGAAATTTTGGGATACCCTTCTATATGCCGTCTGCCTTTTCCCTTTAGGTTGTTCTTTTCAAAATCGACATAAACTGTATCAGTAATCCTGTTCTTACTTTTCTCTATTGTCGGAACTTTCAATACCATACAGCTGTCTTTTCCCATTACCAACAACCCTTCTTTGTCCTGAATCATGGAAGTTGGCTGTCCGTGCACCTGATATTTTCCTGTAGCATCAAGGAAGTAATAATGATCACCAAGTTTTACCGTTGCGATCATATGATTGAAGTTACAGCTGGAAGGAATCTCTGATACGGCATAAGGTATATCCCGTGAGCCGATGAGTGTAAGATAGGCCGGTATTCCTGCCAGTTTATGCATGAGCACAATGATGTTGGCCATGTCTTTGCAATCACCGTATCTTTTATGATAAACCCTATCCGCATCCCGCGGTATAAAACCTCCATATCCGTCTTCAAAGGCAATGTACCGGATATTGTCCTGAACCCAGTAAAAGATTTTCTTGGATTTTTCCAGATCTGATTTAGCCCCTGTCAGCAAAGAATCTACAAAACCTTTAAGCTCCTTTTCAGAATTTTGGTTAATGCCTTTTACAAGATTATAGGTCCACTGATAAAGGTCTTTATAACTGGATGAATACTGCACAACACCTTTCTTTAGGTGTATGGCTTTTATATAAACGATTATCTGAGGAGCATAGTAGCGTATATTCGGAGCATTTGCATCACGTTCAAGCCTGGGTACATTTTTCATTTTCCAGGTCGTAATAATCTTATTTCCTTTTTTAACTTCACTTTTTTCAAGTGCGCTTTCTTCTACGCCCAATACTTTATAACCAATTTCAATCTTATTGTTATACGTAACAGAAAGTTCTGAACTTAAAGACAAGGCTTCTGCACTAAAAAAGAAAGGGCCGAAAAGTCTTGGTTCGAGATACGTCTCTTTATAAAAAAGAGAGGACTTCGCTCCTTTTTGAAGTGATGGATAGATAAACTTTTTAACTCTTGAATCATTAAAAAATATACCTCTTTCCTGCACATCCTGATCCACAAAGTTGGTCACTTTTATGGTTTTCAGTGTACCATTTTCTTTGGGAATCATACACCGTGCGTCCACATCGCTCACTTTAAGCATTCCGGAATAGTAAATATCCCTTTCTGCATAAAGATTTGCATTGTCCTTCAGGTAAAGCATTTCAGAGTAATTCTCTGTATTGATAGTAAGTGAATCTGCCTGGATGTCCAGAAATATTGATCTCTTTTTTTTCAGATATATTGCAATTTCGTCCGGATATTGCCTGGCCAGTTCGTTAACATCCTGCGCTATGGATAATGTTTGAATACCAACCAATACCAGACAGATTATGAGCGCCCTTTGAATCGATTTATCCATTGTACTTCTAATAGGTCAAACCATCTACATATTTTTTTTCTTTCACCAGTTTTCCATTTATATCATAGAATCTGGATACTCCATGACGAACGCCCAATATATACGTTTCAGAAGATTTTATTTTTCCATTAGGATGATAAGTAGTTTTGATGCCGTTCAGCTCATCAGCAAAAAACTCTGCCTTTTCCTGCACTTTCCCATCTTCAAAGTAAACTATTTTCGGTCCCTCCAAGTCGCCATTGACATAGTTTTTTTCATACCATTTCTTTCCTGAAGGATAGTAGGCTATACAGGAGCCTTCCCGCATACCTTTATCGACCTTAAATTCAATAGCTTTGGTACCATTGGCATAATAACCTGTAATATCAACGGTTTCATTCTGTACTGGAATAAATTCCCCATTGGCTCCGTTTTTCATGTTGTTGTAGGAAACCAATACATCGTCTTCGTACTTACGCATTAATATAACCTCTTTCCCGTCAGGAGAGTAGTAAACGTTTAATCCATGAAGGTTATTATTTTTGTAGAACGATTCGCTGCTTTTGGTTCCGTCTTCATTATACCACACCCACAAGCTATCTCTGTTACCATTAACATATTTTCCAACAGCACTAAGTGTCTTGCCATCGGGAAAATAATACTTCCAGATTCCGGTCTTTTTACCCAGGAAGTAAGCTCCTGAAAAATCCTTCTTTCCTTCTTCTGTGAATCCTTCTATTGGCCCATGTCTTAATCCATCAACAAAGGAGTACTTTTCCCTGAGTTGTCCATTAGGATAAAACTTTTGATATTGTCCCTGCAGGAGCCCGCCATTCATCTTTGCCTTTACATATGGCTTGCCATTCAGGTGTTTCTGAATAAAATCTCCAGTTCCCCAACGAAGGGTACAGGTCGTATACGCTTTTCCTAATGTATCGTAAATAGCTTCTTCTGTAAATACACCGTCTTTTACAAAAGTGGTAAGCCGTCTATGCCCAACAACAGAATAATCTTCATAAATCCCCTGCTCTTCTCCGTTTATATAGTAATATACCTCACTCAATTTTCCATTGGGGAAATAGTTGTACCAATAGCCTTCCTTATACCCATCAACATAATAGCCTTCCGTGGAAGTTTTTCCGTTTTTATGATACCTTTTGTAAAATCCGTCAAGCATTCCTTTCTTATAGGAATATTCTGATTCTAGTTTTCCATTGGAATAAAAACTTCGGAATGAGCCGTCTTTATTTCCTGCTTTATAGTTCTCTTCTGAGGTAACGAAACCGTTTAGTTCATAATACTTCCATACCCCGTCTCTCAGCCCGTTCTTATAGGTTCCTTCAGACATCACATGTATGCCATCCGGGTAAAATGATTTCAACTTTAATACCCCTCCTTTTTCTTTGTTCTCGGCAATAAGTTTACCTGACTTATCAAAAAATCTGACATTTTTTAATTTGTCGTCTTTGTAATCAAGAATGTAATGAATTTTGCCGTCTGAATCGTACACTTTATGCTCACCAACCAGCTTTCCTTTTTCATTGTACGTACATTCTTCCATAAGAAGTCCGTCTTCGGAATACTTTTTCCAGGAACCGACTAAGATACCGTTTTTAAAGTTCGCAACAACACTCTGTTTTCCACTCTCATAATAATGATTCCATACGCCTTCTTCCTGGTCATCCTTTATCATACCTTCGGAAGCTACTTTTCCATTAGCATGATAGGTTTTATAACTGCCATTGTATTTGCCATTTTTATATTCTCCTTCCTGGACCAGCGTTCCCAGTTTGTTATAGACTTTTTCTTTACCTTCTTTTAGTCCATTGACGTACGGAACCTCACTCTTTAGTGTGCCACTGTTATAGAATGTTTTTATGACACCATCCAGTTTGCTGTCTTTAAACTGGTTAATGGTTTCCAGTACTTCAGCATTATTATAAATTTTCGCTTCGCCCTGAATATTTCCATCGGCCATAGCATAAACATACCTGACGGCACCATTCGGATGATAAACTTTAGCCGGTCCGTCAGCCTTTCCGCCTTTATAATTGCTAACTTCTTTTAGTACTCCATCATCATAATAGTATTTCCACTCTCCTGTTTTCTGTCCATTGTTGTCAAAAGTACCTTCGGCATTCACCACTGTATTGGAATAAAAGATGATCCAGGGACCGACATTAATCGTTTTTTTCTCATCTTTAAAATTTCCCAGAGAATAGATATTTCTATTGTCATAGTAGAAGGCATCCAGGGTATACTCCTTGCCATTTATCTGAACGGTCTTTTTGGTAACATCCTTTGAAATGTAAGAAGAGGCCCATGTGAAGAATTCCTGCTTTCTTGCCTGATTTTTCTTAAGCCAGTTTTGTACATCAGGAATGTTTAATCCCGAAAGAATTGTATAAATAAAAGGCTCCAGATAGTTTTTTCTGTTAAGCTCTACAAAAAAAGGAACATACTGTTGCATCCAGACAGAGGTATCAGAGGCCTTATATTCCAGTTTTTCAAGAAAAAGTTGAGTCTGAGCTACGAATGAGTAATTAAGTTTAACTTTACGCTTGTATTTGTTACTTAATGCTGCTTTAGACTCTATTATGGACTCCAGTTCTGAAAAGCTATAGTTCTCCTTATCTTTATTTTCGGGTAAGTTTATTTCTCCTTTTACCAATTGTTCTATTTTGGTAATTGTTTCCAGTGCATTAGAGCCACCGGGACGTACCAACAGGTACATATAACTGGACAACATATAAGGAACAAGTTTTCCTTCATCGGATGCTATAGCCCCCAACCTGTAATGCGTTAATGGATGATAAGGATTGTAACTCAGTACTTCCTTATACATGGCAATAGCTTTGGGAAGATCCTTCTTTTCATAAGCCAACGCACAGTTATAGCGCGTCAAAAAGTCCCATGGATATTTTGTCAAAGCTTCTTCATTAACCTTTATGGCTTCATCTGTTTTCCCCATTTTATCGAGGGCAACAGCCTTGTTTCTGTAAAAATAGGCCTGACTTTTTGAATTGTACGAAAGACCTTCATCTGCTATTTTTATAGCCTTAACATATTGAGAGTCTGCTGTATACGCCAATGATAGTTCGGCTAACGCCCAAACATAATTGGTATCATTTCTGTCGACCTCTTTTAACTTTTCAATGGCTTCTTTATACTTACCTTCATCATATAAAGAGATACCATTTTTAATGATTTCACCTGAATTGATAATAAACTTTTTTTCCTGGGCAACAGAAAACCGACTTTGCCCCATCAAAAGGCAAAAAAGAATTACAAAAAAATGCTTATACATAAATTCCCTTTAATTATTAATTTGATAAAAATAAAAACAGATTTAATATATCATTTAAAGTTTGAATTGGCAATTTATTCTCCCCTGTCCATAACTTCCCAACAGGTTACCACTAAACACAAAGCCCACAATCAACTAAAAAACAACACATTACAGAAAAATTTATTTCATAAAGACCTTAGTATTTTTCACACCCTTCACAATACATATCTTTGAGGTACTGATCTTTTAACAGCTGAAAAGTTATTCCCCCATTGGCAGATGAACTAAAGATCTTACAAAATCTTTCCTTATTGATATTAAGTGCGTTTAACATTATGGTACGGTATTCTCGCGAAGCGGTTTTTTTACTATCGACAATTGTAAGATTTAAATAATAAAACAAAACATCTTCACTAACATCGACTTTTTTAACATATTTTAAAAGGACTTTTTCTGCCCAGTCCAGCTTATTATATCCAGAAAAATACCTGGCAAGATTCAGGGCATCATTTTCACTGGTCACCAGAGTGGAATACTGATTCTGTATATATTTTAAAGACTTATCTTTTTCCTCATAGTTTTTCTGAGAAATCTGATATTCGCTACGGATAATATGATAATTAATTAACATTCTCTTGATCAGGACAGGGTCAATTCCCATCTTCTGTAATTCCATTATCTCCTTCTTAAGTTCTTCGGGATCTATTCCACCCTGACTATATACCCAGGTTCGAATTTTAAGTGCTGTTAAATTATACTTAATATTCTTATTTACAGGCATTAACAACTGAAGTTTTTCAAATAGTCTG
>JGI12383J13903_1000310_pt1 | contig 41120 bp, 33 predicted proteins | sample Passage237B_FD_13903 | JGI IMG/M metagenome (IMG submission 13903)
GGGCATCGGCGGGGAAGCGTGCGAGCGAGCCGGTGGAGCTCGTCGCGGTCCCCGGGGCGACATTCGCGTATCTCAAGGTCGCGGACATCGTCCCGAACCCGCGCCAGCCGCGCACGGTCTTCGACCCGGAGCTGCTCAACGAGCTCATCGGGTCCATCAAGGAGATCGGCGTCCTGCAGCCCATCGTCGTCCGGCCCAACCCTGCGGGGGAGGGCTACGAGCTCATCATGGGCGAGCGGCGCCTGCGCGCGAGCCGCGAGGCAGGGCTCACGGAGATCCCCGCGATCATCCGCTCGACGGACGACACGGAGATGCTCCGCGAGGCCCTCGTCGAGAACCTGCACCGCGCCCAGCTGAACCCGCTCGAGGAGGCGGCCGCGTACCAGCAGCTGCTCGACGACTTCGGCATCACCCACGACCAGCTCGCGGAGAAGCTGTCGCGCTCGCGCCCGCAGATCACGAACACGCTGCGTCTGCTGAAGCTGCCGCCCAAGGTCCAGACCCGCGTCGCGGCGGGCGTCCTGAGCGCCGGCCATGCCCGCGCCCTGCTCGGCCTGGACTCGCCGGAGGCGATGGAGCACCTGGCCAACCGCATCGTCGCCGAGGGCCTGTCCGTGCGCGCCACGGAGGAGGCCGTGGCTCTCGGGGTGAAGGCTCCCAAGGCCAAGATGGCCGCCGTGCGCCCAGGAGGCCGCACAGCGGCTCTGGACGACCTCTCCGCGCGCCTGGGGGACCACCTGGACACACGGGTCAAGGTCGCCCTGGGCAAGAGCAAGGGATCGATCACGATCGACTTCGCCACGGTGGAGGACCTCAACCGCATCGTCGCGATCATCAACCCCAAGGACCCGGGCCTCTTCACGTAGCCCGGAGATCGCGACCGTCAGCGCGCCAGCGCGCGCTCGCAGATCTCCTTGTAGAGCTGGCCGAGCTCGAGCCCGCCGGCCTCCGCGGCCTGGGGGAACAGCGACGTCTCGGTCATGCCGGGAGCGATGTTGATGTCGAGCACCTGGGCGTTGCCGTCAGCGTCCACGATCATGTCGACCCGCGACAGGTCTCGCAGGCCCAGCACGCGGTGCACCTCGAGCGCGGCGCCCTCCACCGTGGCCCGCTGCGCGTCCGTGAGGCGCGCTGGAGCGAAGTACTCGACCCGGCCGGGGTTGTAGCGCGCGTCGTAGTCGTACGGGCCCTGAGCGACGATCTCCACGGCCGGGAGCACGCGGGCATCGTCACCGGTGCCCACGACGGACACGGCGACCTCGATGCCCTCCACAGCCGCCTCGATGAGGGCGATGTCGCCGTAGGCGAAGCAGTGGACCATGGCGCGAGGGAGCTCCTCGCGGTCGGACACGATCGACACGCCCAGGGCGGAGCCGCCGCGGGCGGGCTTGACGGCGACGGGCAGCGCGAAGCGCTCGGCGATGGCGGTGAGGACCTGGTCGGCGCCCACCTCGCGGAACAGCGACTGGGGGAAGGTCACGAACGCCGGGGTCTTGACGCCGGCACGCTCCAGGACGGCCTTCGCGACGGGCTTGACCCACGCGACGCGCGCCTCGTGGGATGCGGTGCCCACAAAGGGCACGCCCAGCAGCTCCAGCAGCGCTTGTAGGGAGCCGTCCTCGCCCGATGCGCCGTGCAGCAGCGGCCAGACCACCCCGCCTTCGGGCAACGACCGTAAAGCCGGGATCAAGTCCGTGTCAACGTCGTGCAAAGTGACGCGGGCGCCCACGGACTCCAGCGCGTCCTTGACGCGACGGCCCGAGCGCACCGACACGTCGCGCTCATGCGAGAGCCCGCCCGCGAGGATCATCACGTCCATCAGTGCCTCCGCTCTGAGTGCCTGTCGTCTGTCTAAGCCAAGTCGGGCGAGGGGAACTCGACGGTGTCGCCGCCGCCCCCGGCATCGGCGCCGAAGATCCGCACGGTCTCGAGCTCCTGGTCCACCACGCCGGCGAGGCGGCGCACTCCCTCGCGGATGCGCTCGGGGGTCGGGTAGCAGTACGACAGGCGGATGTGGTCGGCGCCCTGGCCGTCGAAGTAGAACGCGGTGCCTGGCACGTACGCCACGCGGGCGGTCACGGCGCGCGGCAGCATCGACTTGGAGTTGAGCCCCTCGGGAAGCTTGAGCCACACGTAGAAGCCGCCGTCGGGCACGTTCCACGAGGCCTCGGGGATCATCTCCTCGAGCGCGCTGACCATCGCGTCGCGGCGCTCGCGGTACTGTTCGCGGAACTTCTTGATCTGCCCCTGCCAGTCGTGGTGGTCCAGGTACGCGGTGATAGCGAGCTGGGACGCATGGGAGGGGCACAGGATGGCGGACTCCGATGCCAGGACGAGCTTCTCGCGCACGGCATGCGGCGCCACCGCCCAGCCCACGCGGAAGCCCGGAGCAAAAGTCTTGGAGAAAGACCCCAGGTAGATGACGCCTTCGGGGCTCATTGAGCGCAGCGCGGGCAGGGGGTCGGAGTCGAAGCCCAGCAGTCCATACGGGTTGTCCTCGAGGACGAGCACGCCGTAGCGCTCACAGATCCCGAGCACCTGCGGACGGCGCTCCAGCGAGAGCGTCACGCCGCCGGGGTTGTGGAAGTTCGGCACCGTGTACAGGAACTTCACGCGCCGACCCTCGGCCTTGAGCCGCGCCAGCGTCCTCTCGAGCTCGGCGGGCACCAGGCCGTCCGCGTCCATGGCGACGTGGACCACGTCGGCCTCATGGGCGCGGAACACGCCCAGCGCGCCCACGTAGGAGGGCGCCTCGGCCACGATGACGTCGCCCGGGTCGATGAAGATCTTGGTGACCAGGTCGAGCGCCTGCTGCGAGCCCGTGGTGACCACGACATCGTCCGGGTGCGCGGTGATGCCCTCGAGCGCCATGACCTGCACGATGTGCTCGCGCAGCGGCTCGTAGCCCTGGCCCGAGCCGTACTGCAGCGCCACCTCGCCCTGCTCCACGACGATGCGGCGCATCATCTCGCCGAGCTCCTCCAGCGGCAGCCCGCCGATGTACGGCATGCCTCCCGCGAGCGAGACGACCTCGGGACGGCTCGCCACGGCGAAGAGCGCGCGGATCTCGGAGGCGCGCATCGCATGCGCGCGGGCAGCGTAGGACTCAAGCCAAGGGTCGAGCCTCGTGCCGCCGGTCTCCGCTGAAGTCATGCGTAAAAGTCTTGCACGCCTCGGCTATGTCCCCGCACGCAGCGCGTCGACGGGCTCCAGGGACGCCGCCCGCAGCGAGGGGTAGATGCCCGCGAGCAGGCCCGTCGCGGCGCCCAGGAGCGGGGCGGCCACGGGGATCAGCGGAGACAGGACGGGCGTCCACTCCCGCGTCGCAGAGATGACGACGATCACGAGGATGCCGAGCGTCGCGCCGATGATGCCGCCCACGAGGCCCATGGCCGTGGACTCCACGAGGAACTGGGTCGCGATGTGCCGGCGGCGCGCGCCCACGGCCCGGCGCAGGCCGATCTCGCCCACGCGCTCGAGGACGGACACGAGGGTCACATTCGCGATGCCGATCGCGCCCACGAGGAGCGAGACGCCGCCCAGGATGAGGAACAGGGAGTTGACATCGCCCTCGACGCGGTTGCGCAGCGAGTCCGCCGACGGGGGGATGCGCACGCGGTACACGGTCGGGTCGTCAGGGTTGAGCGCGATGGGCGCCTGCTTGCCGATGAGCTGCGCGGCGCCGAGCGCCACGTCGATCTGCACCGTCGAGGCCGACTGGTAGTCGAAGTGCTTGCGGGCGGTCGCCTCCGGCATGATGATCGCGTCGAGCAGCTGCGGCTGGCGCGCCACGTCGCGCAGGATGCCCATCACGACGAACGGCTTCTCCCCGAGGAAGATCACCGGCTGCTGGTCGACGCGGTACACGCCCAGGCGCTGCGCCGCGGCCGGACCGAGCACTACCACGTCATCGGCGCGCGTCTCGTGGCCGGAGTCGAACCAGCGGCCCATGCGGATCTCGCCCTTGACGGCGTCCAGCAGGCCGGGCGACGCTGCGTAGACGTCGATCTGGAAGGTGTTGAGGCCCGAGGGGTCGTCGAGCTGGACCGCGGACGCGTAGTTCTCGCCCATGGGCACCGTGCCCAGGACGCCCACCGCGGTGACGCCGTTGAGGCGGCCGATGCGGTCCTCGACGTCGCGGGGGAAGGCCGTGCGCGTGTTGCCGCCCCAGAATCCCGTCTCGTTCGTCACGACCACCGAGGTCGCCTCGAGCTCGGAGAACGACCCGACGATGCGATTGCCGGCCGTCTGGGCGATGCCGACGGTCGCGACGAGCGCGGAGATGCCGAGCACTGTGCCCAGGACGGTCAGGAGCGTGCGGGCGGGACGGGAAGCCAGGCCCGCGACGGCCTCGGACGTGAGGTCGCGCCACGACAGCGCCGTCGGGTGCACGCCCGGGAGGTCCGATACGGCGGGAGCGGTCCCGACGCCCGTGGCGCCGGATGCGCCGGCGACCACGGCATCGGGCACGCCGCGGCGGCCCCGACCTGGGAGCGAGATCCGTGGGAGCCTCATGCGCCCGCCTCCAGCTGCTCGGCTGCGTGGGCGCCCGCGCCCAGCTCGGTGAGACGGCCGTCGCGGATGCGCACCGAGCGGTCGGCGCGCGCGGCGACGGAGTTGTCGTGCGTGATCATGACGATCGTGAGGCCTCCAGCCCGGAGCTCGTCGAAGAGCTCGAGGATCGCTGCGGACGTCTTGGAGTCGAGGTTTCCGGTGGGCTCGTCAGCGAGGAGCACGGCGGGCTCGGCGACGATGGCACGTGCGATCGCGACGCGCTGACGCTCGCCTCCGGACAGCCGGGTGGGCGTGAAGTCCGCGCGGTGGCCCAGGCCCACGGCTGCGAGGGCCTCGCGGGCGCGCTCGTCGCGCTCCTTGGCGGGCACGCCCGTGTAGAGCATCGACAGGCCCACGTTCTCCGCGACGGAGCGGTGCGACAGCAGGTGGAAGGCCTGGAACACGAAGCCGATGCGGCGCCCGCGGATCGCGGTGCGCGTGTTCTCGTCCAGGCCCGCCACCTCGACGCCTTCGAAGCGGTAGGACCCGCCGGTGGGGCGGTCCAGCAGCCCGAGGATGTTGAGCAGCGTCGACTTGCCCGATCCGGACGGACCGACGATGGACACGTACTCGCCCCGCTCGACGCGCAGGTTCACGTCGCTCAGGGCGGAGACCTCCACCTCGCCGGTCAGGTACGTGCGCTGGATGCCCCCGAGCTCGAGGACGGGCTCAGCGGCCGTCTCGACCGTCACGTCACTCCTCGGGCTCGTCGCTCGGCTCCGGCTCGTCGTCGTCGCCGGAGGCCGGGCCGATGTCGGCGTGGCCCACGACGACGCGGTCGCCCTTCTTGAGCTCGCCGTCCACGGGGCGGACCTCGACGACGCCGTCGGTCGCCAGGCCGGTGACGACGGTGACGAAGCGGGTCTTGCCCGGCTCGTCGGGCAGCTCGACCTCGACGCGCACGTCGCCGTTGGCGACGGCGGACAGGGCCGCCGCTGGGACCACGAGGACCTCGCCCGAGGTGGACTCCACGGGGATGGTGACGCGCACGTTCGCGCCGAGCAGGTGCTCGGGCAGCGTGTCGAACAGCACCGTGAGGCTCACCCTGCCGTTGGCGTTGGGCTCGGAGATCTCCGCGATCTGAGCCTCGATGGGCTCCTCGACGTAGTCCGGGTCGTTGATGATGACCTTGTCGCCCACGGAGATGCGCTTGGCGTCGCTCTCGCTCAGGCCGATCGTCATGGCGATGTCCGTGCCGGAGACGGTCATGAACGCGCCGCTCACGGTCGAGCCGCGCTCGACGGACACGCGGGCCACCTGGACGGGCATGCGCTTGAGGAATATCAGCTCGCCGGCGGGCAGCCACGTGCCGACGGTGCCCTCGAGCTCCGCCAGCGCCTGGGTCGCCTCGGCGAGCTGGCGCCGGGCGTCGTCACGCGCGCGGATGAGCGCATTGCGGTCGCCGGGGTTCTGCGCCTCCGCGAGGCGGGCGCGGGCGAGGTTGAGGGCCCGCTCCGCCGAGCCGACGAGGGCGTCCTGCTCGGCCTGGACGGCCGCCAGGGAGTTCTGTGCGTTGGTCACGGCGGCTTGGGCGGCGGTGATCTCGGCCGGGGTGGCCGAGCCCGAGTCCAGGAGGTCCTGGAGCTCCGCCTCGGCGACGGTCACCTGGCCCTGGGCGGAGCCGACGGCGGCGGTGCGGGCGGCCTGCGCGACGGCGAGCGCCGCCTGCGCGTCTGCCACCGCGTTCTGGGCCTCGACGAGCAAGGAGCCGCCGCCAGAGCCGTTGAGCGCCGCGATCGCGTCCTGGAGCGCCTGGTTGGCGAAGCGCACCTGATCGCGGGCGGCGTCGAGTGCGGCCTGGTCGGACTTGGACGTCGTGTTGGCGACGTAGCCGGCGGAGGCATAGAGCGCCTGGATGGCCGCTCCCGTCTCCTTGCTCCAGCGCTCGTCCGCGTGGCTCATCAGCCCCAGGCGCACGAGCGCCTGCTCGAGCTGAAGGACGTCCGCGCCGGTCGAGCCGGGGCGCAGGTCGCGGTACACCGGCAGCTCGCCCTGGAGCAGGAACACCGGGCGGCCGGCGACCTCGATCGCCACGTCGCCCTCGTCCAGGTCGGTGCCGGCCTCGAGCACCTTCGTCACGATCTGGGCGATGCCCGCCTCGCCCACGGTGCCGGACATCGTCAGCGCGACGGGGTCGTCGAAGTCGATCGCGCCGCGCGCGATGATGTCGGCCGAGAGCTTGCGCTGGTCCACCGCCACCGTGATGAGGGACGGCGTGGGCGCCTGGGCCCTCGCTGCCGCCTCGGCGGGAGAGGTGATGCGGGAGCCGACGATCCAGCCGAGGGCGCCGGAGGCCACCACGATGGCGAGCACTCCGGCGACCAGCCGGTTCCGCGTGAGGTTCACTTCTTGCCCGAGAGCTGGGCCGCGAGCGCGCGCAGCTCGTCCTCGTGCTCGAGCACGAACTTCTCCTCGATGTCGGCGTGGATCTCCGACATCTGCTCGTTGAGCGGCTTGGAGCACTCGAACTGGGCGACGGCGAGCGCGATCTCCTCCTGGAGGAGCTCCTCCAGGGCAGAGCGCTGCTCGGGCGTCAGGTCATACGGCTTGTTGAAGAGCGCGTCGATCTCCTCCTGCGTGCTGGTCTCGAAGAAGGTGTTGATCTCCTCGTCGGTCCAGCCCTCGAAGGGGTCGGAGTACAGGTTGGGGACGATCTCGTCGTGGCGCTCCTGGATGGCCTGGTAGCCGCGGTTCCAGAAGTCCTCCTGGCTCTCGTACTCGTAGCCGGCCTTCTTCATGCACTGGGCCCACTTCTTCTCGAGCTCCACGATGCGCGGGTCGGAGTTGTAGCGCTCGCCCAGCTCGTCCCAGTACTGCATCATCGCCTCCTGGTACTCAGGAGTCTGGGTGGGGTCGTCGCCGTAGACCTCCTGGTAGGCCTTGCCCTGGCAGCCCGCACCCCAGCCGTACTGGACGTAGTACTCCTCGCCGGTCTCCGGGTCCACCTCGCGGACCTGCAAGGCCTCCTGCTCCGCCTGGGTGCCGTAGAGCGTCTCGTAGTAGGCGGTCACCTCGGCCTCGGTGAGGCTGTTGACGTACTCCGTGTTGGGATCGGTCCAGCCGGCCCACGGGTCGTCGAACTCCTCGGTGCCCTGGTACAGCGTCCAGTAGGCGATGCCGAAGCCCTGCTTCTTGTAGTTCGCGAGCTCGTCCTCGGGGGTGTACTCGTACACGCCGTCCGGCTGCTCGACGGGGATGTACTCCCAGCCCTCCGCGCGCATGCACTCGGCGATCGCCTCCTGGACGCGGCGCTCCATGTCCTGCCAGTCGACGTTGTCCCAGTCGGGGCCGCCCATGATCGAGTTGAGCGTCAGGCGCTTGCCCCCGTCGTCCGTCGTCTCACCTCCCCCGGAGCAGGCGGACAGCAGGAGGGCGGAGATGCCCAGGACGGATGCGGTGACGAGTGACGGCGTGCGCATGATCTTCCCTTTGGTGGTGAACGTTGCTGTCAGCCTAACGCCCGGGAATGCGCAAAGCGTTGGGTCCCGTCCTGGGACGTGCGGCGTGGCGTTACGAGCGGGCGAGCGCCGCGTCGCTGAGAAGCTCGTCGAACAGACCGATGAGCGTCGGCTTGGGCTTGGCGCCCACGACCGAACGCACGAGCGAGCCGCCCACGAACATCGCCATCGTCGGGATCGACGTGACCCCGTAGGACATGGCCAGGCTGGGGTTCTCGTCGGTGTCGACCTTGACGATCTTGAGGCGGCCGGCGTACTCGCCGGCGAGCTCGTCGAGGATCGGGGCGATCGCGCGGCACGGGCCGCACCACGTCGCCCAGAAGTCCACGACGACGGGGATGTCCGATTCGAGCACCTCTGCGCGGAACGTGTCCTCGCTCGCGGAGACGGGCGTGGAGGGCGCGGCGCCCGCGGGCGACTCCGCCGCTGCCACGACGACGGGGGTGCCCTGACCCGCATCGACCCGCTCGGCGTCGTGCAGGGCCTCGAGGTAGTGCTGCGCGTCGAGCGCGGCGGCGCATCCGGAGCCCGCGGCGGTGATCGCCTGGCGGTAGCGGCTGTCCACCAGGTCGCCGCACGCGAAGACGCCCTCGATGTTGGTGGCCGTGGTGCGTCCCTGCACCAGGACGTAGCCGGCCTCGTCGGTGTCGACGACGCCCTTGACGAGCTCGGAGCGCGGGTCGTGGCCGATCGCGACGAACAGGCCCGTCGCGTCGAGCGTCGTCTCCTCGCCCGTGACGTTGTTGCGCACGCGCACGCCGGCGAGCTTGTCGGCGCCGTCGAGGCCGATGACCTCGGAGTTCCACACGAACTCGATCTTGGGGTCGTTGTGGGCGCGGTCGGCCATGATGCGCGAGGCGCGCAGCTGGTCGCGGCGGTGAACCAGGTACACCTTGGATGCGAAGCGGGTGAGGAACGTCGCCTCCTCGACGGCGGAGTCGCCCCCGCCGACCACGACGACCTGCTGGTCACGGAAGAAGAAGCCGTCGCATGTCGCGCACCACGACACGCCCTTGCCGGACAGGCGCTTCTCGTCCTCGAGCCCGAGCTCGCGGTACGCGGAGCCCATGGCGAGGATGACGGACTTGGCCTGGAAGGTCTTGCCGAGGCCGGTCGTCACGGTCTTGACGGGGCCCTCGAGCTTCAGCTCGGTCGCGTCGTCGAAGAGAACCTCGGCGCCGAAGCGCTCGGCCTGCGCCTGCAGGGTCTCCATGAGCTCGGGCCCCTGGATGCCCTCGACGAAGCCGGGGAAGTTCTCCACCTCGGTCGTGTTCATGAGCGCGCCGCCGGCGGTGATGGAGCCGGCGACGACGAGCGGCTGCAGGCCCGCGCGCGCGGCGTAGATGGCGGCGGTGTATCCCGCGGGGCCGGAGCCCACGATGATGACGTTGCGAATGTCGCTCACGATGCGTCCTTAGGTGCCTTGGCTGTCCAACTCACAACAGATCGTAGGCCCCTTGTGTTCCCGGTCCCAGTCCCCGCGCGGGCATCGGCGTCCCGTTACGGCTGGTCGCTCGACGCTCCCGGGCCGTCGGGCCCGAAGGTGAACACGGGATACGTCGCGGCGGGGAGGTTGTAGCGCTCGAAGTCGGGCTCCCACTCGCGCCCGATGGCGTCCAGGGCGAGCATCGATGCCACGAACAGCGCCACGACGCCGAGGCCGACGAGCAGGGGGCCAGGGTTGATGCTCGCTTCGAGCTGGGCACGCCGCCGGGCCGCCTCGGAGGCCTGGGCGAGAAGCTGCGCGTCCGGGTAGCGGGCGTGGAGCCACTGGAGCGTGACCTCGACGATCGTCGGCTTGGTGGTGCGGCTCTGGTCGGTGAGGATGTCGTGGAACTCGTCGATGTCGTCGACCGCGCCGCCGAAACGGGTGCGCGGGCGCACGACGGGAAGCTCGTCGGTGCGCACGACCTCTGCATCGACGATGTCCGAGACCTCGACCTCGGTCCCGGTTCCCTCGGCCGCCGTGAGGATCTCCGCCTCGACGGGAGGCAGCTCCTGGGTGGGATGGTCGTCCGGCGCGGGGCCCTCGGGCTGGACGGGCGCATCGGGCTCGACGGGCGCATCGGGCTGGACGGGCAGGGCGGGAGCCTCGACGTCGAGAGGCGCGCCGACGGTCCGGGAGGCGTCCGCCGGCACGGTCTCGACGCTCGGCACGGCCTCGACCACGGGCGCAGACGGCCACCACAGGGACGGCGCCTCCTCGGCCATCGCGCGCAGCAGCCTGGTGTCGCCCACGCCCAGCGCGGCCGTGACGTCGGCGAGCCGCTTGGGGCCCGAGCCCTTGACCGCGGCCCTGGCGAGCTTGGCGGCGGCGGGGCTGAGGTCGTCGGGCAGGTCGTCGACCGTGACCTCGTCGGCAGGCATGCCCGTGATCGCGGTGAGGAAGACCTTGGCGAGGGCGACAGCATCGGCCTTCTCGCCGCGCCCGCGCGAGCGGCCCGCCTGGACGGCGAGCTCGCCGTCGATGCCCATGCCGGAGACGATGACGCGGCCGCGGTCGGTGACGAACAGCGCGGACGGGCGCACCATGCCGTGGTGCTCGCCCGCCTGGACCGCGGCCTGGAGCGCCGCCGCCGCCTCGCCCACGACGGCCGCCGCGGCATCGGGCACGAACACGACCTTGCCCAGCAGGTCCGCGACGTGGATGCCCGCGGGACGCTCGGTGACGATGTACGGGACGGACGCGCCGCCGATGCGCTCGCGGCCCGCGGCGAGCACCCGGGCGAGGCGCTTGTCGCGCAGGACCCGGGCCCGTCCGGCGGCGGAGACGACCGCGGAGGGCGCCTTGCACGTGACGATGTCGACGTTGACCTTGCGGTCCAGACGGGTGTCGTGGGCGATGAAGCGCTGGACGCCGTCGAGGTCGTAGGAGTCCTCCGAGTCCAGGACGTAACGGCGCGCGATCGTCGCCCCTACGTGCACCAAGAACCACCCACCTGTGTGTCGCTTGCGGTGTGGCTATGCTACGCGGCGCCGGACCTTCGAGGCGAAGGCGCGCACCAGGTCGTCGACCTCCGTCAGGCGCAGCAGCCGGGCGAGCGCGAGGTACGCGGCGAGCATGAGCACAGCGCCCACGGCGACGACCGCGACGCTCGCCGCCACGGCGCCGATGCCCGTGGCGGCGTAGGACTCCGGCGCCACCGCGCGCACGCCGACGCCCACCGCGGCAGCGCCCACCGCGGCGCCCAGGGCCTTGAGGTGCGTGGCGACGACGCGGCGCCCGTCGAGACCGCCCAGGCGAGAGCGCAGCCCCCATGCCCGCAGCGCGAGCGCGACGGTGTTGGAGGCCGCGAGGCCGAGCGCGACGCCGGGCACCCACCACTGCGCGTCCGTCAGCCAGTACGCCCCGTAGGCGACGCCGATCCACGCGATCGCCATGGGCAGGTGGATGAGGAAGACCGAGCGGCCGTCCTCGAGCGCGAAGTACGCCTGCTTGACGAGCACGGAGGCGCCGAGCGGGACCAGGCCGAGCGCGAGGCACTGCACCACGAGCGCGACGGCGGAGACCGCCTGGGCCGAGGACACGGGCGCGAGCGCGCGGACGATGTGCGGGGCGAGGACCACGAGGACGGCCGTGGCGAACATCGTGAAGGCGCCGATGGAGCGGATCCCGCCGGTGAGGACGTCGCGCAGGCCGGGGATGTCCTTGTCGCTCGCGTGGCGGGCCATCCGGGTGAAGAGGATCGTCATGAGCGACACCGTCACGAGCGAGTGCGGCACGAGGTAGATCGACAGCGCGTAGTCGTAGCCGGCGACGCCCGCGACGGACTCGTCGCCAGGGGCGGCGACCTGGGCGGCCGAGGACACGCGCGTCGTCAGCGCCACGGCTATCTGCTCCACGAGCACCGCGGCGAGCGCCCAGGAGGCGACCTTGGCCACGGTGACGAGCTCGCCCTTGGGCCCGCTCCACGTCCAGCGCCAGCGATAGCCGCCGCGCCACAGGGGGATCACGAGGATCGCGGCCTGCACCACGATGGCGAGGGTCGCGGTGCCGGCCAGGAGGGCGATGCGCGGCCCGGTCCACGCGGAGGCGAGCGCGGCGGCCGAGGCGTCCTCGGCCACGGCGTGCGGGCCGAAGACCACGATGTACGCCGCGAGGCCCGCGATCGCCACGACGTTCGCGGCGGCGGGCGCCCACATGAACGGCCCGAACTGCTCGCGAGCGTTCAGCACCTGGCCCAGGATCGTGTACATCCCGTAGAAGAACAGCTGCGGGATGCACCAGAACGCGAAGGCCGTGGCGAGCGCGGTCTGCTCCGGCCCCCAGCTGTCGGAGTACACGCGCACCCACACGCCCGCGAGGAGCGTGAACACCACGGTCGCGACCATCATCCAGAACGCGCCGAGCGTGATGATGCGGTGCACCGTGCGCTCGCGGCCCTCGTGAAAGGACTTCACGATCTGCGGGACCAGCGCCGAGTTGAGCACTCCCGCGGCGAGCACCGCGAACATGACGTTGGGCAGCTTGTTGGCGACGGCGAACGCGTCGGCGGCCGCCGCGCCCGTGATGCCGATGGCCGCGCCGAGCATGATCGTGCGCACCAGGCCGAGCACGCGGGAGGTGCCGGTGCCGAGCGCGAGCCACACCGTGGTGCGAGCCACCGACTTGCCGGACATGGGTGCCATTGTCCTCTCAGCGCTGCGCTTCGGCGTCGGCGCGACCGTGAGGCTCGCTCGGCATGGGGCCGATGCGCGTGTCGCGACGGCCGCGGCGGATCGTCCGCCACACGCCGGCGATGAGCAGGACGACGAGCGCGGCGGTGGCCACGCCGGTGGCCACGTTGCCCCACTCGGCGCGCACGCGCACCTTGAAGGCCTGGGAGCTGGACAGCGCGGAGCCGTCCTCGCCGCGCAGCGCGACCGACACCATGACGTTGCCGCTCGAGACTGCGGTGATGGGGACGAAGACCGTCTGCTCGGTGCCGGGCTCGAGCGTCGCGACGGGCTGCTCGTCGATGAGCAGGCGCGGCGACGCCGTCGTCATGGCGACCACGACCGTGACGCTCGCCGGCAGGTCGTTGCGGACGGTGACGGGGATCTTGCCGGAGCTGGACACGAGCGTGACCTCGGAGCTCGAGGTGACGCGGACGCCGTGGAGCGTCGCCTTGGCCTCGTCGAGCGCTGCGGCGACGGCCTCGTCGCGGGCCTCGGCGTCGCCCCGCATGGGCAGCGACATGGCGGCCATGAGCGAGCGGCCGGGACCGTCCAGGATGAGCTGAGGCTGGTCCGTCGCGGCCGCGAGGTCGGCCAGCCGCGTCACGTGCTGGCCGATGGCGTCCACCCACTCGGGCGCGACGTCGCCCATCGCGGGCGCGAGGGTCGCCACCTGCACCTCGGCAGGGGCGGAGGCGAGGACGTCCGCGACCTGCGCCGGACGCACCCAGGGGGCCGAGTACATGGCGGCGAGCTCGTCCGAGGGGCGCGTTCCGTCGACGATCCACGACTCGCCCGGTGCGACGAGCACGGGCTCGCCGCGGCCGATGCGGGCCGGGTCGAGGGACAGGAGCGCTGTCTCCGCCACGAGGCGAGCGGGGGCGGTCGGGTCGGTCGTCGGGGAGGTCGCGAGGCTCGCGGACAGGCGGCTGTGCGCCATCGCGATGGGAACCTGCCTGCCCGAGCTCGCCGTCGCGGCCGCGAGCGAGCCGGCCGCCTCGGGCCTGCCGAACTCGAGCTTGGTGCCCGCGAGGATCGCCGCCGCGCCCTGGGCGTCCGCGAGATCGACGACGGCCTGGTCGATCGTGCCGGGAACAGCGAGCCACGGCCGCTCCTCTCCGGCGCTCTGCGACCGCTGCACCGCGAACGACACGAGACCCCCGGCGTCGGCATGGGCGGCCGAGCTCAGGTCCAGGTGCCCGGCCGGGATCGCGAAGACCTCGCGCCCGGTCAGGTCGGCGATCTGAGGATCGAGGAGCGGCAGCACGGCGCCGTCCACCGCGAGGGCGACGCGGTAGTCGTTCGCGGCGTTCAGGAGCGCGGTCGCGCGCTCGGGGCTGCCGCCCACGGTCGCGAGCACCGCGACGTCGACCGGCGGCATGACCGAGTCCGTCCACGTGATCACGAACGCGTTGCGCACCGCCGGGACGCCGTCCGCGATGGTCGTGACGGAGACGCCGTAGACGCCGCTCGTGCCCCGCGGCAGGTTGAGCGAGCCGGAGCTGATGAGCAGCGACGTGGTGGCGGCGGAGCCGGCGTCGAGCGAGCCGGGCGCGCGGGGCACGCCCTGGAGGAACTCAGCGGGCTGGCCGCGGCCCACCTCGCGCATGGCGACGCGGTCGGGCTGGTCCAGGAAGGCGTCGACCGCGCTCGCGGTGGCGAGGGGAGCGTCGGTGATCGCGACCACGCTCTGCACCCCGGTGAGCGCCCTCTCGCCTGCGGTCACCGCGACCCGGACGGACAGGCTTGTCGAGGGCGTGAGATAGGCGGGGGCGACGCTGACGAGGCTCGCCGTCAGCGGGGCCGTGGAGCCGGTCGCCGGCGCGGGTACCTCGCCCTCCGCCCGGGCGGCGCCCGATGCGCCCAGGACGCCGGCGGACACGGCGAGCGCGAGCGCGATGAGGCCCGCGACGGCACGTCGTGCCGCCACGGCCCTCGTGCTGATGCGAATCGTCATGACTCCGCGGCGAGAAGCTCGGCCGCGGCGAGGGCCATCTTGCGCTCGTTGGGGAAGGCGAGCCGCGTGGGCAGCTCGCTCATGGGGATCCACTCCGCGAGCTCGGCCTCGCGGTCGGGGTCGTTGGCCGTGGTGATCTCGCCGCCGGTGGCCTCGAGCAGGAAGTGGTGCACGACCTTGTGGATGCGGCGGTCGTCGCCGGTGAACCAGTAGTCGATGACGCCGAGCGCGCGGACGATCACGGCGGCGATGCCGGTCTCCTCCTCGACCTCGCGGCGCGCGGCCTCCTCCGGCGTCTCGTCCTCCTCGATGTGGCCCTTGGGCAGGCACCATTCGAGCTTGCCGGAGCGATTGCGGCGGGCGATGCAGGCGACGTAGGCGATGCCGTCCTCGACCTTCACCGCGAGGCCGCCGGCAGAGGTCTCGTTCGAGACGGGGAGCGTCGCCTGGCGCTGTCCGCCGCGCCTGCGACCCGAGCCCCGCTGGCCCCGCTGAGCGGGTCCCGGACGAGGAACGGGCTTGGTGGACATGGCCTCACTCTAACGATCCAGGCGTCGGAGGCCACCGCCTGCGCCGTGGTGCGCATCCGTCCCCGCATCGTCTGGGATGCTGGAAGCATGAGCCCCGCCGCGACCCCTCCCGACCGGGAGGTGCTCGCCGCACGCGCCGCCGGACTGTGGCACGCGCTGCCGCCCGAGGTGCTCGAGCTCGCGAGGTCGTTCGAGGCTGCGGGCCACGAGCTCGCCCTGGTCGGCGGCCCCGTGCGGGACGCCTTCCTGGGCCGGTCCTCCGCCGACCTCGACTTCACGACGTCGGCCCGACCCGACGACATCGAGAAGGTCCTGGGCTCGTGGACCAAGACGACGTGGGACATGGGCCGCGAGTTCGGCACCATCGGCGGCCGCAAGGGAGACCTGACCGTCGAGATCACCACGTACCGAGCGGACGAGTACGACGGCCAGACGCGCAAGCCGGTGGTGGCTTTCGGCGACAGCCTCGAGGGAGACCTGGCTCGCCGCGACTTCACCGTCAACGCGATGGCGGTGCGGCTGCCGTCGCTGGATTTCGTCGATCCGTTCGGCGGCCTGGACGACCTCGCAGGCGGCCTGCTGCGCACGCCGGTCGAGCCGGATGTGTCCTTCGGCGACGACCCGCTGCGCATGATGCGCGCGGCGCGCTTCGCCTCGCAGCTGGGCTTCGACATCGAGCCGGCGACCTTCGCCGCCGCGACGCGCATGGCCGAGCGGATCGAGATCGTGTCCGCCGAGCGCGTGCGCGACGAGCTGGTCAAGCTGCTGCTCGGCGCGCACGTGCGCGAGGGCCTCACGGCGCTGGTGGACTCCGGCCTCGCCGAGCACGTGCTGCCGGAGCTGCCGGCGCTCAAGCTCGAGCTGGACGAGCATCACCACCACAAGGACGTCTACGAGCACACGCTCACCGTCGTGGAACAGGCGATCGACCTCGAGACCGACGCGGACGGCCCCGTGCCCGGCCCAGACCTCATCCTGCGCCTGGCGGCGCTCCTGCACGACATCGGCAAGCCCGCGACGCGCAGGCTCGAGCCGGGCGGCGGCGTCTCCTTCCATCACCACGAGATCGTGGGCGCCAAGCTCGCGTCCAAGCGCCTCAAGGCGCTGCGCTTCGACAAGGACACGGTCACGGCGGTGACGAGGCTCGTCGAGCTGCACCTGCGCTTCCACGGCTATGGGGAGGCGCGGTGGTCGGACTCCGCCGTGCGCCGCTACGTGACCGATGCGGGGGACCAGCTCGAGCGGCTGCACCGCCTCACGCGCGCCGACGTCACGACGCGCAACCGCCGCAAGGCCGAGCGCCTCGCCTTCGCCTACGACGATCTCGAGGCGCGCATCGCGGAGCTGCGCGAGCGCGAGGAGCTCGACGCGATCAGGCCCGACCTGGACGGCGTGCAGATCATGGAGATCCTGGGGATCAAGCCTGGGCGCGAGGTGGGAGAGGCGTACAGGCACCTGCTCGCGCTGCGCATGGAGCACGGCCCGCTGGGCGAGGAGCGCGCGCGCGAGGAGCTGCTCAGCTGGTGGCGGGCACGCCCGTAGGCTCCGCATCGGGCGCGGGCCGGGCGACGCGAGGAGCGCGCGCGTACACGAGCGCGACCACGAGGTAGGTCGCCGTCACGGTCGCCATGACCGTGCGCGAGTAGCCGGTGATCGGCAGGATGAGCGCGCCGATGCCCGCGGCAGAGATGAACGCGACGTTGAACGCCATGTCGTAGAGCGTGAACGCGCGGCCGCGCACCGAGTCCGTCGTGTCGCGCTGGACGATCGTGTCGACGGCGATCTTGCCGCCTTGCACCGCGAAGGAGACGACCACGGCGGCCGTCAGCAGCGCCCACGGCTCTGCGGAGAAGACGAGCAGTCCCTGACCGACGGCGCCCACGCACAGGCACGCGACGATCCACTGCTGGCGCTCGAAGCGCTTGCCGAACCACGGCGTGATGAGCGCGGCCAGGCCGAAGCCCACCGCGGCGAAGCCGAGCACGATCGCGAACTGACCCACCGCCTCCTCGGGCTTGCCTGGCACGGCGAGCACGTGGCGCGACATGAGGATCGCGGACACGAACATGAGCCCGTAGAGGAGGCGCTGGGTCGCCATGATCATCAGCGCGTGCAGGGGGGTGAGGCGGGCACGCAGGTAGACGAAGCCCGAGGCGAGCTCCGCGCTCAGCTCCTTGACCTGACGCCAGAAGGAGAACGCCGCGAGGGGCACCTCGGGACCGAGCTCCTTCTTGCGCAGGCGGGCGGCCGCGCACGAGGACAGCCCGAACATCACTCCCGCGCCGGCCAGGGCAGCGAACGCGAGGCTCAGGTCCGATGCCGTGGGCACCACGAACGTGACGATCGCGCCGAGCGCGCCGCCGGCCGCGGCGGCCACCGTGCCGAGGGTGGGCAGCAGGGAGTTGGCGACGAGCAGCTCGTCGCGCTCGACCACGCGCGGCAGGCCCGCCGTCATGGACGCGAGGAGGAAGCGGTTGATCGACAGCGTCAGCAGCGCGAGGACGAAGAGGATCCAGTCGGGGGCGCCGGCAGCGAGCGTGAACGCGATGCCCGCCGCGAGGCTCAGGCGCACCAGGTTGCCCACAAGGACGATGCGCTGGCGCTGCCACCGGTCGATGAGCGGCCCGACGAAGGGGCCCACGAGCGTGAAGGGCGCCAGGAGGATGAAGAAGCCCTGCGCGATCTCCGCGGGGGAGCCCGCCTTCTCCGGCTCGAAGAAGAACGTGGTGGCGATGCCCACCTGGAACATGCCGTCGCCGGCCTGGGACAGCAGGCGCGCCGTCGCGAGCTTGCGAAAACCCCGGGAACGCCACAGCATCGCGAGGTCCCGGGCGAACGACATGTGCACACTCTACGACCGCCGCCTTCGTGGGCCCGCGAGGCTAGAGTCGGCCCATGAGCGACGTCGCCTCCCTCGCAGCCGCCACCCCGGACAACCGTGACCGCTACGTGGACTTCCTCAGGGTCGCGTCGCTGTTGGGCGTGATCCTGGGCCACTTCGTCATGGCCGCCGTGATCATGGACCAGGAGGCGCAGTCCTTCGCGTTCACCAACATCCTCGAGCTCGCGCCGTGGACGCGGTGGGGCACGCTCCTGCTCCAGGTGATGCCCGTGTTCTTCGTCGTGGGCGGCTTCGCCCACGCGACCACCCTGCGCTCCCTGCGCCGACGCGGGGGCGGCTACGCGGACTTCGTCGAGGCGCGCATCGGGCGCCTGGTGCGCCCCGCCCTGACGTTCATCGCGGTGTGGCTCGTCATCGGCTTCGCGCTCGACATGTTCGCAGGCGAGAACCCGTTCGTGCAGGCCGTCGCGCAGATCGCGGGCCAGCTGCTGTGGTTCATCGGCATCTACCTGCTCGCCGCGGTCTTCGCGCCGCTGACGCTGCGCGCGCACGAGCGCTGGGGCGTGCGGGCGCTCGCCGTGGGCGTGGTGCTCATCGTGGTCGTGGACGTGCTGCGCCTGGGTGTGGGGATCGACGGAGTCAAGTGGCTCAACTTCGCCTTCGTGTGGCTGACGATCCACCAGCTGGGCTACTTCTACGCCGACGGCGCGGCCAAGCGGTGGGGCTCGGTGCGCCTCGGCGCGACGATGCTCGTGCTCGGCGCGACGATGCTCGTGCTCGGCGCGGCGGTCCTGGCGCTGCTCGTGACGCTCGGGCCGTACGGCATCGCCATGGTGTCGTACAACGGCGAGGAGCTGTCGAACCTCGCGCCTCCCACGGCCGGGCTTCTCGCCTTCGCGGTGGCCCAGTCCGGCGCGCTGCTCCTGCTGCGCGAACCGGTCACGCGCTGGCTGCGTCGCGAGCGGCCGTGGCGCGCGGTGATCATCGGCGGCGCCGTGGCGATGACCGCGTTCCTGTGGCACTTCACCGCGCTCATCGCGGTGTACGCGGCGCTGTGGGTCGCGGGCGTCGACATGACACAGCTGCCCACGGAGGCGTCGTGGTGGCTCATCAAGCTCGTGCTCCTCGTGCCGTTCCTGGTGCTCGTCGCCGCGTTCGTGCTGCTGTTCCGCCGCTTCGACAGACCCCCGCCTCGCGGCGAGGTCGCGGGGCCGCAGGCGTGGCGCGCGGTCATCGCCGCGCTTGCGGCCGCGTGTGCGATCGCGGGCATGCTCGGCTTCGCGGTGGTGGGCTTCCGCGGGGTGTCGAGCGGCTACGTCGGCCACGTCGCCGGGGTGCCGATGACGTCGGTCGCCGCGGCGATCCTCGTCGCTGCCGCGGCGCTGTTCGCGAGCGTGGCCGTGGGCCAGGCCCAGCCGAAGCCCGCCGCCCGAGCCCACTGAACATGTTCAGTCACGGGTGCTAGCCTGCCGGTGTCTGAACATGTTCAAAGCGTCAGGAGGATGCGGTGCCCAAGCTCGACTCCACCACGCGCGAGCGGATCGTCGCCGCCGCGACGGAGCTCATCATGGAGCGCGGCTACGACAAGACGACGATGCGCGCCATCGCGGAGCGGGCGGGCGTCTCGCTTGGCAGCGCGTACTACTACTTCTCCGGCAAGGAGGAGCTCGTCCAGGGCTTCTACCTGGACATCGCGCGCGAGCACCACGCGCTCACCGAGGAGCGCATGGGCGACTCGACGTCCATTCGCGACCGCCTGGACGTGTGCCTCACCGCCTTTCTCGACACGTGCGACAAGTACGAGGCGATCGCCGACTCGCTGCTGACCCTCGCCATCGTCCCCACGAGCCCGCTCAACCCGTTCTCCGTCGAGAGCAAGCCCGCCCGCGACCGCTTCGTCCGCACCTATGAGGAGGTGATCGAGGGCTCCGACCTGCGCACCGACGCCCGGCTGCGCGAGGCCCTTCCCGAGCTGCTGTGGATCCTGCACATGGTCGTGACGCTCGGCTGGGTGCAGGACCTGTCCGAGGGCAAGAAGGTCACACGCCGCCTCGTCAGCCGCGTCGCGCCGTCGATCGCGCGTCTGCTGGGACTCGCCCGGCTTGCGCCATTCCGTCCCTTCGTGGACGATGCGCTGGACGGCCTTGCCGCCGTCAAGGAGGCGCGACGCGAGCGGGGCTCGCGCGCCAGCATCGGATCGGCGGTGAAGTAGGTGTTCGACGGCAGCGTCCTGGCCTGGATCTTCATCCTGTCCTTGTTCCTGATCGTGGCCTACGGGATCGCGCTCGGCATCCTGGCGCTGGTGAGGGCGACGTCGGGAGCGAGCGAGAGCGCCGCAGCCTTCTGGAGGCGCGAGCTCGTCCTCACGACATGGATCCTCGCCCTGCCCGGCCTGATCGCGGCCGCGGTGGGCTCGCTGCTGCTCATCGGCATGATCCCGCTCGCCATGGGCATCTGGCTCATCGTGGTCACCCATCGCGTCAACGCAGGGCGCAGGACGCGCTTCCACCTCATGCCGCTCGTCTTCGTGGGCGTCGTGGACGTGCTGTCGCTGTTCCTCCTCGTCGGCGACACGTACTGGGACGCGGGGGACGCGCTCGGCATGCTCGCCTATGCGGCGTACCTGACCGCCGCGACGGCGAACGCCGTGCGCATCTACGCGCGCGGTCGACGCAACGCGCTCGCACTCGGGCCGCACGCGACGTCTGCGGCCGCGGCCGACGCTCGGCCCGCTGCGCCGCCCGCCACGGCGGCCCCCATGTCGCCTCCGCTGGCGACCGTCGCCCCCGCCGACGTGAACGGCCGGTGGGCGACACCGCCCACGGACGACATCGCCATCGTGCCGCCCCCGCCGCCGCTGCCGCCGCTGCCCGCCGAGGCGGAGGCGTCGGCCGAGCCGGGAGCGTCGGCCGAGCCGGGAGCGAAGGCTCGCTCCGCACAGACCAAGGCGGGGACGCCCGCGAAGGCTCGCTCCGCACAGCCGTCGGCGAAAACTCGCTCGACACAGCCCAGGACGCCGAAGCCCACATCGGCGAAGCCCAAGACTGAGAGGGGGAACCAGCAATGAAGTTCGGTGAGGCGGTTCGGCACTGCCTGAGGAACATGTTCGTGTTCGAGGGGCGGGCGCGCCGCTCGGAGTTCTGGTGGTACTACCTGTTCGTGTCGATCATCGGCTTGGTGGTCGCGACGGTCTTCGTCGTGGCGATGTCCGTGCCGATCATCGCGATGCTCTCGGAGGGCTCCGCATCGAGAGACCCTGACATGACGAACGCCGCGATCTTCATGTTCTTCGTCCTGTACGGCCTGTACATGCTCTTCGCCCTGCTGGTGAACGTGGCGATGCTCGGCGCCATGGCGCGTCGCCTGCACGACACCGGGCAGAGCGGACACTGGCTGTGGCTCAACCTCGCCGGTCTGGGCATCGTGCCGCTCATCATGTGCGTCATGGACGGCCAGCCCCACGAGAACCAGTGGGGTCCGGACCCCAAGGCCGCCGAGCGTGAGGCGCTCGCGAGCCAGTACGCCGCGTGGCCGGCTCAGCAGGCTCAGCAGGGCGCGTACCCGCCGCCTCCCACCGCCTGAGAGCCCGTGACGTGATCGCCTGGTCGTCCCTCGCCGCGTTCGCGGCGCTCGCGTTCGTGCTCATCGTGATCCCGGGGCCCTCGGTGCTGTTCATCGTGGGACGCGCCCTGCAGCACGGCCGGCGCGAGGCGCTCGTATCGGTGTTCGGCAACTCCTTGGGCGTGTTCGTCCACGTGCTGCTCGTGGCCGCCGGCGTGGGCGCGGTGCTCGCGGCGTCCGAGGTCGCGTTCATCGTGCTCAAGGTGCTGGGCGGCCTGTACCTCGTGTTCCTGGGCGTCCAGCAGATCCGCCACCGGCGCGAGGGCCTCGACGCGGTCATCCAGCTCGAGGACGAGGCGCCTGCGCGAGTGTCCACCCGCCGCCTGCTGCGCGAGTCCTTCGTGGTGGGGGTGGCCAATCCGAAGACGCTCGTGTTCATGGTCGCGGTGCTGCCGCAGTTCACCGACCCGGCTCGCGGCATGGTGTCGCTGCAGATCGTGCTGCTCGGCCTCGTGTTCTTCGTGATGGCGATTCTGGGCGACGGGACCTATGCGCTCGCGGCCGCATGGGCACGGACGTGGTTCGCCAGGTCCGCCAGGCGCATCGCGAGCGTGCGCGCCGTGGGCGGCGCGATGATCACCGCGCTCGGCATCGTGCTGCTGTTCTCGCGCCGCCCGGCGTAGGGCGCCACGGCATCGGGTGCCACGGCGTGGGGCAGGCGCGTCACGGCAGGGGACGTCAGTGGGCCCAGCCGCTCGTGATCGTGAGAAGGTCCTCCTTGGTGGCGTTGGCCGCGGTGCCCTCGGCGGCCGTCGGCACTGAGCTGCACTGGACCATCCAGTGGGCCAGGCGCCGCACCTCGCGGCTGTCGCCGAACAGGAAGGCGTCGGAGATCCACACGACGTCGCCCTTGTGGGTGCCCAGTCCCACGGCCCACGCGTTGCTCACGAGCCGCGTCTCGCCGTAGACGAGCGCACTGAGGGGGATCCACGGCGCGCCGCGCAGCGAGACCTCGGCGGCGTCGAGGTCGAGGAGCGTCGCGCGCTGCGTCGCCGCGATGATCGCGCACACGACGGTCCACGCCACGAGGATCGCCCCGAGCGTCAGGAGCCATGCGCCGGGGTCGGAGACCGCGCCGCCGACGACGCGGGCCGCGAAGAACATCAGCGGGCCGCCGAGCAGGACGAGCAGCCCCGCCCAGTAGTAGCGCCACGCGGAGCGGCCGATGCGCACGGTGCGCTCGCGAACGGGCTGGTCCATGGCACTCCTCGGGCGAACGTCATCGGTCGAGGGAAGTCTGCCAGAAACGCCAAAGCCGGGCCGCTCTCCCCTTCAGCAGGAGAGCGACCCGGCCCTGCGGTCAGGCTGCGGCCGAGGGCCGCGTCGGACTCAGCGCTCGCGCTTGCCGGCGATGAACTCCTCGAGCTGCTGACGACCCAGCGTGTCCTCGACTTGGATGGGCGGGGACTTCATGAAGTAGGTCGACGCGGAGTGGATCGGGCCGCCGATGCCGCGGTCCTTGGCGATCTTCGCCGCGCGGATCGCGTCGATGATGATGCCGGCCGAGTTGGGCGAGTCCCACACCTCGAGCTTGTACTCGAGGTTGAGGGGCACCTCGCCGAAGGCCGAGCCCTCGAGACGGACGTACGCCCACTTGCGGTCGTCGAGCCACGCGACGTAGTCGGACGGGCCGATGTGGACATTGGCGTCGTCCTTCACGCCGGCGAGCGGGCCGGAGGTGAGGTTCGAGGTGACGGCTTGGGTCTTGGAGACCTTCTTGGACTCGAGACGCTCGCGCTCGAGCATGTTCTTGAAGTCCATGTTGCCGCCGACGTTGAGCTGGTACGTGCGGTCGAGGCGAACACCGCGGTCCTCGAAGAGCTTGGCGAGCACGCGGTGCGTGATCGTCGCGCCCACCTGGGACTTGATGTCGTCGCCCACGATCGGCACGCCCGCGTCCTCGAACTTCTTCGCCCACTCGGGGTCGGAGGCGATGAAGACGGGCAGCGCGTTGACGAACGCGACGCCGGCGTCGATCGCGCACTGGGCGTAGAACTTGGCGGCCTCCTCGGAGCCCACGGGCAGGTAGCAGACCATGACGTCGGCCTGGGTGTCCTTGAGGACCTGGACCACGTCGACCGGCTTCTCGTCGGACTCGACGATGGTCTGGCGGTAGTACTTGCCGAGGCCGTCGAGCGTGTGGCCGCGCATGACCTGGACGTCGGTCTTGGGGACGTCGCAGATCTTGATCGTGTTGTTCTCGGACGCCTGGGTCGCCTCGACGAGCTCCTTGCCCACCTTGAGCGAGTCGACGTCGAACGCCGCCACGAACTCGATGTCCGAGATGTGGTAGTCGCCGAACTGCACGTGCATGAGGCCCGGGACGGTGTCCTCAGGCTTGGCGTTCTTGTAGAACTCGACGCCCTGGATCAGCGACGTGGCGCAGTTGCCCACGCCCACGATCGCCACTCGGAGCTTCGCCATCTCTTCTCCTTCAGTTCTCGCCCGCGGAAGCGGTCTGGTTGGTTCCGCGGGAAGCGGATCGTTCGTTCTCAATCAACTGGTCGAGCCACTCGACCTCGCGCTCCACGCGCTCGAGGCCGTGGCGCTGCAGCTCTGCCGTGTACTTGTCGTGGCGCTCGCGCGAGGCCCGGCGTGCCTCCGCGATCTCCTCAAGCCGCTCCATGAGCCGGCTGCGCCGTCCCTCGAGGATGCGCAGCCGCGTCGCCGAGTCGGTCTTGGCGAACAGCGAGAAGCGCACGTCGAAGGTGTCGTCGTCCCACGAGGAGGCGCCGGCGTTGGCCAGCTCCTGCGCGAGCCGGGCCTTGCCCGCCTCGGTGAGCGCGTACGCGATGCGCGAGCGACGGGCGCTCGCGGAGTCCTTGCGGGCCGATGCCCGGCTCGCCTTGGCGCCCGAGCGGGCGGCGCCGCCCTCGGCGATGTCGTCCGTGACCTCGATGACGCCGTCCTCGACCATGCGCTTGAGGCAGGGGTAGAGGGAGCCGTAGCTGAGAGCGCGGAACGGACCGAGCTGAGCGCCGAGGCGCTTGCGGATCTCGTAGCCGTGGAGCGGACGCTCCGCGAGGGTGCCCAGGATGGCGAGAGTCAAGACGTCGGTCTTGGCCATCGCTTCCCTCCTTGGCTCGACGGTGCGATCATCGGCTCGCCGCGATATAGCGCGGCGGTGTAGCAATGCAATGTATCGGCTCGATACATCGAACGCAAACCAAGGCCCCGCCAGGTCACGACCTGGTCACGATGCCGTCGGCGGGGGAACCGGCCTGCCATGAGCCACGTTCCTACACTGATCATGGTGAGCCCCAAGGACCGGCCTGAGCGTCGTTCGCTGCGCCCGACCTCGTCGGGCGCCCCTCAGCGTTCCCGTCAGCAGGGCGGTCGACCGGCCTCCGTCCCTCCGCGCACGGGCCAGCAGCGCACCTCCTCCGGCCAGCAGCGCACGTCCTCCCACCGCGTCTCGACCGGCGCGCGCCCGGGACAGCCGCGCTCCGGCCAGCAGCGCACATCGGGCGGCGGCCGCGGACGCAAGCCGCCCGTCCCCCGCTGGAAGCACTGGCTGCGCCGCATCGGCGTCGGGATGCTCATCGCGGGCGCGTCGGTCGCCCTCGTGGGCACGCTCGGCCTGGTCATCCGCTACGCGAGCCTCAAGACGCCCACCCCGGCGGAGTTCGCGCTGTACCAGTCCTCGACCATCTACTACGCGGACGGCGTGACGCCCATCGGCACGCTGGGCCAGGCGGACCGCACGATCATCGACGCGACCCAGCTCCCGGAGCACGTGCTCAACGCCTTCGTCGCGGCGGAGGACCGCACGTTCTGGACCAACCCCGGCGTCGACTTCGGCGGCACGGCCCGTGCCCTGTTCAAGACTGTCGTGCTCGGCAAGAAGCAGGGCGGCTCGACCATCACCCAGCAGTACGTCGAGCGCTACTACTCCGGCAAGACCGTCACCGACATCGGCGGCAAGATCGACGAAGCCCTCCTCGCGCTCAAGATCTCGCGCGAGCAGGAGAAGATCGAGATCCTGGGCAACTACGTCAACACGGTGTACTTCGGCCGTGGCGCATACGGCATCGAGGCCGCGGCCGATGCATACTTCGGCAAGCACGCGGCCGAGCTCTCCGCATCGGAGGCGGCGCTGCTCGCCGGCATCCTGCCCGCGCCGTCGCGCTGGGATCCGCGTCTCAACGAGGACCAGGCGCGCTTCCGCTGGAACTATGTGCTCGACGGCATGGTCGAGCTCGGCTACCTCGACCAGAACCTGCGCGCGCTCGCGACCTTCCCCGCCACGATCGAGTACCAGGCGTACGACGTGTACGGCGGGCCCAACGGCTACATCCTGCGCACCGTGCTCAACGAGGTCGAGGCCAAGACCGGCATCACGCAGGAGCAGATCGAGACGGGCGGCTACTCCGTCGTGTCGACGATCGACGAGCCCACGCAGCGCGCGGTCGTGGACGGCATGGCGACCATCCCCGAGGACCACGCGCCCAACCTGCGCATCGCGGCCCTCACCATGGACCCGATGTCGGGAGCCGTCACCGGCATGTACGGCGGCGCCGACTACCTGGAGATCCAGCGCAACGCGGTCACCCAGGACATCGCCCAGGCCGGCTCGACGTTCAAGCCCTTCACTCTCGTCGCGGCGCTGGAGCGCGGCATCAGCCTCGACACCGTCCTCAACGGCGACCAGCCCAAGCAGGTGCCGGGCTTCGAGCGCCCCGTGCGCAACTTCGGCGGCGTGAGCTACGGCGACATCGACCTGGTCGCGGCGACGCGCTCCTCGGTCAACACCGTCTACGTCCAGCTCAACAACCAGGTGGGTCCGGCGGCGACGCGCGAGGTCGCGGTCCGCGCGGGCATCCCGGAGGACACCGCGGGCCTCGAGGACAACCCCTCGAACGTGCTCGGCACCGCCTCGCCGCATGCGATCGACCTGGCCCGGGCGTACTCGACCTTCGCCACCGGCGGCTTCCGCACCGACCCGTACATCGTCGCCCGCGTTCTCGACAAGGACGGCGAGACCGTCTACGAGGCCGAGCCGCTGCGCACCCAGGTCTTCGCGGCAGATGTCATGGCCGACGCCAACTACGCCCTGCAGCAGGTGGTCGCGTCGCGCCAGGGATCCGGCTACCCCGCCTCCGAGCTGGGCCGCCCCATCGCCGGCAAGACCGGCACCTCGAACGACAACCGCTCCGCGTGGTTCGTCGGCTACACCCCCCAGGTGGTGGGCGTCGTGGGCTTGTACCAGGTGGGCCCGAACGGCGAGGCGGAGCCGATCACGGCCTTCGGCGGCTACAGCCAGATCACGGGCGGCACCGTCCCCGTGCGGCTGTGGACCGCGATGATGGGGCCCATCCTCGAGCGCTACGAGGTCGTGAGCTTCCCGCCGCGCGCGAACGTCGGCGTCGCGACCACGCCGTCCCCGTCGCCCTCGCCGTCGCCCACGCCGAGCCCCAGCCCGTCGCCCTCGCCCGAGCCGTCGCCGACCCCGGGCCCCGTCGTGACGCCCACGCCCACGCCCACTCCGCCGCTCGACATCGTCGCTCCGTGAGGCGGCGGGCGGTCCCGGCATCGGGCGCCGCCGGCTCATGTCGCCACGGCATCGGGCGCTGAGCGGACGCCCCAGGGGCCGCCTCGAGGGGAAGGTCAGCGCCGCAGGAGGCGCTTGATCCGCAGAGCAAGGCGCAGGCCGCGGTACAGCGCGGGCCTGAGCGGCAGGTCCCACGCCGGACGCACGGGCACGGGCTCGCCCCACTTGCGCTTGAACACGCCCACGCCGGCCAGGCTCGGCGCGAGGTCGGAGTCGATGCCCATGAGGTCGAGCGTGCGGGCGCCTTCCCGGCGGAACGCCTCGGCCGCCTCCCACAGCAGGCGCACCGTCGCATCCGTCTCGCGAGCGCGCGCGCTGCCCGCGGCGTAGACGTACTGGACCAGGCCGTCGTGCACCGTGAACAGCGCCCACGCGATGACCGGGCGGGCCCCGTCGGCGGCGTCGCGCGCGACGAACACNCGCGAGTGCGGGCGCAGGCGCTCGATCATGGTCCAGTAGACGGAGGCGGGGTAGATGCCGAAGCCGTCGCGCGCGGCCGTCTCGCGGTACACCTCGTACAGCTCGTCGAAATCGGCGCGGGCCAGGCCGGAGAAGTCCTCGACCTCGACCTCCGCGCGCCCCAGCGCCTGGCGCACGGTGTAGCGGAACTTCTTGGCCAGGCTCGCGAGGTAGGCGTCGGCGGGGACGGTGAGGTCGATCCGGACCGTGCGGTCGTAGGTGACGGTCTGCAGCAGCGGCTCGAGCTGCGTCGCCCGATGCCAGGCGTGGAGGCGCACGAAGGCGTCCTGCGGCGCCGCCTGCCGGAGGTGGTCGCGCACGGCCCCGTTGACCGATGCCTCGAGCTCGGCCGAGGGGCGCTCGCCGGGGGGCAGCAGCCACACGGGCGCGTGCCGACCCCACAGGTAGGTGAAGCCGCGGCCCTCATAGCGCGTGAGGCGCAGCAGGGCCACGGGGGAGCCGTCGTCGGCGGTGACGAGGAGGCGGCCCCAAGGCTCGCGGCCGGGAATCTCCGCGTCGACCGCGTCCCATGCGGGAGTCTGCTCGATCGCCAGGCCAATGCCGGCACGGGCGACCTCCGCGAGGAACCTCGCGTCGTCCACAGGCTCGATCCGCATCGGCCCTCCTTCCAGGGCGAGCCTAATCGCGGCGCTCGCTTCGCCTTTGTCCGACGCTCCCTGTACCCTGATGGGCGTGGTTCGAGGGCCTCATGGGCCTCGGACTGCGGCAAGCACAACCCTCCTGCTACGGAACGTCCGTAGCCGCATGAGTCCAGAGGAGGTGGGTACACAGTGCGCCAGTATGAACTGATGGTCATCCTCGACCCCGAGGTCGACGAGCGGACGGTCAAGCCGTCGCTCGACAAGTACCTCGCGGTCGTGACCGGCGACAAGGGCACCGTCGACAACGTCGACATCTGGGGCCGCCGTCGCCTGGCTTACCCCATCAAGAAGAAGAACGACGGCATCTACGCGGTGATCAACTTCACCTCGGAGTCCGCCACGGCCAAGGAGCTCGAGCGTCAGCTGTCTCTCAACGAGACCGTCCTGCGCCTCAAGCTGCTGCGTCCCGACGCCCACTAGGCCCCGACTTCACTGACTACGACACGACACCAAGGGGAATCACATGGCAGGCGAGACTCAGATCACCGTCGTCGGCAACCTCACCAGCGACCCGGAGCTGCGCTTCATCCAGTCCGGCGCTGCGGTCGTCAACTTCACGGTGGCGTCCACGCCCCGCACGTTCGACCGTCAGTCGAACGAGTGGAAGGACGGCGAGACCCTGTTCATGCGCTGCTCCCTGTGGCGCGAGGCCGCTGAGAACGTGGCCGAGTCGCTCACCAAGGGCATGCGGGTCATCGTGACCGGACGCCTGGTGTCGCGCTCGTACGAGGCGAACGGAGAGAAGCGCACCGTCATCGAGCTGCAGGTCGACGAGGTCGGTCCCTCGCTGCGCTACGCCACCGCCAAGGTGACGCGCACGCAGCGTGGCGGCGGCTCGGCCGGCGGCTTCGGCGGAGGCGGCTTCTCCTCATCCCCGGCAGGGGGCTCGGACGCCGATCCGTGGGCCACGGCCCCAGCATCGGACGAGCCTCCGTTCTAAGCGGCAGGACTGCCGCACCTTCTTCTTGATTTGGAGTGAACCACCATGGCAAAGTCGACACGCGCAAGCCGCGTAAGAAGGTCAACCCGCTCAAGGCCGCCAAGGTCGACGGGATCGACTACAAGGACACCGCGCTCCTGCGCAAGTTCATCTCGGACCGCGGCAAGATCCGCTCGCGCCGCGTGACCGGTGTCACCGTCCAGGAGCAGCGTCAGATCGCTCGCGCCATCAAGGTCGCGCGCGAGATGGCTCTCCTCCCCTACGCCGGCTCCGGCCGCTAAGGAGGGCGAGATGGCGAAGATCATCCTCACCCACGAGGTCTCCGGCCTCGGCTCCGCGGGCGACGTCGTCGAGGTCAAGGACGGCTACGCCCGCAACTACCTGCTCCCGCGTCGTCTCGCGACGCCGTGGTCGGCGGGTGCAGAGAAGTCCATCGAGGCGATGCGCAAGGCGCAGCGCGCTCGCGCCCTCGCGAGCGTCGAGGAGGCCCAGGCCGCCCGCGACGCCCTGCAGGCCAACCCGGTCGTGGTCTCGGCCAAGGCCGGCGCGAACGGCCGCCTCTTCGGCGCCGTGACGACCTCGGACATCGCCGAGGCCATCGGCGAGCGCGCCAAGGTGGACAAGCGCCGCATCCAGATCGCCCAGCCCATCAAGGCCCTGGGCGACTACCAGGTGCAGGTGTCGCTGCACGACGACATCGTCGCGACCGTCGACGTCAAGGTCGTCGCCGCGAAGTAGTCGCGCGCGCTCAGCGCACACGCGTCGAAGGGCCCCGGACCTGTGCCGGGGCCCTTCGCCTTTCCTGACGAGGGACGGCGGGCGGCGCGCACGCGACACGCCGATGCGCGACACGCCGACGACTTTTCCCGACACGCTTTCCCCAACCGGGGAAGTCGCAAAGCCCCAGGTAGATGGCGGAGTTTCGCCCGTGGTCACGGACAATTCACAGCGCATTCCACAGGCCGTGGAACGCTCTCCACACGGCGGCTGCCGTGCGGGCCGAGTTCTCCACGGCCCTTCACAGGATCTCCACGACGGCCGGTTTGTGCGGCCCCCAGGCGCGCCCTAGATTCGGGCGTCGGAGCCCGGTGAGACAGTGGGGCGACGAGGCCTCACGCGCCACGAAGGTCGTGGATCGCATGTCGAGAGGGGGTGTGTCATGTCCGTAGACGAGCTGGCCGCGGCATATGGCGGCACCCTGGAGCGCCGCCCGCCGCAGAACATCGAGGCGGAGCAGTCGGTGCTCGGCGCCATGATGCTGTCCAAGGACGCCATGGCCGACGTGGTCGAGGTGGTCCGCGCGAGCGACTTCTACCGTCCGGCCCACGAGATCATCTTCGAGACGGCGACCAAGCTCTACAACGCGGGCGATCCGGTCGACGCCCTGACCGTGGGCGCGGAGCTGCAGAAGACCGGCAACCTCGCGCGCGTCGGCGGCGCCGAGTACCTGCACACGCTCATCGCCATGGTGCCGTCCGCGGCATCGGCCGGCTACTACGCACGCCTGGTGCGGGAGCAGGCGATTCTGCGTCGCCTGGTGGAGGCCGGCACGCGCATCGCCAACCTCGGCTACGACGCCGACGGCGCGGAGGTCGACGACGTCGTGGACTCCGCGCAGGCGGAGATCTTCGCCGTCACCGAGCGGCGCAACAGCGAGGACTACCTGCCCATCGGCGAGATCATGGAACGCACGCTCAACGAGATCGACGTGGCCTCGAACCGTGACGGCACCCTGCTGGGCGTGCCCACGGGATTTCGCCAACTCGACGAGCTCACCGGCGGCCTCCAGGCCGGCCAGATGATCGTCATCGCCGCCCGCCCCGCGATCGGCAAGTCGACGCTCGGCCTCGACATCGCGCGCGCCGCGTCGATCCACCACAACATCACGTCCGTCATCTTCTCGCTGGAGATGAGCCGTGAGGAGATCACCAAGCGCATGCTCTCCGCGGAGTCCGGCGTCAAGCTCACGCGACTGACCAAGGGACCCATGGGCCCCAACGACTGGGAGCGCCTGGCCCACACCGCCGCGCGCGTGTCCAAGGCGCCGCTGTTCATCGACGACTCGCCCAACATGTCGCTCATGGAGATCCGCGCCAAGTGCCGCCGTCTCAAGCAGCAGCACAACCTGGGACTCGTCGTGGTCGACTACCTCCAGCTCATGAGCTCGGGCAAGAAGGTCGAGTCGCGCCAGCAGGAGGTCTCGGAGTTCTCCCGCGCGCTCAAGCTCCTCGCCAAGGAGATCGAGGTCCCGGTCATCGCGATCTCGCAGCTCAACCGCGGTCCCGAGCAGCGCCAAGAGAAGCGCCCCATGCTCTCCGACATGCGCGAGTCCGGCGCCATCGAGCAGGACGCCGACATCGTGATCCTGCTGCACCGCGACGACGTCTACGACCGCGACAACCGTCCCGGCGAGGCCGACTTCATCGTCGCCAAGCACCGCTCGGGACCCACCGACACCATCGCGGTGGCGTTCAAGCGCGACTACGCGCACTTCGCCGACATGGCGCAGGACTTCTAGGACGCGGCATGCGGCGTCCGGCGAGGGCGGAGCGAGCCGGCTGTCGCTACAGCTCGCCCTTGCGCTGCAGGTAGCGCATCGCGACGAAGCCCAGCGGGATGCGCGCCCAGTACGACACGACGCGATAGATGATCGCGACCGACGGCGCGACGCCGGGCGGCACGCCCGCACCGGTGAGGCCGGCGATGAGCGCGAGCTCCACGGTGCCGATGCCGCCGGGCGTGGGGATCGCGGCCGCCACCGCATTGCCCAGGAGGAGCACGATCGCGACGTCGATGATCGGCAGGTCCTGGCCGAAGGCCTCGAGGGTCGCGTGCAGCGTGGCGACGAACGCGACCGTGACGAGCAGGTTGCCGGCGGCGCCCAGAGCGAGACGCCACGGCTGCCCCAGGATCTCCGACAGTCGCGGCCAGGTCTGGCGCACGATGGGCACGACGCGGCGCGAGGCCCAGGCGCGCACGCCGGGGATGACGAGCGCCGCCGCGATGACCGCGACGGTGACGCCCACGCCGATGAGGATGGCCTTGCTGGGCAGCTTGGTGAGCGTGCCCTCGGAGCCGGTGGCGAGGGTGAGGATCACGAGGCCGATGACGGTGACGACGGTCGCGCTCACCTGCACCAGGGCGACGGTCGCGGCGGCGAGCGCCGTGGGCACCCTGCGCCGCGTCAGCAGGCGTAGGTTCAGGGCTGCGGGGCCGACGCCGGCAGGCACGGCGAGCGCCACGTACGCGGCGGCGACCTGGATGAGGACCACGCGGTTCCACGGCAGCGTGACCGGGCTGAACGCGACCATGGCCAGGGCGGCGCCGATGAACGCCACAAGCGACCAGCCGAAGGCGATGAGCAGCCACCACGGGTTGGCGCGGCTCAGNGCGTCGAGCACGTCCTCCGTGTTGAAGGAGGTCAGGATCACGGCGACGGCGACCAGGCCCAGGATCAGCAGCAGCACCTTGCGCAGGCCGAAGCGCGTGATGTTCTCCGGCTCCACGTCGCTCACGGGCAGGCGCTCCACGATCGCGCTGCGCAGGCCGTTGAGCCCGCCCTCGAGTCCGCGCAGGGCGGCGCGGGTCGAGCGGGGAAGCACGATGGGCTGCAGCAGGGGCGCGAAGTTCTGCACCTCCTCGTCGCCCAGCGCGCGGAACGCGGAGTCGACGGCGCGCTGCGTCCCCACGACGGTCGCGAGCATCGTCGCCACCTGGGCACGGTCGATGCGGCGGGCGACCTGCGACGTCGCGACCTCGCCGTACTCCCACGTGGACAGCCAGATGGTCGGCTCGCCCACGAAGTCGTCCGTGCCCACGAGGACCGTGTCCGCGGACAGCGAGCGGTGCGAGATGCCCGCGCGGTGGGCCTTCTCCACCTGCTCCCAGATCGCGTCGAGCGTCTGGTCGCTGATCTCCTCCGCCTTGAAGGCGGACAGCGGGCGCGCGTTGGCGGGCCGCTGGTAGACGATGACCATGGTGTCGCGCGACTGGGCCATGCCCATGACGCGGGCGGTGCGCACGCCGGCGTTGCGGGCGGCGTAGGACACGAGCGCGGTGGCCTCCGCGGTGTGGCGCAAGGAGACGTCGGCGCGGGCGTTGATGCCGCGCAGGCGGATCGAGCTCCACAGCCGCGCGATGAAGCCCGCGACGTGGCGGTCGCCGTCGAGGGCCACCACGAGCAGGTGGTGGTTCTCCACGGTGGTCAGCGCGTAGACGCGGCCGGAGCGCGTGCGGCCAAGGGCCGTCGAGACCTCGTCGAGCTCCGGCGGGGCATAGGCCGAGGTCGCATCGGCGCGCACCAGGAGGCGCGGCTCGAAGCCGGCGCGCCGGACCCCGTCCACGAGCGCGTCGCCATAGGCGCGATCCGCGTTGGAGCCCAGGATGTAGCGGAAGCCCAGGCCGCCCACGCGGCCGATGAGCACGGTCACGAGCGCGGCGGGAAGCGTCACGATGCCGGAGATCACGCCCACGGCGAGGGCGATCCACAGCAGGTTCCATGAGACGGCGAGGGTGCGGTTCGCGCCCCGGCGGCCGGCGGCGGTCAGCAGCGCGGACACGCCGGCGATGTAGGCGGGGAGAGCGAAGAGGACGTCGCCGCGCACGGACACGGACAGCGAGCGGATGAGCTCCGGGGCGCCGAAGCGGCCGATGAGCCACGAGGCCACGAGCGCGGCGATGAAGCCGAGCGCGGCCGCGCCGAGCACCTCGAGCAGGCGGCGGGGCTCGCGACGCACGGCGAGGTCGATCACCACGAGTCCGGGCAGGACGAGCGTCACGATGCCGGAGAAGATGTTCACCGGCGCGACGAGGAGGCGCTGCAGCGTCGCGGCGATGCCCTGGATGTCCTCCGTGATGCCCTCCGTGGTGCCCTCGGCGTAGGCGCCGAGGACGAGCACGAGCGCGATGCCCAGGACCGTCGCCAGCATGGCGATGAGGTCGCTCGTGCGGTGGACGCGGGTCAGCGGCGTGTCGATGACCTGCACGGGAGGCGCCGTCGACTCGGGTGAGTGAGCTGCGGCGGCCATACAGGGAGTCTAGGCGTGAGGCGGCCCGCAGGCTCAGTCGCCGTTGAGCGCGTCGATCCATGCCTCCGGCACCACCTCGGGACCGATGAACGACACGGCGTCGAGGATCCAGTGCGCGATGACGAGCGGTCCCACGCGGCCGGTCTTGAGAAAGAACAGTCCGAACACGACGCCCATGGCCACGTTGCCGAGCGCCATGGGCCACCCCTGGTAGAGGTGGTATGAGCCGCGCAGCAGGGCGGAGGCGGCGATGACAGCGGGCACGCTCCACCGCAGCTCGCGCAAGCGCGTCATGAGGTAGCCGACCACGATGATCTCCTCCGTGAGGCCCGCGACGGCCGCGGAGGCCAGGAGGATGACGGCCGACCACCACAGGTCGGGCAGCCCGTTGGTGTTGATGCGCACGCTCTGCCCGATGGCCCGGCCGATCGCGTAGACGCCCAGTCCTGGCAGGCCGATGAGCGCGGCCAGGCCCGCGCCCAGCGCAAGGTCGCGCCACCAGGGCCGCAGGTTGCCGGCGTCGTCGGTGCGCACGAGTCCGAGGCGCCGCTTGGCGGAGGCGCCTCCTGCGCCGAGCAGGTACAGGGCGAGCGCGACCGGCACGAGCGCGAAGACGATGGCGAGGATCTGGTAGATGAGATCGAACCAGTCGATCTGGGACAGGGAGGGGTTGAGCGTCGTGCTCTGCTGACCGATCGGGCGCTCGTCGTAGTAGCGCTCGATGAGGCGCATGATCGCGTAGACGGCGCTTTTGCCCAGGCTCAGGCCCAGGACGATGAGCACTTCCGCGCGCAGGCGCGGACGACTCAGGACGGCGGCGGGGGCATCGGACATCGTCACGCCAGACTAACGAGCGGCGCGCCTGCTCGGATGCGATCCCGCCGCGAATGACCGAAGGGGCCGCGCGACGCCCCCCACGCGCGTCACACGACCCCTTCGGTGGCTTGGTTCGCCGCTACGGGCGGGTGCGGACTCCCTGGATCAGCTGGAAGCCGACGTACCCGATGAGGCCCACGCCGATGAGCGCGCCCAGCGCGAGCACGCGCGTCGGGATGGGCTCGTTGCCGGTCGGACCGGCGGCGAGGACCTCGTCAGCGGTCTCGCCCGCGCTCTCCTCGGCGACGTCCTGCTCGGGCTGCTCGGCCTCGGCGGGCTCCTCCTCCTGGACCTCGTCGGCCTCGGACTCGACCTCGGTCGTCTCCGCCGCTGCGGTGTTCGCCGCGGTGTTCGACGTCGTGGTCGTCGTGGTCGACTTCGAGCCCGTCGTCGTGGTCGTCGTGGTCGACGGCGCCGGGGTCGGCTCCGGCTCAGGCGCCGGCTCCGGCTCGGGAGCGTTGACGTCGAGCGTGCCCACCGGCGTCGAGGCGGCGTTGTAGATGCCGTCGCCCGAGTAGGTCAGGGACACGGTCCACGAGCCGACCGCGAGCGTCGGCAGGGTGACCGATGCCGCGCCGTCGGCGAGCGTGCCGTTGACGGTCACCGTGGTGTCGCCCTTGGCGAGCGTCACCGTGATGGTGCCGGTCGGCGTCGGCAGGCTGCCCGAGGTGGCGACGGCGGCGCCGAAGGCGCCCTCGTCGGTCGTGGTCGGGGCCGTGGTGACGCCGCCGGTGAGGCCGGCGACGGCGATCTTGGTCACGGAGACCACGTCGGAGATCGACGCGTCGGGGATGACCTCGTCGCCGGTGTAGCTCACGGTGTAGCCGTAGGTGCCCACGCCGAGGCCGCCGAGCGCCCACACGACGGTGTCGCCCTGGATGGTGCCCGGGTAGTCCGTGCCGTTGAAGGTCAGCAGCGCGGAGCCGGTGGGCTCGGCCTCGTCCGCCGTGCCGATGGTGAACGTGATGATCACGTCCTCGCCGTACGGCACGTTCGGAGCGTCCACGAGGTGCTCGCCCTCGCCGCGCTCGACCAGGAAGCTGCTGCCCGTGCCGGTCCCCGGGGCGTAGTTCGAGTCGCCCTCGTAGGCGATGTCCACGGTCCACGTGCCGGCCGAGAGGGCGGGCAGGGAGACGAGAGCCGAGCCGCCGGTGACGGTGCCGGACGCGTGCTCCGTGAGACCGCCCTTGACGAGCGTGAGGTTGACCGTGCCGGTTGCCGCGGCGAGGCCGTCGGGCGTGGAGACGGTGACCGCATAGGTGCCGCCGTCCGTCGTCGACGGGACGGTGCCTGCCGCGCCCGAGACGCCCGTCGTGGCGATGCGGGCGACCGTGAGGGACGCCGATGCCGTGGCGGGCGCGAGGTTCGCGTCACCCGGGTAGGTGGCCGTGACCGTGTGCGTGCCGCCCGGGAGGCCCGGGACGGTGAACGTGGCGGTGTTGCCCACCAGGCCCGAGGTGAAGGACTGGCCGGCGACCTCGATGGTCACCTGCGCGCTCGGGGTGTGGCCGCCCGTGGTCGGAACCTCGACCTCGATGACCGCGTCCTCGCCGTAGGAGATCGAGTGCGCCGTGATCTCGGGCTGCGCGACCACTCGGGCAGGGAGTCCGCCGAAGAACTCGTGCAGCTTGGCCACGGCCTCCTGGCCGAAGGCCAGCTGAGCGAGCGCCGCCTCATAGTCAGACAGGTATTCCCCGGTGAGCTCGTCGGGGTTGTCGATGTTGAAGTCCAGACCCAACTGCTTGGAGGGGTTGGTGAACCACCATTCCGTCATGTACTCCGTGTAGGCGGGGATGAAGTCCGGAGGGTTCTGGCGAATCCACTGGCGCTTCACCGCCGTCGCCGAGGGCGTGACACCCGTGCCGCGCTCGTAGTGGAGCAGGAACGGCACCTGGCCCTTGCCCACGGTGACCTCGGCGTTCGACTTGTCATTCGCCGGGTAGAACGTCACACCATTGCTCGAGGGGTTGAACTCGGTGACGACGTTCTTGAAGTACGTGTCGAACACGTTGCCGTAGACCCACGAGGGCCGGAAGTCGAACGTCGTGTTGCTGGCGTTGACGCGGCGGAAGTGGTTGTCGCGCACGTGGATGGGGTTCGTGCCGGAGTTCGTGCCGTTGACCGTGCCGCCGTCCAGCACCCAGTCGAAGTTGTAGACGACGGACACGCCGTGGTCCTGTGCCTCCGCGTTGACCTGCTTGAGGACCGCGCGGGTGTTGTGGCACCACGTTCCGCCGAACAGCAGCACGAAGTTGGCTCCGGCTTCCTGCTTGTCGAGCACGTGGAGCAGCTCGGGGTAGGTGAGCTGGCGGATGCGCCAGCCGTTGACGTCGTCGGCGTCCTCGAGGATGTCACCGCCGTACTGATCTGCGTTCTTGTAGGCGGTCGCGTGCTTCGTGTTCGCCGCCGACTTCCACCACTGGAACTGGCTGAGCTGGTCGATCTCAGCGCCGCCCACGGTGTTGATCGCCGCGGTGACGGCCCCGGTCGCGTCGTCGAGCTCGGACAGGTTGGTCCAGGCCACGATCTTGTCGGCCGCGCCGCCCTCGGCGACGTTGTCCTTGTCGTAGATGAAGAAGATGTCGTCCGTGGTGGACACCGCCGGCTCGGCAGTCGAGCGGTAGTCCCAGATCGGGTCCACGGCATCGTTGACGATCGCGTCGTCAGCCGCGATGGTGACGCTCGTTCGGTTGTTGTTGGGCGTCGCCTTGATGCCGTTGCCCAGGTACTGGCCCAGCACGTTCTCCCAGATGCGGCCGAAGATCGCCCTGTTCGCGGCATTGACGTTCGTGATCGTGCTCGGGTTCCGGGTGTCGATCGCGAGATCGCCCGGCAGACCCGAGAGGTTCGGGTCGAACCAGTAGACCTTGGATGCGCCCGCAGCCTTCGCGGCCGCGTCGATCTCCTGGGCGCGCTCGATGAAGCCTTCGTCATAGGGGTTGCCGATGAGGAAGGCGAACTGTCCCGGCTGCTGGAGCAGCCACTGGAAGCGGTCGTAGGTCACGGTCTCGATGACCGTGTCGGCAGGCACGCCGAGCGTGTCTTGCAGGTAGGTGCGGTCGACGCTGGCATCGGCGAGCGCGGGCGGCTCGGCGGGCGTCGCCGAGGCGGGCACCGAGAACGTGCTGACGCTCAGGCCGGACGCGCCGAGCGCAACCGCGAGGCCGGCGGCGAGCGCCTTCCAGGGTCGCGAAACAGACGTGGTCATGGTGAAGTCCTTGTCGGTGAAGTCGGAGTGATGGGTGACGGGATGGGCACGTGCAGACGCGTGGGGGAGCGTCGCTCAGCCCCGACACATTCGCTGCATCATGCGACGGTCCTTCCCGTGCGCCGGCGCACGATCTCGTACGCCAGGAACGTGATCACTCCGAGGCCGAACAGGCCTCCCAGGATGACGCGGCCGGCACCGGAGGCGTCGGCGACGTCCGCAGGAGGCGCCGCGTCGAGGACGGCCTCGACCTCCGGCTCCTCGCTGGGCTCGGCCGAGGGCTCGGCCGAGGGCGCGGCCGAGGGCTCTGCGCTCGGCGAGACGCTAGGGACGATCTCGTCGCCGGCCGAGGCGACCTGGGTGATGGTCCGCTCCTCGGCCTGCGCCTGGGCCTGGCTGTTCGCCGAGTTCGCGGACGAGGACGAGACGGACGACGAAGAGGTCGACGCAGAGCTCGGCGACGAACTGGACGACGAGGACGAGACCTCCTGCTGTGCGGCCCGCTTCTTCTTGAGCCACTCGTGGTAGCCGGGGATGCGATCCCACTCGGTCCACGGAATCGACTGGCCGTCCGCGTACTTGACGCGGTTGTTCTCGAAGTCGAACTTCGCACCGGGGATGTAGGTGCAGTCGATGTCGTCGTAGCCGGGCAGCGTGTCCTGGCCGTCGACGTACTCGACGCCGTCGACGACGACGACCACGTACTGCGGGTTCTTCGCCGGGTTGGTGATGGCGCCGTAGGCCGCAGGGGCCATGAGCATGCCGGCGGTCGCAGCGATCGCCGTGGCGATGACGAGGGTGCGGGTGCGGGCGCGGGTCATGCTTCACTCCTTGCGGTGGTGGCGCCGGCGAGTGCGGGCGCGGTGTGGGCTGCCGCGGATGCGGCGTTGGGGTGTGCGATGCGGGCGTGGGCGAGCTCGGCGCTCGCCTCGTCCTCCTCGCCGAGGTGCTCGATGTCGGCGTCCTCGGTGGGCGGAATGCTGAAGATGTCGTCGTCGAGCAGGCCCGTCTGGCGGGCGACGACGGTGGCGGACACGGCCGCCGCGGTGACGTTGGACATCGTGCGGGCCATGTCGGCGATCGCGCTGATGGGCAGCGTGAGCGCGACGAACTCGAGCGGCAGGCCTGCGGCCGCAAGGACGGTCGCCGCGGCGACGGTGGCGGTGCCGGGCACGCCCGCGACGCCGATGGACACGATGGTCGCCATGAGCGCCAGCACCAGGAAGTCCTGCAGCGAGTAGCTGATGCCGAAGGCGTTGATGCCCCACACCGCGATGAGGATGGGCCAGATGCCGGAGCAGCCTGGCATGCCGACGGTGGCGCCGAGGGGCGCGGTGAAGTGCGCGACCTCGGGGTGCACGCCCACGCGGCGCGTGAGCATCGTCGTGGTGACGGGCAGGGTTCCCACGGAGCTCTGCGTCGAGAACGCGGTGAGCTGGGCGGGGAAGACCTTGCGGAAGAAGCGGATCGGGTCCACCTGGGCGAACACGCGCAGGATGACCGAGTTCACGAAGAACGCGTGGATGAAGCAGGCCGCCCACGTCAGCACCAGCAGGCCGATGAGCGACCAGAACGTCGCGCCGCGGTTGGGGGTCTTGGCGACCACCTCGGCGGTCAGGGCGACGATCGCGTAGGGCGTGAGCTTGATGACGTAGCCCACCGCCTTGAAGATCACGAGCTTGAGCGCGTTGACGCCGGTCTTGAACGGCCGCACCGCCTCAGGCTTCTTCTCGTTGACCTGGAGGAAGGCCACCGCGACAGCGACCGCGATGATGATGATCGCGATGATGCGGTTGTTGCTCAGGTCGCCCAGGACGTTGACCGGGAAGAAGTTGACGACGACGAGCGTGAAGTCCTGCACGGAGTTCTCGAGGACCGACAGCTCCTGGCCCCCGAGCGTCTCGTTGACGCCCTTGCCGGTGCTGAAGGTCAGCGCGAGGCCCAGGGCGAGCACCACCGCGAGCGCGTTGCTCAGCAGCAGCCAGCCCACCGAGCGCAGGCCGATCGAGCGCAGCTTGGCGATGGAGCCCAGGCCGATGACCGCCGAGACGATCGAGATGACGATGAGCGGCGCGACGCACGCGAGCAGGAGGTTGAGGTAGATCTGGCCGATGGGCTCGATGTAGTCGGAGTAGCCCTGGCCGAGCAGGCCGATGGGGATGCCGAGGACGAGGGCGGTGAGCGCCAGCACGCTGAAGTTCAGCTTGCGGCGCGAGAGCGCGAACAGCACGGCGCCGGCGCCGACGACGGCCGCCAGGACGATGAGCGCAGACCAGTTCACTCAGAGCCTTCCTTGTGGGCCCCGGCCGCGGAGGCGGGGTCCGGTTGGGGCCTCGGCGAGCGCCGTCCGGGCGCCGCATCGGCCTGTTTCGTGGGGAAACCCTGAGAACCCTACGTATTCCTAGTGAAAATCGCAACCCTATCGACCAAGTAGGAATTGCGGAGGGAGGCAGGCCGATGCGCCCTGCATCGGGAGGGATCGCGCCGTCGCCGGGCGCGATCAGTCGAGGTAGCGCTCGACGAGCTGCTGCGCGAGCCCGACGTACGTGGCGGGAGTCAGCGCGCTGAGCCGGGCCGCGACATCGTCCGGCAGCCCGAGCGTCGAGACGAACTCACGCACCTCGTCGGCGCCCACGCGACGGCCGCGCGTGAGGTCGCGCAGCTTCTCGTAGGGGTTCTCCATCCCGGGCGCTCCCGCGATGCCGGCCGCGCGCATCGCGGACTGGATCGGCTCGGCGAGCACCTCCCAGTTCGCGTCGAGATCGGCCTCGAGCGCGGC
>JGI12383J13903_1000324_pt1 | contig 39742 bp, 40 predicted proteins | sample Passage237B_FD_13903 | JGI IMG/M metagenome (IMG submission 13903)
TTGTGCGCAGCCATGCGGAGGGGGATGTGCTGTGCTGTTTCAACCTCGGCAATACGCCCGCGCATCTGACATTGCCACAGGACAGCCAGCCGCTGGACGGCCACGGCATGTCCGCCATGCTGGAAGGCCGCACCCTGCACCTGCCCGCCTTCGGCGGTTATTTCGGCCGCGTGTAACATCAGCCGCGCCCGACAGCCGCCGCCATGCCGCCGCAGGGCGGCATGGCATACGCTATTTCTTTTCCGGTACTTCGGAAGAGCTTTTGTGCAATAAGCGCGCTGTTTATCGGAGCCTTTTCAATGCCCCAGATACTTCAGCCCCTCCAGCCCCGGATAGGGGTGGGTGATGACATAGGCGGGGATGGGGTCAAGGTAATCCTTGAAACGCCCTTTCTCCAGAAACGCGGCGCGGAAATTGGATTTGGCAAAGTAATCGCCAAGCCGCGGCACGATGCCCCCCGCGATATAAATACCGCCGAAAGCACCGTAGGTCAGCGCCAGATTGCCCGCCGCCACGCCGAGGAAATGGCAGAACATTTCCAGCGTTTCCACGCAAACGGGGCAGCTGCCCTCCAGCGCGGCTTTGGTAATATCCGCAGGCTGCTTTTCAGGCAGGTCAAGGCCGTCAAGACCGCAAAGGCCGTTGTAGATATTCACCAGCCCCTTGCCGGAGATCACGCGCTCCGCCGAGATATGATGGTATTTGGTTTTCTTGAGCCATTCGAAAAGCGCAAATTCGCGCGCATTCGTCGCGGGCATGGTGACATGGCCGCCTTCGGTCGTCACGGGCACGGGTTTGCCGTCCGCGCCGAAAATCACCGCGCCCACACCCAGCCCCGTGCCGGGGCCGATGATGCCGATGGGCGCGCCCTTTACCGGCTCCCTGCCGCCGACCTGATAATAATCCTTCGGCGTCAGATAGGGCACAGCCAGCGCCAGCGCGGTGAAATCATTGATGACATCGAGTTTTTCAAGCCCGATTTCACGGCAGGTTTCGCGGATGGAAAACGACCAGTGGTTATTGGTCATGGACACCTGATCGGAACCGTTCAGCGGAATGGCGACGGCAAAGGCGCCTTCGGTCGGCGCGCCCTCGCCGTGGCGCTGCAAATAGGTTTTCGCCGCAGCCGCCAGCGTCGGGAAATCATCGCACGGCAGCACGTCGATATGGTCGATTTTATCGTCATTCGCAATGGCAAAGCGCGCGTTCGTGGCGCCGATATCGGCTATCAGTCTTGTCATGAGCACACCCTTGCCCGTTGTTGCACCAAAGGACGGTAAACCGCCGCCCTATATCTTGCTCAGCGCGGAATCCAGATCCGCGATCAGGTCTTCCACCGCCTCGATGCCGACCGACAGGCGGATCAGCCCGTCGGAAATGCCCAGCGCCTCGCGCTGTTCCTTCGGCACCGATGCATGCGTCATGATGGCGGGATGTTCGATCAGGCTTTCCACGCCGCCCAAACTTTCCGCCAGCGTAAAGACGCGGCAGGCCGAGAGCATGCGGCGGGAGGCTTCCAGATCGCCCTTCAAAATCGCGGTGATCATGCCGCCGAAACCATTCATCTGCTTTTTGGCCAGTTCATGCTGCGGATGGGAGGCAAGCCCGGGATAATAAACCTTTTCCACTTTCGGATGATGGCTCAGCCATTCGGCAATGCGCAGGGCGCTTTTGCAATGGCGTTCCAGCCGCACGTCCAGCGTTTTCACGCCGCGCAGGGCAAGGAAGCTGTCAAAAGGCCCCAGAATGCCGCCCGTGGAGTTCTGGATGAACTTCATTTTATCGGCAAGCTCCTGCTTTTCGCCNACCACGGCAATACCGCCGATGATGTCGGAATGGCCGCCGATGTATTTGGTCACGGAATGCACCACGATATCCGCCCCCAGCGTCAGCGGGCGCTGCACCACGGGCGTGGCAAAGGTGTTGTCGACAACGGAGATCAGCCCCTTTTCCTTCGCAATCCCGGTAATCGCAGCGATATCCGTCAGTTTCAGCAGCGGGTTCGTCGGCGTTTCGATCCAGATCATGCGGGTATTGTCTTTTATCGCCGCCAGCACGTTGGCGGGATCGCCCATATCGACATAGGAAACGCTGAGACCGGCGGTTTCCTTGCGCACGCGTTCGAACAGGCGGAAGCTGCCGCCGTAAAGATCGTCCGAAGCGATCATATGCGAGCCTGCGGGCATAAGGTCCAGCACCGCACCCGTCGCCGCCATGCCGGAGCCGAAGGCAAAACCCGCAATCCCCTCTTCCAGATCGGCAATCGCGCGTTCGAAAGCATAGCGCGTGGGGTTGTTGCCGCGCGCATAGACAAAGCCCTTATGTTCCCCCGGCGCGGATTGCGCATAGGTGGAGGTTGCATAGATGGGCACGTTCACCGCGCCCGTCGTCGGGTCGTGTTCCTGTCCGCCGTGGATGCAACGCGTGGAAAAAGCATGATTTTTACGGGAGGAAGACATCAGGCAGCCTGACCTTTCAGATAAAAGTGGTTCAACATATCGATACGCGTCACAACGCCGATGAATTTATCCCCGTCGGCGACCATGACGGCCGCGCCCTTTTGCAGCAGCGGCGCGGCATCGTCGATCAGCGTCGTTTTTTGCAGCACGGGCGATGCGGGACGCATGACCGTGGTGACAGGATCCTCCAGCGAAGTTTCACCGGCGGTATCTTCCTGCGTCATGCGGGTCAACAGAGTTTTCTCGTCGATAATCCCCTTCAGGTTGCCGTGATCGTCCAGCACGGGCAGCTGCGACACATCGGCAAAGCGCATGCGCTTGTACGCCGTGCGAATGGTATCGCCAAGACGTACCGTGACCGTATCGCCGCTGTCGTGGCGGCGCACGACCAGATCCTCGATCGTGCCTGTCTGCACGCGGTCGGTGAAGCCCTGTTCCGCCATCCAGAAGCTGCTGAAGGTTTTGGACAGATATTTATCCCCGCGGTCGCAAATCAGCGTGACGACGCGCTTGGGTTCCGTCTGCTCGCGGCAATAGCGCAACGCCGCCGCCGCCAGCGTGCCGGAGGACGGGCCGGCCAGAATGCCTTCCTGCAACAGCAGTTCGCGCGCGGTGGCAAGGCTTTCCTCGTCCGAAATCGCATAGGCTTTCTTGACCAGCGAGAGATCGAGAATATCGGGCACGAAATCCTCCCCGATGCCTTCCACCAGCCAGCTGCCGGGGGTGACGGTTTTGCCTTCGTTGATCATCGGCGCCAGAATGGAGCCGACGGGATCGGCCAGCACCATTTCCGTTTTGGGGCTGACGCGCTTCATGTAATTGCCGATACCGGTCAGCGTGCCGCCGGAGCCGACGCCGCAGACAACGGCATCCACATCATGCTCCATCTGCTCGTAGATTTCCGGCCCCGTATATTCGAAATGCGCGGCGACGTTGGCGGGGTTGGCGAACTGGTTCACAAAGAAACCGCCCGTTTCCTCCGCAATGCGTGCGGCGACGTCCTGATAATATTCGGGATGGCCGCGCACAACGTCGGAGCGCGCAACCCGCACATCCGCGCCCATGGCCTTGCAATGGAAGATTTTCTCGCGCGACATTTTGTCGGGCACGACCAGAATGACCTTATACCCTTTCAGCGCGCCGAGCAGCGTCAGGCCAAGGCCCGTATTGCCCGCCGTTGCCTCGATGATCGTGCCGCCGGGTTTCAGCTTGCCTTCCTTTTCCGCGACGTCGATCATCTGCCGCGCGATGCGGTCCTTGATCGACCCGCCGGGGTTTTGCGATTCCAGTTTGGCGAAAAGGCGGCAGGGGCCCGTATCCATACGCGTGATTTCGATCAGCGGCGTATTACCGATCAACGCCAGAATACCGGGGGGCTGGTTTTTCATCTTTTATGCACCTATGTAAGATTTTTGCTTACTTTAGAAGGCTTTAATGTAAAAGTAAAGGCTGCGCGCCCTTGTTGCACCGCACATAAAATCCGGCCAATATAGAACGTGACTTTACACATTGCGAAGGCTAAAACCTTGAACATGAAGCAAGAACAAAATCCCGCCGCTGCCGCCCGCCTTGCCCGATGGGCCGACCTGCATGCCGCCGCCACCGATTGCGCGGAAAAAGAACCGCTGCTCGCGCCGCTGATCCGCGAAACGATTCTGACCGCCGCCGGCCTGCCCGATGCCACGGCGCGGCTGTTGTCGCGCAAACTGGCCGACAGATACCTGACCGAAGAAATGCTTCTGCAACTGTTCGAAGAATTTGCCGCCGCCACGCCGCAACTGGCGCAGATGATCAGCCGCGATTTCGACGGCATCCTTGCGCATGACCCGGCGGCCACATCGGTGCTTTGCCCCTTTTTGTTCTTCAAGGGGTTTCACGCGCTGCAATCCTACCGACTTGCGCATTATCTCTGGACGGCGGGGCGCAAACCTTTGGCGCTTTACGTGCAAAACCGCGTATCGGATCTTTTCGGCGTGGATATTCATCCCGGCGCGCGCATCGGCTGCGGGATCATGATGGATCATGCCACCGGCATCGTTATCGGCGAAACCGCCGTGGTGGAGGATGACGTGCTATTCTGGCACGGCGTCACGCTGGGCGGGCGCGATTTTGCGCCGAACGACCGCCACCCCAAAATCCGCAAAGGCGCGGCGCTGGGCGCGCATGCCACGCTGCTCGGCAATATCGAGATCGGCGCGGGCGCCAAGGTTGCCGCGGGCAGCGTTGTCGTCAAGAATGTGCCTGCCGGCGCCACCGTCGCAGGCCCGACGGCAAAACCGCTCGAAAAATAAGCGCGGCGGCATCACCCTTTTCAGGGATGCGGGGCCAGGCCCGACACAATCGCCCGCATCTGTTGCAGGTGGATGTCGTTATGCGCGGCGAGCAGCCAGTGCCATTGCCGCGCCGTCATCTTGCCGAACCACGGATGCGCATAAACGGCTTGGCTGTCGCGGTTTTGCACCCCCGCTTCGATCTGAGCGGATACGGTTTCAATAAAGGTCTTATAATTTTGCAAAGCCGTTTGCGCGGGCATCTGCCCCAACGGCTTGACGCGCGCCGTATCGGCCTTGCCGGGCGGCACCTTGCCCTGCGACAGACGGATGATGATATCGCGCATGCCCATGCCGACGATGATCAGATGTTCCAGCACCATGGCGGCCGACCAGTAACGCGAACTGTCCTCCAGCCCGCGCTGCGACGGGACAAGGATCTTTTGCGACAGTGCGGCATTGTCCAGCCCCTCAGCCAGTGCCAGAATTTTTTGGCTGGAGTCGGCAAAACGCGCGCGGTCCTGTTCCCAATCCGATTTGGCGGCAACAAAGGGCGCGACATAAAAGCGCAAAACAAGCTGTTGCAACAGGCCCACGCCCGCGCCCGGCTTGTCGAGGGATTTCAGGATGGCTTCTTCGTTATCGGGCTGCCGGTTTGTCATCGGATTTTTTCTCCTGCACGGATGCGGGCATATCCCAGCCGCCGCCGAGCGCACGGATCAGCGCCACGGTTTCGGTCAGGCGCCGTCCCTGAATCTGGATCACGCTGCGCTCTGCCGCCAGTGCATTGCGCCGCGCGGTAATGGCTTCCAGATAGCCCGTATCGCCGCTTTCATAGCGCGTATCGGCAATCTGCTGCGCGCGCTTGGCCGCTTTTTCCGCCGCCGCCTGCGCCCGTGCCTGATCGGCAAGGGTTTTGAGGCGCGAAAGGCTGGTCTCCACATCGCGGAAGGCCTGCAATACCGTCAGGCGGTAATTTGCCACGGCTTCTTCGAAAACCGCTTCCTGCCGCGCCAGATTGGCGTTATTTGCCCCTGCCGCAAAAATCGGGATGCTGATGCGCGGGCCAAGCGACCAGGTGCGGTTTGACCAGCTGAACAGATCGCCCAGCACATCGGATTCCAGACCGCCCGATCCCGTCAGGGAAATGCTGGGGAAAAACGCCGCCCGCGCCACGCCGATGCGCGCGTTTTCCGCCGCCAGCGTATGCTGTGCCGCCGCGATATCGGGGCGGCGCTCCAGCAAGGCGGACGGCAGCCCCGCCGGCACGACCGGCACATTGCGCGCCAGCGGCGCAGGCTTCAGGGAAAATTCCGCAGGCGCCTTGCCCAGCAAAATGGCCAGCGCGTGTTCCGCTTCCTTGCGCTGCTGGATGACTTCCTGATACTGCGTGCGGGTGTTTTCAAGATCGACCGTCGCTTCGGAGAGATCCAGCTCGGTAATCGTGCCGATTTCAAGCCGCTTGCGCAGGATTTCCAGCCCCTCCTCGCGCAGCTTCACCGATTGCGCCAGCAAGGCCTTCTCGCGGTCGAGCGCGCGCAGGGCAAAATACTGCGCCGCCACGTCCGCCTGCATGGCAAGACGCGCGCTTTCCAGCGTCTCGGCGGCGCGCGCGGCCTCCGCCTTTGCCGCGCGGTGGCGGTTCAGCACGCGGCCGAAAAGATCCAGTTCATACCCGACGACGATATTGGCGGTATAGGTATCCTCGATCGGCACATTCGCGCCGGGCGCCATGCCGCGCATGCGGGCAGACGGTTTTTCCCGCGTGTAATTCGCATTGCCGCCGATATCGGGGAAGAAATCCGCGCGGGTAATGCCCGCCGCCGCCCGCGCCTGTTGCAGGCGCGCGACCATCATCTGGACGTTCAGGTTGTTTTCAGATGCCTGTTTTTGCAGGTCATCCAGCACGGGGTCCTTGAAAATCCTCCACCAGCCGTCGCGGGGCAGATGCGCAATCGGTTCGCCCAGTTTCCAACTGCCCTTGTCGGCCAGCCCCTCCGCCTCGCGGAAGGCGGCGGCTTGCGGCGCGTCGGGAACCTTCAGCTCCGGCGCGAGCGAGCAGCCGCCCAGCGCCGTCGTGATCATGAGGATGGATAAAAACTTTTTCATTCTTCATGTACCTTTAATGCGACCGGATGCGCGCTGTGCAGCTTGCCGCCGGAAATCGTGCGAAGGAAAACGTAAAAGACCGGCGTCAGGAACAGGCCGAGGAAGGTCACCCCCAGCATGCCGGAAAAGACCGTGATCCCGATGGCCTCGCGCATTTCCGCGCCCGCACCGGTGGAAAGCACCAGCGGCACCACGCCCATGATGAAGGCGAAGGAGGTCATCAAAATCGGGCGCAGACGCAGGCGGCAGGCCGTCATCGCGGCCTTGATGATGCTTTCGCCCTGCAATTCCAGCTCCCGCGCGAATTCGACGATCAGGATGGCGTTTTTGCAGGCAAGGCCCAAAACCACCAGAATGCCGATCTGGGTAAAGATGTTATTATCCCCGCCCGAGAGATGAACGCCCATCACGGCGGAGAACGTCACCGCCGGCGCGATCATGATGATAGTCAGCGGCAGGATCAGGCTTTCGTACTGCGCGGCCAGCACGAGGAAAACGAGGAAAATACAAAGCGGGAAAATATAAACCGCCGTATTGCCCGCGAGAATTTCCTGATACTTCAGCTCCGTCCATTCGAAATCCATCCCCTGCGGCATGGCTTCTTTCAAAAGCCGGATGATCGCCGCTTCCGCCTCGCCGGAGGAATAGCCGGGCGCGGGGCCGCCGTTCAGTTCCGCCGTGCGGTAGAGGTTGTACCGCGCCGCGCTGTCGGGGCCGTAGCTGTTATGCACCGTCAGGACGGAGCCGAGCGGCACCATTTCTCCCGCCAGATTGCGGGTTTTCAGCTGCGCGATATCCGACGGTTCCGCGCGGAAGGCGGAATCCGCCTGCGCGATCACCTGATAGGTGCGGCCGAAACGGTTGAAGTCGTTGACGTAGAGCGAGCCGAGATAGATCTGCAATGTCTCGTAAATATTGGCCAGCGGTATGCCCAGCTGTTTTGCCTTGTCGCGGTCGATATCCACAAACAATTGCGGCACGTTGATCTGATAGCTGGAGAAAACATTTGCCAGCTCCGGCGTTTGCCATGCCTTCATCATCACGGACTGGATAACCTCCGCCAGCGCCTCGTCGCCCAGATCGGCGCGGTCTTCCACCTGCAGGCGGAAACCGCCGATGGTGCCAAGACCGTCCACCGCCGGCGGCGGGAACACGGCAATGAAGGCATCTTCGATCATGCCGAGTTTCTGGGTGATCTGCTCGGCAATCGCCGCGCCGTAAAGCTCGGGCGTGGTGCGTTCCTCAAACGGGGCGAGCGTCAGGAACACGATCCCCGCGCTGGAGCTGGCGGCAAAACCGTTGATCGACAGGCCCGGGAAAGCGACGGCGCTTTCCACGCCGGGCGTGCTGAGCGCGATATCGGTAATGCGGCGGATCACTTCATCCGTCCGCTGCAAGGACGCGCCGGAGGGCAATTGCGCAAAACCGACCAGATATTGCTTGTCCTGCGCCGGCACGTAACCGCGCGGCACGATGCTGAACAGCGCGGCGGAGCCTGCGATCAGGAGCAGATAGACCGTGAACATCGCAAGCTTGTGCCGCACCACACCGCCGATGCTGCGCTCGTAACGGGCGGAGGATGTTTTGAAGAAGCGGTTAAAACCGCGGAAGAACCAGCCAAGCCCCGCATCGAGGATTTTGGTCAGGCGGTCGGGCTCCGCATCGGGCGCATGCAGCAGTTTCGCCGCCATGGCGGGGCTGAGCGTCAGGGAGTTGAAGGCGGAAATAAAGGTCGAGATCGCAATCGTGAGCGCGAACTGGCGGTAGAACTGCCCCGTCAGGCCGCTGACGAAAGCAACGGGAATAAAAATCGCGCCGAGCGTCAGGGCGATGGCGATAATCGGGCCGGAAACTTCCTGCATCGCCTTATAGGCGGCTTCGCGCGGGCTCAGCCCCTCTTCAATGTTCCGCTCCACGTTTTCAACGACGACGATGGCGTCATCCACGACGATGCCGATGGACAGGACAAGACCGAAAAGCGTCAGGTTGTTGATGGAAAAACCGAAAATCTTCATAAAGGCGAAAGTCCCCACCACCGAGACCGGCACGGCCAGCAGCGGGATGATGGAGGCGCGCCACGTCTGCAAAAAGACGATGACCACGATCACCACCAGCAAAATCGCCTCGATCAACGTATGCACGACGGCATCGATACTCGCCTGCACGAAACGCGTCGGGTCATAGACGATGGTGTAATCGACCCCTTCGGGGAAGGATTTTTTCAGCTCCGCCATCGTCGCGCGCACGTCGTTCGACAGCTGGATGGCGTTGGATTCAGGCGCCTGGAAAACGGCAATGGCGGATGCCTGCTTGTTGTCGAGCAGCGAGCCGAGCGCATAGGTATTCGCGCCCATTTCGATACGCGCCACATCCTTCAGCCGCGTAATACCGCCCGTGGGAGAGATTTTGAGGATGATGTTTTCAAATTCCTCTTCCGTTTGCAAACGGCCCTTGGCGCTGACCAGCAGTTCAAACGCACCAGGTTCCGCGCGCGGCTGGCCGCCGATCACGCCGGCCGCGACCTGCACGTTCTGTTCACGGATGGCATTGGCAACATCCCCCGCCGTCAGGCCCAGCGCCGCCACTTTGTTGGGGTCGAGCCAGATGCGCATGGCGTAATCGCCGCCGCCGAACAGCAGCACCTCGCCAATGCCCGGCAGGCGGGCAATGCTGTCCTTCACGTTCAGGGCCGCGAAGTTGCGCAAATAGGTCGTATCGTAACGCCCGTCGGGCGAGGTGATATGCACCACCATCGTCAGGTTGGAGGAGCTTTTGGTCGTCGTCACGCCGAACTGGCGCACGATATCGGGCAGGCGCGGCACGGCCTGCTGCACGCGGTTTTCCACCAGCTGCTGCGCCTTGTCGGGATCGGTGCCGAGCTTGAACGTCACCGTCAGCGCCATTTGCCCGTCGGCGGTGGACTGGGAGGACATATAGAGCATCCCCTCTACCCCGTTCACCTGTTCTTCAATCGGCGTGGCGACGGTTTGCGCAATGGTGCGCGGGTTTGCGCCGGGATATTGCGCGCGCACCACGACGGAGGGCGGCGCGACATCGGGATATTCCGATACCGGCAGGGCGGGCAGCGCCATCGCACCGGCGATGAAAATGAAAATCGACAAGACAGCCGCGAAAATCGGGCGGTCGATGAAAAAACGTGAAATATCCATAGTCTCTTACCCCGGTGATCGGATGGCGTTTGCAAGGGCCGGTTGTTTATTCCGGCTGCGCGGCGTCTTCGGCGTGTTCGGTATTGTCGGTGTTTTCGGTTTCCGGCGCAGGCGGCATGCTTTCTTCCGGCACGGCTTCCGCAGGCGCGGCTTCATCCGCAGCAGTGCTGTCCGGCGCGCCTTCGGGCGCCAGCGTTGCCATGGACACCATCATCGGCTGCACCTGCATGCCGGGGTGTACCCGTTGCAGGCCGTTGACCACGATTTTCTCGCCCGCTTGCAGGCCCGCCTCGATAATCCGCAGGCCGTCGGTGGAAAGCTTGCCCGGCGTGACGGGGCGATATTGCACATTGCCCGCATCATCCACGACATAAACGAATTTGCGCGTCTGGTCGGTGCCGATGGCGGCATCGTTGATCAGCACGGCGGCCTGCGTTTCCGCGCTGCCCAGGCGCAGGCGCGCAAACAGGCCGGGCGTCAGAATGCCGTCGTCATTGCTGAACTCCGCGCGCACGCGCAACGTGCCGCTGTCGGCGATCAGGCGGTTGTCGAAAGAACGGATGCGCCCTTCGCGCTTGAATTCCGTTTCATCGGCCAGCGCCATGAAGACCTTCATGTTTTCGGCAGACGCTTCGCGGTCGCTGCTGCGCAGCGCCTTGATGACGCGCAGATAGGTTTGCTCGTCGATATCGAAATCCGCATAAACGGGATCCACCGACTGGATGGTCGTCAGCACGGATTGCCCTGCCTGCACGATGTTGCCGACCGTAATGTCCAGACGGCCCACGCGCCCCGTGATGGGGGAGCGTACTTCCGCATATTCCAGTTCCAGCTTCGCCAGCTGCACTTCGGCCTCCGCCCCTTTGACGGTGGCGACGGCTTCCAGATGCGCGTTGTTTTTCTCATCCAGTTCACGCTGGGAGATGGCGCGTTCTTCCAGCAGTTTTTTGGCGCGGCCCAATTCGCTGCCCGTCAGGGTGGCGCGGGCTTCTGCCGCCGCGAGCGCGGCCGCGGCGCGGTCATAGGCCGCCCGGAAGGGGCGCATATCGATGGTGAACAGCTTGTCGTTTTTCTTGACCAGATCGCCTTCGCGGAAATGGACTTCATCGACCATGCCGGACACGCGGGGGCGCACCTCCACATCCGCCACGGCGCTGAGGCGGCCGGAAAATTCGTTCCAGCGCGTGATCTCCGCGCCGATGGCGGCGGCAACGCTCACGGGCATGGCCTGCGGCATGCCGCCCGCTTCGGGTGCGGCGGCTTCCGCCGCGGCAGGTTCCGCCGAAATCGCGCCGAGCGGTACCTTGCCGGACCAGACCAGCCAGCCGCCCAGCGCCGCTGCGCATGCAATAATGAAAAACCCTCGTGCCATCGTTTTCTCCGTCTTGAAAGTCTTTTTAACGTTTATCGTTTTTCCGCGTCACGGTTTGCCGCTGATGCCTGCAAAATCCGTTCCACATCTCTATTTTCCAAAAAACCGCGCCGATCTGTTGATCGATGCGGTATTCAGTCTTGTTCCTCCGTGCGCAACAGCCGCAAAAGGCCCGGCAACAGCTGCGCGCGCAGCACTTCCGGATCTTCCATGATCTTCGCCTGGTACTTCACCCCCATGGTGAAGGAGAACATGGCATAGGCCGCCGCATGCCGCTCTTCCGCGCTCATGCCCGCATAGGCCGGCAGATCACGTAGAACGCTTTCGAAATAAGAACAGTGCCGGTCAAACATTTCCTTGATCTTGTTGCGCAGACGCGCGTCCTGCAACTCGCCCTCGTTCCCGACGGTGGACAGCGGACAGCCGCAAAGCTTGCCCTCGCGGTTGTGCATTTCCTTGAAAAAGGCATAGGTTTCCTCCGCATAGCGCTCCAGCCGCTCCAGCGGCTTCAGCGTGGGAGAAAAACAGGGGTCCAGCTTGCTGCGCGCATAGTCCCAGATGAAATCATAGGCTGCCAGCGCAAGATCGGTTTTGGACGGGAAATGGTGATAAAGCGTGCCTTTTTTTACATCGGCCGCTTTGCAAATGTCATCAACGCTGACCGTTTCAAAACTGTGGCGCATAAAAAGTTCTGCCGCAATCATGACCAGACGGTCGCGCGTGGACGGGGAATCGGTTTGTACCTCGAACATACTTTCAAGTTAACCGACCGGTTGGTCGGGCGTCAACGGTACTTTTGTTTAACTATAAATATCAATTATGTTAAATATGACCAAAGGGTCAGCCTGCGGCCGCAATGAAATGCGGATTCAGGAATCGGGACTCCGCTTTGCCATAGACCAGGGGGCTGCCGTCGAGCTGCGTGACTCTGCCGCCGGCAGCGCGCAGGATCGCCTCCCCCGCTGCCGTATCCCATTCGGAGGTAGGCGCCAGACGCGGATAAAGATCCGCTTCCCCTGCCGCGATAACGCAGAATTTCAGGGAGCTGGAGCGGTTGACCAGCGATTCAACCTTGCGCCCGCTCAGGAAGGCTTCCAGCGCGGCGGGATTGCCGTGGCGTTTGCTGGCCACAACGGTCAGCCCGCTCTCCGGCGCGGGGCGCACGCGAATGGCGCGCGGCGGCGCGTCACCTGTCGCGGCAAAGGCCGCATCCTTCGCGCCGTAATAAAGCGCGCCCGATACCGGCGCATAGATCACGCCCATCACCGGCACGAAGTTTTCCAGCAGCGCGATATTCACGGTAAAATCGCCGCCGCGTTCGATGAATTCCTTGGTACCGTCCAGCGGATCGACCAGAAAAAAACGCCCGCCGGAAATATCGGGGATCTCGCCTGCGGCCACGGCTTCCTCCCCCACCACGGGGATATCGGGCGCGATGTCGCGCAGCGCGGCAAAGATCAGCTTTTCCGCTTCCTGATCGGCCAGTGTGACGGGCGAGCCGTCCGCCTTGTCGATCACCTCGGCGCCTTCGTTGTAATATTTCAGCTCTACCGCACCGGCGGCGCGCGCCACAGGGATCAGGTCTTCGGCCAGTTTCAGCAAATCCATATCCTCATCCTTTGCCTTGTTTTCCCCAACAGGGATACGCCATCACGGCGCAAAAGAAAAGGGCGGCCGTTCTGCCGCCCCCTTCCCGATCTTGCAGGCATATCGCCCCTGAACCGTGTTTAGCCGAGGCCCGGCGCTTTGCGCTTGGCGCTTTTCGGCGCGTTGTTGTTGACCGCGCTGGGCTGTTTGTCGCCCGTGCCGCTGTTGGCGGAGAAAGCGCTGCCAAGGCCGATGCCCTTGACGGGCTTGACCTTCAGACCTTCCAGGTTGACCTTTTGCATGTCCACCAAACGGATGGTCGTCAGTTCTTTTTTCAGTTCTTCCTGCGTCAGGCCGTGGTTTTTGCCCAGCTTGTTTTCTTCTTCCAGACGCAGTGCGAGTTCTTTTTCGACCTTTTCAACCAGGTTGCGAACCGTACGGCCGTTACCGAAGTCTTTTTTGGCACGGACGCGCTCTTCCTCGATCATCTGGATCGCATAGTCGCGCGCTTCGGGCTCGACCGTATAGCCGCGTTCCTTGAACATGAAATCCATGATCGCGGTCAGGTCTTTCTGGTCGTAATCTTCGAAATTGATATAGGTCATGAAGCGGGATTTCAGGCCGGGGTTTGCTTCGATGAAGTTTTTCATCGGCTCGGTATAACCCGCCACGATGACGATGAGGTCATCGCGCATGTTTTCCATCGCGGCCACCAGCGTATCGATCGCTTCGCGGCCGAAGTCCTTGCCGCCGCCACCGCCTTCGGAGCTGGATTCGCGCGACAGGGCATAGGCCTCGTCGATGAACAAAACGCCGCCTTTGGCTTTTTCGATTTCTTCCTTGGTCTTCAGCGCCGTCTGGCCGACGAAACCGGCCACCAGATCCTCGCGCTTCACTTCATGCACTTCCGGTTTCTGGATGAAACCGAGCGCGTGATACACCTTGGCCACTTCGCGGGCGAAGGTGGTTTTACCCGTACCGGGGTTGCCGGTGAAAACCATGTGGCGGGAAATCGGGTTGACCGAAACGCCCAGTTCCTGTTTCGCGCGGTTGAAACGGGCCACGGCGATGTTTTGCTTGATGTCGCGTTTCGCGCCTTCAAGGCCGATCATGTCGTCGATGTTCTTCAGCGCTTTTTTCAGGGCCGCATCGTCATCCACGCCGTCGCCTTTTTCCACTTTGGGCATGGGCGCAATGCCGGCTTTTACCAGATCTTCCGGCAGGCCGCGCTTGGCCACGGTCGGCAGAACGCCTTTATCGGCGTCTTCGCGCTTCGGCCAGACGATGGTGAAAATATCACCCGGCTTGCCGTCGGGAGACATTTCGACGCAATAGGTGGTTTTGCCGTAGGGCAGCGTGGCGGGATCTTTCAGATCCATGCCGTGTTTGCCTTCCAGCGGGCCGAACTTGCGCACGGGGCGGCCGTCAAGGGACTCAATCTGGGTGTTGAGCGGCTGCACCGCTTTGCAGTTCCCTTCGGAATCCATTTTGATCCCGTAGGCGAAACCCGTCTTGAGGTCGACGATCAAATGCTTTGTCACTTCGTTGGACATTGGATAGCCCCTTTCTTTTCTGTCTTAAAGCTCGGCTCGTAATAAAGTTACGTGGCAACCCTTACACAGGTTATTTTCGATATGCCACGAAGCCGGAGACGATAATTTAATTCATAGAACACGCGTTCGCTATCCCTTTTTCCTCTTTATTTTACATAGAGATAAGATTTTTTTTATGGGTTTTGTCGATACGCTATAGGTAAATCGCCCCCGACCCCCTATAATGCGCGGCAACGATTCACCCCCGTTTTTGCCCTCAATCCGGAGAATCCTGATGCCGATCCCGTCCGAAGTGCTGCCCTACGTCGTTTCCGGCGGCGCGGCAGGGCTGATTCTGGGCCTCGCCCTCGGGTTTGTCTTCTTCCGCAAAAACGACACCGCCCTGCAACAGCATCTGGGCGAAAAAGCCGCCGCGCTGGAAGCGCAGTTGCAGGAGCTTTTGCAAAAAAACGCGCGTCTTGAAAGCGCGATGGAATCCCTGCAGGAACAAAAACAGCTGATCGAAACCGCCAAGCAGCAAATGGCTGCGGATTTCAAAGCCATGAGCCTCGAGGCGCTGAACGCCAGCCGCGAAAACTTCCTGGCGCTGGCGCAGGAAAAATTCTCCCAGCTGCACAGCAACGCACAGACGAGCATCAAGGATGTCGTGCTGCCCGTGGAAAAATCGCTGAAAACCATCGACGAGAAAATCGCGCAGCTGGAACGCGAGCGCCACAATGCCTATGGCGAGCTGCGCGAGCATCTGAAATCCATGAAGCTGGATCAGGACAAGCTGCGCAGCGAAACGGCCACGCTGGTACAGGCTTTGCGTTCTCCCTCCACCCGCGGGCAATGGGGCGAAATGCAGCTGAAGCGCACGCTGGAAATGGCCGGGCTGGTCGAAGGCGTGCATTTCAAACAGCAGGTCAGCGTGGATAATATCCGCCCCGATGTCGTCGTGTTTTTGCCGGGCGGCAAAAGCATCGTTGTGGATTCCAAGGCGCCGATTGATGCCTATCTCGACGCGCTGAAGGAAGGCGCAAGCGAGCAGGAACGCGCCGCGGCCCTCGACCGCCATGCGCGGCACGTGCGCGACCATATCAAGGCGCTGGGCAGCAAGGCCTATTGGGAAAAATTCGACACACCGGAATTTGTGGTCATGTTCCTGCCGGGTGAAAGCTATTACAGCGCCGCGCTGGAGCGCGATCCCGGCTTGCTGGAAGCGGGCGTGGACCAAAGAGTCATTCCCGCCACACCCACAACGCTGATCTCGCTGCTGAAGGCCGTGGCCTACGGCTGGCAGCAGGAAAAGCTGCATGAAAACGCGCAGAAAATCGCCACGCTCGGCCGCGATCTTTACAAACGCCTCAGCACCTTCGGCACGCACATGCAAAAGGTCGGCAAAGGGCTCGCAGGCGCCATCAACAGCTATAACGATGCCGTCGGCTCGCTGGAGCGTTCCGTTTTGCCCAGCGCCCGCCGCTTTCAGGAATTGCAGGGCATCGGGGCGGAGGATGACATCCCCGAACTGGATGCGCTGGACAAATCCGCCCGCCCCTTGAGCGCGCCGGAACTGCTGGCCGCCCCCGCCGCCGCGGAAGACGGGGCCGATACGGCTGATTTCGCGGACGAAAACGCCGAAGCCCCCGCGCCAAAGGCGAAAAACGGCTGATCTCCTTGACCTTTTTCCCGTTTGCTTCTAATTAACTCTCAGGTTTTATATATTTTAAGGACTCAAAGGAAAGGCCATGGCTGTCCTGCCCATCTATGTTGCACCGCACCCCGTGCTGAAAACGCCCGCCGCCCCCGTGGCCGGCGGCGTGACGGATGATTTGCGCAAACTGATGGACGATATGCTGGATACCATGTACGACGCGCGGGGCATCGGCCTTGCCGCGCCGCAGGTCGGCGTGCTGCAACGCGTGATCGTCATCGATGTGGAACAGGGCGAGCGCGAGGATCGCGAGGGGGAGCGCGGCAATCCCATCTGCCTCGTCAATCCCGAGATCATCTGGACATCCGAAGCGCTCAATACCTACGAGGAAGGCTGCCTGTCCATTCCCGGCCAATACGCGCCGGTGGACCGCCCCGAAAAAGTGCGCATCAAATACCTTGATTACAACGGCCGCGAACAGGAGCTGGAGGCCGACGGCCTGCTCGCCACCTGCATCCAGCATGAAATCGACCATCTGGACGGCATTTTGTTTACCGACCATCTCTCCAAGCTCAAGCGCGACATGCTGATGCGCAAGCTGAAAAAATTCACCAAAGACAACGCCGACGACATGAAGGACAAGTACGTATTGCCATGAAAACATCCGATACACGCTACAGCACCCATTTCGGCGTTTACGCCCTGATCTTCAACGCCGCGAAAGACAGCATCCTGCTGATCAGGAAAGTGCGCGGCTGCTACACGGGCATGTACGACCTGCCGGGCGGCGCGCCGGAACCGCATGAGCTGCTGGAAGAAACCCTGACCCGCGAGGTTTTCGAGGAAACCGGCTGCTATATCACCGAAAGCCGCCAGATGGGCGCTTTCAGCGCGCTGCATCCCTTCATCGAAACCGACGGCCTGCCCAAAACGCTGCGCCATCTTGCCGCGATTTACGAAGCCGAGATCGCAGGCGATCCGCTGGCGCATGTGGAAGACGGGCAAGCCTGCGTCTGGGTGCCGATCAAGGACATCACCGCGCAAAACAGCGTGCCGCTGGTGCTGCTGGCGCTGGATCATCTGAACGCCAGGGCGGCCTGAGCCCATGTTGCGCCCGCTGGTGGACAGCCACGCGCCGTTTAACGCGGAAGAAGCCGCCATCACCGCGCAGCTGCGCCAGTTTCTGGACACTTCCCCCAATCCCTACGACCGCAGCAATCTGGTCGCGCATGTGGTGGCCGATGCCTGGATCGTCAATCCCGCGCGCAGCCCTGTGCTGCTGGTCGAACACGGCCTCAACAAATGCTGGATGGCGCCCGGCGGCCATTGCGACGGCGACCCCGATGTTTTTGCCGCCGCCAGACGCGAGGTGATGGAAGAAACGGGCATCACCGCGCTCCGCCCCCTGCTGGACGGGCGTATTTTCGACATTCATTCCGGCCATGTGCCGATGCGTGAAAAGGACGGCGTGCTGGAGCCGACGCATGTGCATTTCGATGTCTGCTTTGCTTTCGAGGCCGATGATGCCGCGCCCTTGCAGCTTTCCCACGAAAGCACGGGGCTGCGCTGGTTTGCGCTTGATGCGCTGACGCAGGAAAACTTTTTCCCCGGCCACCGCCGCCGTATCGAAAAAACGCTGGCGGGATATCTTGCCGCCCCCGCGCGGGAGGCCTGCGCATGAATGCCCCCGCCGCGCAAAAACGAAAAGTCGTTTTCATGGGAACGCCCGATTTTGCCGTGGCGGCGCTGGAAGCGATTGTCGCCGCAGGGCATGACGTTGCGGCGGTTTATTCCCAGCCGCCGCGCCCCGCAGGCCGCGGGCATAAGCTGCAACCCTCCCCCGTGCATAAACGCGCGGCAGAACTCGGCCTGCCCGTGCGTCATCCGCTGAGCTTTAAAAAAGACCCCGCCGCCTGCGCCGATTTCGCCGCGCTGCAGGCGGATGTTGCGGTTGTCGCCGCCTATGGGCTGATCCTGCCGCAAAACGTGCTGGATGCGCCGGCATACGGCTGCGTCAACATCCATGCTTCCCTGTTGCCGCGCTGGCGCGGGGCGGCGCCCATCCAGCGCGCCATTCTGGCGGGCGATACGCAAAGCGGCGTATGCATCATGCAAATGGAAGCGGGACTGGATACCGGCCCCGTGTTGTTGAAAGGCGAAACCGCCATTACACCCGCCACCACGGCGCAAAGCCTGCATGACGATCTTGCCGCGCTGGGCGCGAAACTGATCGTCGAAGCGCTTGCGAAAATCGATACACTGACCCCCGTGCCGCAACCCGAAGCAGGCGTGACCTATGCGCATATGCTGTCCAAGGAAGACGGGCGGATCGACTGGACGCAATCGGCGGCGGAGATTGAGCGGCAGATGCGCGCCCTTACCCCCTGGCCCGGCGTCTGGACGCGGCATCACGGCGCACGGCTGAAAGTCATTGCGGCGGAAATTGAAAAAGCCGATGGCCGTCACGGCAAACCCGGCGAGATTATCGACCGTCACTGCGTCGTCGCCTGCGGCAGCGGCAGCCTGAAGCTCGCAACCGTGCAACCCGAAAACCGCAAGCCGATGGACGGGCTGTCGTATATGAACGGCACGCATACCAGCATCGGCGACGTGCTGGGCGGAGAGCCCGCATGACCCAGCGCTGGAAACTGACCATCGAATACGACGGCACGGCTTTTCACGGCTGGCAACGGCAGGCGGAGGGCCTGACCGTGCAGGGCACGATCGAGGATGCGGTCTATAAATTCTGCGGCGAAGAAGTCATCCTGCATGTCGCAGGGCGCACCGATGCGGGCGTGCATGCGCTGGGGCAGGTCGCGCATATGGATTTGCAGCGCGAAACCGATGCCAAGACCGTGCGCGATGCGATCAACGCCCATATGCGCCCGCATGCCGTATCCATCGTCCATGCCGAACCCGTCAGCAGCGATTTCCACGCGCGGTTCGGCGCGACCAGACGCGTGTACTGCTATAAAATTCTGGCGAACCGCCGCGCCGCCCCTGCCATCGGCGGGCAATACGTCTGGCATCACAGCCGCGATCTGGATATCGCGGCGATGAACAAGGCGGCAAAACATTTGCTCGGCACGCATGATTTCACCAGCTTCCGCGATTCACAATGTCAGGCGAAATCCCCCGTGCGCACGATGGAGCGGCTGGAATTCATCGAACAAAAGGATGATCCCGTTTTCGGCCGCAGCATCCATATGTGGGCGGAGGCGCGTTCCTTCCTGCATCACCAGATCCGCAATTTCGTCGGCACGCTGGCGCTGGTCGGCGAAGGCAAATGGCAGCCCGATGACGTCAAAGCCGCGCTGGAGGCCCGCGACCGCACCAAGGCGGGCTATATGGCACCGGCGGGCGGGCTTTATTTCGTGCGCGTGGAATACGGCGACAGCACCTTCCAGCGCGGTGTGGACAGCCTTTTGTAAGGCGCTTGCGGGATTGACATAACCCACACCACCCTCTAGGATAGCCGCACACGCACCACCCGAACCGATACCGATTTTGAAAGCGAGTTGCCATGTCTGCCCCGCGCAAGACATTTAACGCCAAAACCACGCCCGCCGCGCCCGACCGGCCGGCGCCGCGCAAATATGCGCCGGCATGGCCGAAGACCGAAACCGCGCGGCAACACGGACAGGCGCTGATCAAACAATTGCGCAAACAATTCCCCGATGTGCAGGATGCCTTCTGGCTGCTGCGCAACGGCGCAGCGCTGGATGAAACCAGCGCGCTGAACGGCGATACGCCCCTGCACGGCGCGCTGCGCAACGGTTTTGACGATATGATTGTGGAGATGATCAAGCGCGGCGCGCCGCTGGATGTGCAGACCAAGATGGGGCAAACGCCGCTCGATATGGCCGCGCGCAAATCGAAGGTGGAAATCGTTTCCCTGATGCTCGACGCGGGCGCCGCGCCGACCGAAAACGCGCTGGTGCAGGCCATTGCCGGACGGCGCATGGACAACATCGCCCGCCTGATCGAGGCCGGCGTGGAAGTGCGCGGCTATATGCTGGATTTCGTCCCGCGCGAGACGGATGCGAAACTGCACGACGTGCTGGCCGATGCGCTGGCGCGGCAAAAAGCCGCCGTTGTCGAAAATGCCGTCGTCACCAGCCGCGATGTTCCCGTGCGCCGCCCGCTGCACCTGAAGCCCGGCGGCAAACCGCCGAAATCCGCACCTTAAGGATTGATTTCAGGGCATTATTTTTTGGAACGGGCGATTATTTAGCCATAATTCTTTGACGTGCCATAAAAAGATATGCTAGGAATAGCGCCGGAGATTCACCCAAAAACATAAAACCAAAGTTATAGAGGAGATGCACGCATGGGCTTCAACTGGAAAGAGAAACTGGAAAAAGGTAAAGAAATCGCCGCCAAGAAACTGGCCGAAGCCACGATCAAAGGCGAAGAGCTGATGGACAAAGCCGGCAAAGCCGCCCGCGATTTCGCAAACGAAGTCGAGAAAAAAGTCAGCCAGATGAAACAGGACGCGCCGGAACCGGCCGCCAAGGAAGAAGCGCCGAAAAACGCCGCACCGAAAAACAGCAACGCGCCGAAGAACGGCTGATCCTTCTTCGCCGCCGCGATTAAAAAAACCGCCTGTGTCGTGCAGGCGGTTTTTTTATGCGCGCGCGGCGTGAAAGCGCCGCAGGGTTATTGCGCCGTCCAGCCGCCGTCGATTTTCAGCTCCGCGCCCGTCATCATGCGCGCGGCATCACTGCACAGATAAACCGCCATCTGGCCGATCTGGTCGGTGGTCACAAAATCCAGCGCCGGCTGTTTTTCCCCCAGCAGCAGTCTCGCCGCCTCTTCCTTGGACAGATTGCCTGCGGCGGCGCGGTCGTCGATCTGCTTTTGCACCAGCGGCGTCAGCACCCAGCCGGGACAAATGGCATTGCAGGTAATATTGCCGCTTTGCGCATTTTCCAGCGCAATGACTTTGGTCAGGCCGATAATGCCGTGCTTGGCCGCGACATAGGCCGCCTTTTCCTTCGATGCCACCAGCCCGTGGACGGAGGCGATATTGATGATGCGCCCGAAACCGCGCTGCTGCATGCCCGGCAGGGCGGCCTTGGCGGCGAAAAAAGCGGCGGAGAGGTTGATGGCAATAATATCGTTCCAGCGTTCGTCCGAAAAAGCTTCCGTCCGCGCAGTGTGCTGGATGCCCGCATTGTTCACAAGAATATCGACCTTGCCGAAAGATTTTTCCGCCGCCTGCACCATGGCGCGGATATCGTCGGGCTTGCGCATATCGGCGCCGTGATAAAACACCTTGGTGCCGAATTCCCTTTCCAGGCCGAGGCGCGTTTTTTCAATCTCCGCCATATCGCCAAGACCGTTCAGCAGAATATCCGCCCCCGCCGCCGCCATTTGCCGCGCAATGCCCAGACCGATGCCGCTGGTGGAACCCGTGATGACCGCTGCCAAACCTTGCAAAGACATGATGCGCCCCCTTGCACTTCTTCCCTGATCGTTTCAGAAGATTTTGAACCGACGGCAGTGTATAACCATGGTGCAGGGCAATAAAGCCTTTTCCCCGCCCGCCCCGCCGCCGGCGCGGCACGGGGCGCCCCATTTTCCCTAAAACACGACCTCCGCCGAAAATATGGCCCGTATCAGGGGATTCAAGGGGCTGATTTTACTATGTAAATCATTTTTGACTCGCAGCGGCTTTTCCCTGTGTTATAAAGTCGCCTGTCTAGAGAGTGTAATGGCAACAACGAGGTTGGCTTGGCCAAACAGCGTCATAATATTCTTGTCCTGAACGGGCCCAACCTGAACATGCTGGGCGTCCGCGAACCGGACGTATACGGTTTCAAGAATTTGAGCGCCATCGCGCTCGAATGCGAGGAACTGGCCAGCGAACTGGGGCTTGTCATCGATTTCCGCCAGACCAACAGCGAAGGCGAAATGGTGACGATCATCCAGCAGGCGCGCGAAGGCTTTTCCGGCATGATCATCAATGCCGCCGCCTATTCGCATACCTCCATCGCCATTCATGACGCGCTGAAGCTTTTGGACATTCCCGTCATTGAAGTGCATCTCAGCAATATCTACAAACGCGAAGACTTCCGCCACACATCCTACGTTGCGCCGCTGGCGTCCGGCGTTATTTGCGGCTTCGGCGGCCACGGCTATCTGCTCGCGCTCGAAGCGATGCGCGCGCTGCTGGACGATGACGACGCCTGAGCCGCGCCCCACCCCTTTCCCCTGTAAGGAACAAACCCCATGACCAAGTCCAAGCAAGCAGTTGCGATCAAACGGCCCAAAGAAGAAGAGAGGAACGAAAATATGTCCGCCATGAAAATCGATCATGAAGCGATCAAGAACCTTGCCAGCCTGCTGAATGAAACCGGCCTGACCGAGATCGAGGTGACCGACGGCGATAAGAAAGTCCGCGTCACCAAGAGCGTGAACGTCCAGACCGTCGCCGCTGCCGCACCGGCGCCCGCCGTGGCCGCGCCTGCCGCCCCCGCGCCCGTGGCCGCCGATACGGGCAAGGTCGCCGCGCTCAGCGCCGACAACCACCCCGGCGCCGTGAAATCCCCCATGGTCGGCACAGCCTATCTGCAATCCGAACCGAATGCGCCGCGTTTCGTCACCGTCGGCAGCAAGGTCAAGGCGGGCGATACGCTGCTGATTATCGAAGCGATGAAAGTCATGAACCCCATCAAGGCCGACAAGGCGGGCACCGTGACGGAAATTCTCGTGGATGACGCGCAGCCGGTCGAATTCGGCCAGCCGCTGATGATCATCGAGTAAGCCGCCGCATCCACCAGCCGCGCCGCCCGGGCGATGTGTCGTTCGGGCCGCCCTACAGAACCGAGATATAAATAAAATGTTCAAAAAAATCCTTATCGCCAACCGTGGCGAAATCGCCCTGCGTATTGTCCGCGCCTGCCGTGAAATGGGCATCGAAAGCGTTGTCGTCCATTCCACCGCCGACGAGGCCGCCATGGCCGTCCGCATGGCGGATGAAAGCGTGTGCATCGGCCCGCCCGCCTCGCGCCAGAGCTATTTGAACATGGCCTCCATCCTTTCCGCCGCGACGCTGACAGGCGCGGATGCGATTCACCCCGGCATCGGCTTTTTGTCGGAGAACGAGGAATTCGCCCGCATGGTGGAGGAACACGGCTTTACCTTCATTGGCCCCACGCCCGAACATATCGCCAAAATGGGCGACAAGGCGGTGGCCAAGGACACCGTGCGCGCGCTTGGCCTGCCGCTGATCCCCGGTTCTCCCGGCATCCTGAAGGATGCGGAGGAAGGCCTGAAGCTGGCCCGCGAGATCGGCTTCCCCGTGCTGATCAAGGCGGTTGCGGGCGGCGGCGGCAAAGGCATGAAGGTCGCGCGCAGCGAAGACGAATTCAAGGCCTGCTTCACCATGGCCTCCAGCGAGGCGAAAGCCGCCTTCGGCAACGGCGCGATGTATATGGAGAAATATCTTTCCCACCCGCGCCACATCGAAATTCAGGTTATCGGCGACGGGCAGGGTAATGCCGTGCATCTGGGCGAGCGCGACTGCTCCATCCAGCGCCGCCACCAGAAGGTGATCGAGGAATGCCCCTCCCCCGCCCTGACGGATGAAGAGCGCAAATACATTGGCGAACTGGCCGCAGACTGCACGCGCAAGATGAACTACCGCGGCGTGGGCACGATGGAATTCCTGTACGAGGACGGCAAATTCTACTTCCTCGAAATGAACACGCGCCTGCAGGTGGAACACCCGATTACCGAAATGATTACAGGGATCGACCTGGTGCGCGAACAGATCATGATCGCGGCAGGGCACAAACTGTCCTTTACGCAGGAAGACATCAAATTCGACGGCCATGCCTTCGAATGCCGCATCAATGCCGAGCATCCGGAAACCTTTATCCCCTCTCCCGGCAAAATTACGCGTTATCATGCCCCCGGGGGACTTGGCGTGCGCGTGGACAGCGCTATATATGATGGATACAGCGTCCCGCCGCATTACGACAGCCTGGTCGCCAAGCTGATCATCCATGCGAAAACACGGGAAGAAGCGCTGAAACGCGTGGAACGCGCGCTCGGCGAATGCGTTATTGACGGAATCAATACCAATATCCGCCTGCATGAACGCATTTTGCAAGAACCCGCGTTCCGTGCCGGAGAGTTCAACATCCACTGGCTGGAAAAACTGCTGGCCAGCCAAGCCGAAGAAAGTAAGAAAGCCGCATCATGAAACTGACCCTGTCCGCTCTTGGCCTTCTGGCCTTTGTCGCCTTCGCCCCGCTGGCCGCCGCCAAACCCGCTGCCGCCGCCGAAGCNCCCAAATTCACCTTTGACAAGGCGCATACGCAGATCTTTTTCTCCGTCAGCCACCTTGGCTTTTCCTATTCCACGGGCAAGTTCACGGGCTTTGACGGCAGCTTCACCTTTGACGAAGCAAAACCCGAAAACAGCAAAATCGATGTCACCATCGACACCAACAGCCTGTCGATGGACGACGATGCCTGGGAAAAGCACCTGAAGAACGAAGATTTCTTCAACGTTGAAAAATTCCCCGCCATGACCTTCAAAAGCACCAAGGTCGAAAAAACCGGCGACAATACCGGCCGCGTGACGGGCGACCTGACCCTGCTGGGCGTGACCAAGCCCGTCACACTGGATGTGATCTACAACAAAGGCGGCATCCACCCCTACAGCAAGCAATACGTTGCGGGCTTTTCCGCGACGGGCAAGCTGAACCGTTCCGAATTCGGCATGACCTACGGTCTGCCGGGCGTGGGCGATGAGGTCAACATCAGCATCGAAGTCGAAGGCATCCGCGAAGAGCCCGCCGACCAGAAAAAATAACAACCGACCGCACAAGAAGTAACGCACATGGGCTGGCGCAATACACCGGAAAGTTTTGGCAAGGTTTCCAAACTACTGCACTGGGTCATGGCCGTTCTGGTGATTGTGCTGCTCGCCGTCGGCCTTACGATGGGCGGGCTGGACATGCCGCTGAAGTTCAAGGTTTATGCCTTGCATAAATCCTTCGGCATTTGCGTGCTGGCGCTCGTGGTTTGCCGCATCATCTGGCACATCTATTCCCGCCGCCCCGGCTTTGTCGAAGGCATGAAGCCGTGGGAAAAGATCGCCGCCCATGCCGCGCATGTCTTTTTGTACGTCGCCATGATCGGCATGCCCCTGTCGGGCTGGCTGATGTCCTCCGCCAAGGGCTATACCGTGACGGTCTTTTCCACGCTTGACCTGCCGCATCTGATCGGGGAAAGCAAAGAGCTCGCCCGTCTTTTTTCCACCACCCACGCATGGCTGGCCTATGCCCTGATTGCCGCTGTGGCCGCACATATCGGCGCGGCGCTGAAACACCACTTCATCAACAAGGATGCCACACTGACCCGTATGCTGCCCTTCAAATAAGGAGAAGCCGATCATGTTTACCCCTGCGAAGTATTTTCTGCCCGCCGCCATGGGGGCTGTTCTGGCCGCCGTTTTCTGGACGGCTCCCGCCCTTGCCGAGGCCGCCGCATGGCAGGTACAGCAGGCAAATATGACCTACCAGAACAGCGGCCTTGAAAACCCGCAGGGCGTGCTTTCCGGCACCGAGGCGCAAATCGGTTTTGATCCCAAAAAACCGCGCGGCGGCCAGTTCCAGCTGTCTTTTGCCACTACAGGGCTTTTCCTGCCCCGCGCCGCCATGGGCGTCAGCGATCCCCAAAAACTGAAAAACATGGCCATCCCTGCCGGCACGGGCACGCTGACCGCGACAAGCTTGGAACGCTCCGGCAATACCATCGCCGTTAACGGCACGCTGAGCATCAACGGCCAGTCCCGCCCCTTGATGTTCAATATGAACGTGATCGAGGACGGCAAGGACAACGCCCGCAGCCTGCGCCTGACGGGCCAGTTCCCCATCAACCGTCCGAGCTTCGCCACGGCGGAAATGGGTTATGTCGGCCCTGCGAATATTCCCGTGTCCTTTGACGTTCTGGCCGTTGCGCCCACAGCGGCCGCGGCGGAGGAAGCGCCTACCGCCGCCGGTACGACGGAAGACCTGCCCGTCGATGCCGCCGCGCCGCAAATGCAAAACAATGAAATCCCGCAACAGCGCATCGCCGCGCCCCCGCCGCAAGCACCCAGCCGCCTGCTGACGGAGGAGGACTTGAAAAAGCAGCGTGAGGAACATCCGGAAATCGGCACCGTCCGCAGCTTCGGCGGCAATGCCGCACCGCCGCCCGCGCAAGGCCGCCCCCGCCCGTCTGCCACGGCACCGGCACAGAACAATACGACCGATCCCGAAATCGGCACCGTCCGCACCTTCGGCGGCGCGCCATAACACCGCCGCCTTTGGCGAAGATTTTTTCAGGGAGGAGGCCCCCCATGCCCCATTTTATGATGCCCCGTTTCATGCTCTCTCTCGCCGCGGCGGTTCTGCTGGGGCTGTTCAGCGCCGCTGCGCCGGCCGAGATGCCCGCCGCACCCGCATGGCATATGGACAAGGCGCAAAGCCGCATTGTTTTCAAGGGCAACCAGATGGGCAAGGCCTTCGAGGGGCAATTCACCGATTTTGATGCCGAGATCCGCTTTGCGCCCGATATGCTGACGGCATCGCATGTCAAGGTCACCATCCGCACCGCCAGCGCGCAAAGCGGCGATGCCGAGCGCGACCAGACCCTGCAAACCCGCCAGTGGTTCGACGTGAAGAACTTCCCCGAGGCGACATACGAATCGAGCGTCTTTCGCCAAACCGACGACACGCATTTCGTTTCCGAAGGGAATCTGACAATTCGGGACGTCACCGTGCCGGTGATTTTGCCCTTCACGCTGACCGTGACAGCGGATGCGGACTCTGGTAAAAAAACCGCCGTCATGCAGGCCGCCGTCACGCTGGACCGCAGCACCCTGCAACTCGGCCGCGACGGCTGGGCAGACCCCAAGAGCGTTGCGAATAATGTCGATGTAGCAGTCACTGTGGTCGCCGAGGCCGCGCCTTAAGCCTTCCCCGCACCCCGCCCTTACGGAAAGTTTTTCGACGCCACTTTCCCCGCCTGCCTGCGGCGGCGCAAGGGGGCCATTCTCTGACAGCGTCAACATCTGTCCGCAAACTTTGGCGCAAACTATTGATTTTAGGTTTGAAAATCCCCCCTTGCATGCGTTAGGATTCAGGCGATGAGAACCTTGTATCACCTATGGCTGCATCCCGCTTCCCGGAAGGTCCGTCTGGCCCTCGCCGAGAAAAAACTCGACTTCGAGCTGAAGATCGAAAAGGTCTGGGAACGCCGCACCGAATTTTTGGCCATCAACCCCGCCGGGGACGTTCCCGTCCTGATCGAGCCCGACGGCACGATCCTGACGGACAGTCAGGTCATCTCCGAATATTTGAACGAGGTTTACAATACCATCGACCTCATGGGCCGCGATCCGCTGCAACGCGCGGAAACCCGCCGTCTGGTGTCGTGGTTCGACCACAAGTTCAATGCCGAGGTGACCGAAAACCTGGTCGGCGAAAAAATGATGAAACGCTTTTTGAAGATGGGCGAGCCGCACGGCCCCTCCATCCGCGCGGGTCATGCGAACATCCATTACCACCTCGATTACATCGGCTTTCTGACCGAACGCCGCCGCTGGCTGGCGGGGGATGATCTGTCGCTGGCCGATATTGCCGCCGCCGCGCATCTTTCCGCCATCGACTATATCGGTGACGTGCCGTGGGACGAGCACAAGGCCGCCAAAGACTGGTACGTGCGCATCAAATCCCGCCCGTCGTTCAAACCGCTCCTGGAAGATGTCATCCCCGGCTTTGCGCCGCCGAGCCATTATCAGGATCTCGACTTTTAAAAGGGGGCGCTGCGCATGCTGTTACGCCCTTGCCCCGTTTCCCCGCCCGCCGGCGACAAAAAGCTTTTCTGCTTCGGCTACGGCTATACCGCCGCCTGTCTTGCCGAAACGTTGCGCCTTGCGGGCTGGAAAGTCGCGGGCACGACGACCGATCCCGACAAACGCGCGCAAATGCAGGCGGACGGGATCGAGGCGCATCTTTTTGACAGCAGTCATCTGATTTACGACCCCGTCGAAACCTTCGGCGATGTCACGCATCTGCTGTTCTCCATTCCGCCCGATGCGAAGGGCGATGCCGTTTTCGAACTGCACGCGCATGATCTTGTCGATATGCCGAAACTGGAGTGGGCAGGATACCTTTCCACCACCGCCGTTTACGGCAATCAGGACGGTGGCTGGGTGGATGAAAACACCGTCACCGCCCCCACCAGCAAGCGCGGCAGCCAGCGCGAACTGGCCGAGCAGCAATGGACGTCGCTCTGGATCAACAACGGTTTTCCGCTGCATATCTTCCGTCTCGCCGGCATTTACGGCCCGGGGCGCAGCGCGATTGATTCCGTGCGCGGCGGCAATGCGCGGCGCATCGACAAGCCGGGCCATGTGTTCAACCGCATTCATGTGGAAGATATCGCGCAAACGCTGATCGCCTCCATGAACAAGCCGAACCCCGGCAGCATTTACAATCTGGCGGACGACCACCCGACGCCCAGCCATGAAATGATCGCCTTTGCCTGCAACCTGCTGGGGCTGGACGTGCCGCCCGTCATCCCCTTCGAACAGGCGGATGTCGCGCCCATGGTGCGCAGTTTTTACAGCGACAACAAACGCGTGAAAAACGACCGCATCAAACAGGAACTCGGCATCACCCTGCTCTATCCCGATTACCGCGACGGGCTGCAAGCCTGTCTGGCGATTGAAGAAGAGGCGGAAAGGCTGATCGCAAGCAAGAATGCCGATACGTAAAGCACCGCATCAACCATAACCTTCAATTCAACAGCTATTCGTCTTTTTCTTCCGCGGGCGCTTCCATAAGAACATGTTCAAGCGTATCGGTCCTTGTGCTGCTTTCAACCGCACCGTCGGGGGTCATGATCTGCGTTTCTGTAACTTTTATCCGGCGCTGCATCTTTGCGGAAAAATCCGTTTCAAATACGAATGATACCGTCCCGGAAATCTTTTCTTTTTCACGGCGTGCCATAGCCGTTTCAAACGTGACGGGATTGTTCGTCATTCGGCCAATCTTTACATCCGTTTCGGCGCGCAGGCGACGCACTACATCAGGATTGATCGGCATTTCGGCAGTAAAGACTTGCTTCTCCTGCTCTGTTGATTTCTTCGCCAACTTTCCTGTGCCTAGCGCATCCTTGTCCTGGAAAATCGCGCCTTCATAAAGGCGGGAAACGCCCATATCAAATACACCGACAGCTTTCAAAACAGATTGCGGATCGCATTCGATATCAAAGGCCGTCCATGTAAAAACGGTGCTGCCACATGCGGAACGGGGTATTTTGAACTTTACAAGCCAGTCATCCACGCGCGCCTCAAGCTCGGCACCATTCAGCAGCTGCAACGGCCCGTCCACAGGCTGGAAAACCCGCACAGGGAACTGCCATTGCCGCTCTCTTGCCTGTTCCTTTGTTGATTCCGGCAGATCATAAACAAGCTCTACCCCGTCAGCGCGCACACCGGCAACACGTTTTACAAGAACCTTTCCGCTTGTCGAGCTGCCGGAAGAAACGGGGCTTTTGAGGGATTCTTTCGTAACCAAAGTCAGTTTGTAAACATCGCCTACTTTCGGTGCGGGAGCCGATACTTCGGCGAAAACCAACGTCGCGGCAAAAAATGAAATACAGAAAAAGACTGCAAAAATATGGAGATTTTTCACGAAAACGCCTTTTTATAAAAATACCCCCTCCCGATGAAGGGGATGTGGCGGTTAGATAACCTTATTGATATTCTTGCCCTCCGGAATTTTATCCGGCAGCAAGACGGTGACGATGGTGCCGACACCGACTTCGCTGTCGATGTCGAGCGTGCCGCCGTGCAGCTCGATAAGATCCTTGGTGATCGCAAGGCCAAGGCCCGTGCCGTCGTGGTTGCGCGTATATTCGGCGCCGACCTGTTCGAACGGCAGGGTGACAAGATCCAGCTTGTCCTTCGGAATACCCACGCCCGTATCGCTGACGGTGATCGCCACGCCGCCCAGCTCGCGGTAGCAGCGGATATCGACCGTGCCGCCGGGGTCGGTGAATTTGATCGCATTGGACATGAGGTTCAGCAAAACCTGCATGATCGCGCGACGGTCGGCCATGATCTGGATATCGTCGGGGATATCGTCGGAAACGATGCGCACTTCGGATTCATGCGCGCGCCCTTCCACCATATGGATGGCAAGGCGGATGATTTTACCGACGTTGAGTTCCTCCACATACAGTTCGTATTTGCCGACCTCTATTTTCGACATATCGAGAATGTCGTTGATCAGGTCGAGCAAATGCTCGCCCGACTGGCGGATGCCGCCGATGTATTCCAGATAGCGCGCATTGCCGACAGGCCCCAGCAACTGGCGCTGGATCATCTCGGAAAAGCCGATGATGGCGTTCAGCGGCGTGCGCAGTTCGTGGCTCATATTCGCAAGGAAGCGGGTTTTGGAGGCATAGGCGCTTTCCGCCGCTTCCTTTGCCTCGCGCAACGCTTTTTCGTGCAGCGTGCGCTCGGTAATATCCTGCATGATGCCGAACAACGCCTCGACCGCGCCCGTCTTGGGCGCGATCTTGCAGCGTCCCTCCACCCGCACATAGCGCACCCCGCCGGTGGGGCGGCGGATGGAGAATTCCAGTTCGTAATCCTTTTTGCGGATCATCGCGCGCTGGAAACTGCGGGCAATGCGCCCGACATCACGTTTCATCAACAGCGCGCTGACGTTATCGACCGTGGGAATAAAGGCGCCCTTTTCCACGCCGAAAATGGCATAGATCTGGTCCGACCATTCCATGGTATTGCCGTCCACTTCCAGAAACCAGTGGCCCATGCGGCCGATTTTCTGCGCTTCGGAAAGCTGCTGCTCGCGGCGCTGCAATTCGACCTCGTGCAGCTTGATATCCGTCACGTCGCGGCCGACCATATAGATAAACGGCCCCGTGACCTTGTGCACCCATTCGCCCCAGCGGAAGGTACCGTCCTTGCAGCGGATGCGGCATTCGAAATCGATGCGCACTTCCTCCCCCTCCGGCGCGTGGATGACTTTTTGCATCAGCTGCAAAATATGGTCGCGCTCCTCGGGGTGGATCAGGTCGATGAAGGGGAATTTTTTCAGCTCCGCATCGGTATAGCCCGTCACGCGGTTGAAGGCGGGGTTCACGCGCACGAAAGACATGTCGCGGCGGTACACGCCCAGAAGATCGCTGGTAAGGTTCAGAAAATGGCGCAGCTCGCTGTCGGTCGTGGAAATGTAATCAAGATCGGGCTTGCCGTCCCGTTCGTCCGCCGCCGCATCCTTGTTGCGGTTTTCGTTGATAAAGGCGGCAAATTCGCGCGCGACGGCGCCGAAATCGCTCTGCTTTTGTTTTTGCAGGCTGTTGTCGGGGTCGAGCCAGATGACGGTGTATTTCTGCCCCTCGCCCAGATCGACAATATCGATCCGCGCCCCCATGACCAGCGGGTCGCGGTGCTGGCGCAGCAGGGCGACTTCGTAAAAACCGGATTCCGTCACGGGCAGCTTGTCGGCGAGAATGTCCAGAATGCCGGTATAGGGGCGGCCCGCCAGCACGGCGGCATCCTGCCCGAGCGCCCAGCCCAGCGCGGGGCTGACAAAGACCAGCGCCCCCGTCGCATCCGCCACGCAACGCAGCGTGTCGTGGCCGGATTCGATGCCGGCAATACGGTGTCCGGTGTTCCGGAATTTGTGCAGCATCCCCATATGTCTGCTCCCTTGGCGGCATCGGGCCGCCTGTTTTCAAATTAACCCAAAACCGCGCGCCGGCACAAGGGACGCGGCCCGTCCAAGCCCTTCATTTCACAGGAATATTACAGAATTATAATTTTATGTGAAATATTTTTGCGCCCCGCACGGCTTGACGGTCATTTTCGCTTATGTTAACAATCGATACCGTTTCAAACATATAGGCCATGATGATCGCCGCAAGGCCCGCCGATGAGGCATGCTTTTTTAGAAGGAATCTAAAAGATGTTCCCACAAATCAAACTCGCCATCATCTTCGCAAAACTCGCCAAAGACCATGGCCCGAAAGTTTTGCATTCCAACAACGTGGACCTGCTGACCAAAGACCTCAGCAACGCGCTGGTTGAGCAAAAGAACATCCTGTCCAGCCCGCGCAAGGGCGCCTTCCTGACGGCCTATGAAGTGTTGCCGGTGATTGCGGAAGTGAAAATCCTTTCCGTCGCCGTGGCGAAAAAGCTGGAGATCGAAACCAAAGGCAAATCCGATATCCAGATTCTGGAAGAAATCATCCAAAAATCCGAAGAGCGCAACGGCGGCAAATACGCCAAAGGCATCAAGGACACGCTGGAATGGACGCGCGCCCTTTTCGCGCATCCCGAGATGCAGGATATCCTGAAAATGGAAATGACGCAGATCGAAAAGCCGAGCAGCCTGAAGGACGTGACCAAATTCATCCGCCAGATGGCCAACCGCTCGCAGGACGAGCTGACGCGCATCAACGAATTCCTGCGCTATGCCAAGGAAATCGAAGTGCCGCCGAAAGACGCGCCGAAAGCGGAACCGCAGGCCAAACCGGAATCCGACAGCGCGGCAAAGCCGAACGCACAACCCAAAAAACCCAATACGCCGGGCGGCCCTGCCGCCTGATCGGGGCGGCCGGATAACCCCTGCCAAAGCAAAGGAAAGGACGCGCGATGAAATACCACACGCTCCAAAAACTGATGCAGGCGCAGGATGCCGCCTATGATACGCAGGTGCCCGCCGCGCTGATCCGCGCCGTGAACGACAATGCCGAAAGCCTCAGCACCGTTTTCGGCGTTTCCGCCCGCAAGCAGCTGGATGATTTCCGCGACATGCGCGCCACGCGCATTGTGTTCTCCTCCCTCGCCGTGGCGGCGGGCAAAGGCGAAATGACGCGCCGTTTCCCGAAATTCATGGCAGGCCCCGCCTTCCTGCGCAGCCCCGAAGCGGTGGAAAAAAAGAACCTGCGCGATATCTTCCCTGCGCTGCGCTATGGCGAGCTTTTGGAAGTCAAACAGGTCTTGCGGGGATCCGGCGTGCATTTCGACGGCTTCACCGTGAAAAAATTCACCCCCGGCAAACCCGCCGTTTAATCCCGCATGCCGTCCTATCGCGCGGATATTCCCACCCGACACGCCAGCCGGTATTTGCAGTTGCTGTGCAAGCACTGGGCGCATCGCGCCACGGCCGATTACACCAAAACCGCAGGCCGCGTCACCTTCGACGTCTGGCAGGTGGATATGGAGGCGCATCACGACACGCTGGGCGTGACCATCCATATTCCCGATGAAAAATCACAGGAGCGCTACGGCAAAATCGTGGCCGATCACCTGCAACGCCTCGCCGTGCAGGAAGATCTGGCCATCGAGTGGTTTTGACATCACATATCGCGCATCTTGCCCGGCCGCGCGAGAAAATCCGCCATGCGGCTGGGTTTCGGCATAATATCGCGGCCCCTCTTGTGCAAAAACAGTTCAAAAGCGCCGGGGCGCACGATCGGAATAATGTGACCGATCCCTTTGTAAGACTTCAGCTCCAACAGGTCCTTGTCGCCGCTTATAATCATATCCGCCTTTGCGGTGACGGCCAGATCCAGAAACTTGTTATCTGTCTTGTCCCTGCACGCCTCGACGGAGGGGCTCACCTCTACCCACACCATTTCGCGCCGACACATTGCCTCGATCACAGAACAAACCAACGGATTGTAACGCTCGCGCATCCATTTGTTATGCAGCTTTTCCGAAAGTTCATTCATCGTCTCCGCACTGCAAAGAAGCTCGGAGACTTGCAAAATCCGTTGCAAATGTTGCGATGTGGCGCCGTCGCGGCAGCCAAAGGCCGACAGAAAAACATTCGTATCCACGACAACCGTCGGCCTCCATGCGGAATGATCCTGTTTCATGATTTATTCTTTTCATCATAATCCATGCTGGCAATCCATGCCTCGACCTCTTCCGCACTGCGCGCTTTTTCTGGGTGCTTTGCGTCATCGGCGGCCAGCGCGGCGAAGAAATCATCCCAGCCTGTCTCCGGCATGCCTTCCGATGCAAAAACGCGATCAAAAAAAAGACGCCATTCCGGCGTCATGCGCCCTTCGCGTTCAAAGGCCGCAACCAGTTTACGCATGCTGTCCAAAAACGTTTTGTCCCGCGCCGCGCGGTCGCGGCAAAATGTCACGCCCGTTGGCGGCGGTTTCCGGTTTTGATCTTCGCGGTCGGTCATATCCATCTCTCAAGGCAAAAGTATGGGTTATATTATGCCCCATATCCGGTTAAAAAACACGGAAGACATAAAACCCTTTAAATTCAAAAGCTAAAGATTACGCTACCGGATCGGCGCTGTCCGGCAGGCCTTCGCTGAAGGCCAGTTCCGCTGCCTGAAGTTTTTTGATTTCGTCGCGCAGGCGCGCGGCTTCCTCGAATTCAAGGTTCGCGGCGGCTTCGCGCATTTTTTTCTCCAGATGCGCAAGGTGCGTTTTGAGATTATTGCCCACCATATGCGGCAGATCGTCGGCCACGGGCACGGTCACGTGATCCGCCCGCTCGAACACGCTGGAAAGGATGTCGGAGATTTTCTTTTTCACGCTTTCGGGCGTAATGCCGTGCTCCGCGTTATAGAGTTTTTGCTTTTCGCGGCGGCGGGATGTTTCCTCCAGCGCAGCCTTCAGGCTGTCGGTCATCTTGTCGGCGTATAAAATCGCCCGCCCCTCCACGTTGCGCGCCGCGCGGCCGATGGTCTGGATCAACGAGGTACGGCTGCGCAAATAGCCTTCCTTATCCGCATCCAGAATGGCAACCAGCGCGCATTCGGGAATGTCCAGCCCCTCGCGCAGCAGGTTGATGCCGATCAGCACGTCAAAAACGCCCAACCGCAGATCGCGGATGATCTCGATGCGTTCCAGCGTATCGACATCGGAGTGGATATAGCGCACGCGCAGCCCCGCATCGGTCATATATTCGCTGAGCGCCTCGGCCATTTTCTTGGTCAGCGTTGTCACCAGCGCGCGCTGGCCCTTTTCGGCCAGTTTCTTGCATTCGGCCAGCAGGTCGTCTACCTGATGTTCCGTCGGGCGCACGATGACTTCGGGGTCGATCAACCCCGTCGGGCGCACGACCTGTTCGGAGAAAACGCCGCCTGTCTGCGCCAGCTCCCAGTCGCCGGGGGTGGCCGATACAAACACCGTTTGCGGACGCATGGCGTTCCATTCCTCGAACATCAGCGGGCGGTTGTCCATGCAGGCCGGCAGGCGGAAACCGTATTCCGACAGCGTGGATTTGCGCGAACGGTCGCCTTTGTACATCGCGCGCAGCTGCGGCAGCATGACGTGGCTTTCATCCACAATCAACAGCGCATCGTCGGGCAGGTACTCAAACAGCGTCGGCGGCGGCTCCCCTTCCTTGCGGCCCGTCAGGTAGCGGGAATAGTTTTCAATCCCCGGACACATGCCCGTTGCCTCCAGCATTTCAAGATCGAAGGAGGTGCGCTGCGCGAGGCGCTGTTCTTCCAGAAGCTTGCCCTGACTGCGGAATTCCGCAAGACGTTTGTGCAGGTCTACCTTGATCTGCTTGATCGCCTGCTGCATCGTCGGCTTGGGCGTGACGTAGTGGCTGTTCGCGTAAATGCGCACGCTGTCAAAGCTGCCGGATTTGCGCCCCGTCAGCGCGTCGATCTCGGTAATCGCCTCGACCTCGTCGCCGAAAAGGGAAATGCGCCAGGCATGGTCGTCAAGGTGCGCCGGAAACACCTCCACAATATCGCCGCGCACGCGAAAACAGCCGCGCGAAAAATCGATATCGTTGCGCACATACTGGATATCCACCAGTTTTTTCAACAATTCGTTGCGGTCGATCGTATCGCCGACGGCGATATCAAAAGCCATGCCCTGATAGGTTTCCACATCGCCGATACCGTAGATGCAGGATACGCTGGCCACGACAATCACATCGCGCCGTTCCAGCAGCGCGCGCGTGGCGGCGTGGCGCATGCGATCGATCTGCTCGTTGATGCTGGAATCCTTTTCGATGAAAGTATCCGTTTTCGGCACATAGGCTTCGGGTTGGTAATAATCGTAATAGGAAACGAAATATTCCACGGCGTTATGCGGAAAAAACTCCTTCATCTCGCCGAAAAGCTGCGCCGCCAGCGTTTTATTCGGCGCCAGAATGATCGTCGGACGCGACATGTTGCGGATCACATGCGCCATCGTAAAAGTCTTGCCAGAGCCCGTCACGCCCAGCAAAACCTGGTTTTTTTCCTGCGCGCGCAGCCCCGCCGTCAGCTCCGCAATCGCGGCCGGCTGATCGCCGGCGGGCGTGTAATCGGTCACCAGCCGGAAAATGCTGTCCGTTTCCTTTTCGGCTGTCGCGCGTCTGGCCATGGCTGCCCCCTATTTCTTCTTTTTCGGCGCCGCCTTGCGGCAGGGGAAAACCTTGTTGAGCGCCATAGGCACCACCGTTGCGGCGGCAAAGGGATCATGCTGCGGATGCTGGCGCATATAGGCCAGCACCAGCACGGCGGCCTGTTCCTTGGCGATTTCGGACGGCAAACAGAAATCGATCGTCGGCGCGATAGCCAGCGATTGCAGCACGGCGTGATAATCGATCACGCCGGTGATGTAATAAATGCAGGCGGTGTTGTCCTGCTTGTTCTCGCTGATGCAATGGCGCACCAGCTCTTCCCCCGTCAGGTACTGGGCGGCGGCCGGCCGCGCCGCCATCAGCGCGCCGGACAAAAAGGCAAAAAGCGCCAGCGCCCCAAGGCGCGATTTTGTCGTCATGGCCGTTTCCTTTGTTCTACGCTGCTGTTTTAGACCTGTTTTATGTCTATTTCAACCGCCTTTGCGGCTTTTCGCGGCGGAATCGCTAACCTTTGCTTAAGAGTCTTCTTGCATAGTGATTATCTGGCTTTTATCTCTATATATATTGTTATTGTCTGTCAAAACGAGGATGCCTTCATGCCAAAATTCCTTATTGCCGCCATGGCTTTCCTGTTGCTGGCCGCACAGCCCGCCGTGGCGCAGGCCGCACCGCCGGTAAATGAAGCCGGCGCCGCCGAAATCAAGAACATCGTCGAAAAGGCGGTCTCTTTCCACAAACTGATCGCTGAAAAAACCGGCGAAGGCTTCATGATGGACGGCGAGATCGCCGTGAAGCCCATGGGCAGCTATTACGAGGTGCGCCTGCCCAATACCAAGGCAAAAGCGCTGGGCATCGGCGAGCTGGATATCGGCACCATCGTCATGAACGTCACCTACGGCAAGCGCGAGAATGAATATCTTGTCAGCATGGCCCTGCCGAGCCCGATGGCCTTCACCGCCGCCGACGGCACGGTATCGAAACTGCGCATCGGCAAACAGCGTTTTGCCGGCGCATGGGAAACCGAACTGATGACCTTCACCCGCATCGATGCGGAATACGGCGATCTTTCCATGACGGCCACGGAGACATCGCCCTTCGCGCTGACGATGGAAAACATGGCCTTCCTGCTGAACCTGTCCCGCAACAAGGACGGCACATGGACGGGGCCCAACGACATCACCCTGACGAATACCCGCCTGATCGTGCCGCAAGGCCCGGAGAGCGGCGAATTCGTCGTCAGCCTCGGCACGCTGGCCTCCAACAGCAAATACGACGAGGTGAACCTGAAACGCACGCTGGAGCTGCAACAGAAAATCCAGGAGGCGATCAGCGCCGTGGAAAACCCCTATGATGCCGATATTTCCAGCATCACGGCGGATATCCTGAACTCGCAGGAATCCTTCTTCAACGGCATGTTCAGCAAAGGCGAAATCAAGAACCTGCAGATCACCGTCAACCCGCCGCCCCGCGCCGCCATGACGGAAGACGAGGCAAAGCAGGCATCCAGAAAATCCTTCAGCGCCGAGAGCGTTTCCTCCACCGTCAATATCGAAGGGATCAAGACCAACCGCGGCAACGTGTCCTTCATGGTCGGCGCGCGCGGCGTCCATCTGGATATGGGCAAACCGTCCGATATCACGCAATATGTGCCCACGGACGTCAACTTCGAGATTTATCTCGACAGCCTGCCGATGTCGGACCTGAAGAAAACCTTCGCCGGCGCGGTACAAAGCCTGTTTGAAACCGTATCGGATGCGGAAGCGGTTGCCGCCGAAGGCAAACGCCCGCCGCCGAAACAGTTCCAGAAATCGCAAGTCATGGCCGCCGCCATGGCCGTGCCGCAGATGCTTTCGGCCGCCGGTTCCCGCCTGCTGATCAAGAACACCTATGTCAACGCGCCGGTTCTTCAGTCCACGCTGGACGGCAATTTCAGCGCCAACGAAGCCGCCCGCTTTATCGCCATCGGCAACATGACGCTGGTGCTGAACGGTCTGGACGAGCTGATCTTGAGCCTGCAAACCTCCAACGACCGTCTGGCGAAAAAGGCGCTGGGCACGCTCAGCATCCTGCAAATGGTCGGCGAGCAAGGCACGGGCAAAGGCGGCAAATCCGCCCGCACCTACAAGCTGGAAGTCTCCGGCGAGGGTAAAATCACCCTTAACGGCAACGAAGTCGGCGGCATGATGAAAATGCTGCGCTAAGAACTTCGCCCGCACAAAAACCGCCGGAATCGGGTTCTCCGCTTCCGGCGGTTTTGTTTTTGGGTGTGGTGAAAACGTGCGGAAATCCTCGATATTATGGCATTTTCTTGCCAGAATCACGGTTATTTGCTATAAATGACCTGTAGCGCCTTGAAAGACAAGGTTTTTCAAAACGGCGCGGCATGATCGCAAAGGGGCAAAGGGCAAACGTCATGAGCAATGCGCATCCGCAAGACGCTTTCGAACAGCAACGTCAGGCCAGTTTCGCCAAAATCATCGAATGGGTGGAGGCCAAGGCAGAGGCCATCCGGCCGCCGCTGATCCTCGACATCCATGCCGCTTCGCCGGGGGCCATGCAACAAAGCGCCGAAAAGGAATCCTGGCAATTGCTGGCCAGGGGGTTGCGCCATTTGAAGGACGGCGCGCCGGGCGGCAAGGCGGGGTCGATGGCGGAAGCGCTGTCGCGTGCCAGCCTGCGCAGCGCGTCCCTCGCCGCCTCGCTCGGCGTCAAGCCGCCGCAGTTCGAGCAAATGTATTTCAACGTTGAATATTCCAGCGGCCACGAAGCCGCCGTGTTCTATACCAAGCGCCTGCTGGAAGCGGCGGAAGGAGATTTTTCCAAAAGCCGCCAGATCATCCAGCAAAAAATCTTCAGCGAAAAACCCTTCGGCGCTTTCGGCATCATGACCGATGTGGATCCGGAGCTGCGAGACATTTTCGATGCGGTGCGCAAATCCACCGGCATTTCCGCCGACCCGCTGCGCGGCAATACGCCCGCGCCGGATGCCGTGCCGCAGCAGGATTTGCAGGCCATGCGCAAACAGATGGTGACCTCCTTCAACATGCTGGTTGATGCCTATACCGCCGCCTGTGCGGAATTGAAGGAAGCGGTGGACAACATCCCCGCGCCCGCCGTGCCCAAGCCGCAACGCCCGGGCAAATCCGGACAGTCTTTCGATTTGTAAAAATCCCTGCTTGAAAACACAGCCGCGCCATACCGCCATCTGTTCCGCAG
>JGI12383J13903_1000327_pt1 | contig 39558 bp, 35 predicted proteins | sample Passage237B_FD_13903 | JGI IMG/M metagenome (IMG submission 13903)
CCCGCCGATCTTTCAGGCGCTCACCGTCGAGTTCACGGCGGGCGGCAAAAAGGAAGTGCTGACGCTCGAGATCCAGCAGCACTTGGGCGAGGGGATTGCCCGCGCCATCGCGATGTCCTCCTCCGAAGGCCTCGTCCGCGGTATGACCGTCGTGGATACGGGCGCCCCGATTTCCGTGCCCGTCGGCGAAGGCGTGCTCGGCCGCATCTTCAACGTCACCGGCGACACCGTGGACGGCAAAGGCCCGGTCAATTTCACCAAGAAGTATCCGATCCACCGCCCGGCCCCGACGCTCGTCGATCAAAACACCAATGCCGAAATCCTCGAGACCGGCATCAAGGTTATCGACCTCATCGCCCCCTTCACGAAGGGCGGCAAGGTCGGTGCGTTCGGTGGCGCCGGCGTCGGCAAGACCGTCGTCATCATGGAGCTCATCAACAACATCGCGAAGGCCCACGGTGGTTACTCCGTGTTTGCCGGCGTCGGTGAGCGTTCCCGCGAAGGCAATGACCTTTACCACGAAATGTCCGAGGCGGGCGTTATCGATCAGAAGGATCTTTCGAAGTCGAAGGTCGCGCTCGTTTACGGCCAGATGAACGAACCGCCGGGCGCCCGTATGCGCGTCGCGCTCTCGGCCCTCGCGATGACCGAGTATTTCCGCGACGAGAAAAACCAGGACGTGTTGCTCTTCATCGACAACATCTTCCGCTTCTCGCAGGCCGGCTCCGAAGTGTCCGCTCTGCTCGGTCGCTCCCCGTCGGCCGTCGGTTATCAGCCGACGCTCTCGAACGAAATGGGCCAGCTCCAGGAGCGCATTACGTCCACGAAGAAGGGCTCCATCACGTCCTTCCAAGCGGTCTACGTCCCCGCGGACGACCTCACCGACCCGGCGCCGGCGAATACCTTCGCGCACTTGGACTCCACGATCGTGTTGGAGCGCTCCATCGCCGAGCTCGGTATTTACCCGGCCGTCGATCCGCTCGCATCCGTCTCGAAGGCGCTCTCGCCCGACATCGTCGGCGACGAACACTATCGCGTCGCCCGTGAAGTGCAGCGCGTGCTCCAGCGCTACAAGGACCTTCAGGACATCATCGCCATTCTCGGTCTCGACGAACTCTCACCCGAGGACAAGCAGACCGTCTATCGCGCGCGCAAGATCCAGCGCTTCCTTTCGCAACCGTTCGCGGTCGCGGAAGTGTTCACCGGCACCCCGGGCAAATACGTCTCGGTCAAGGAAACCGTTCGCGGCTTCAAGATGATCCTCGACGGCCAGCTCGACGACGTTCCCGAGGGCGACTTCTACATGAAGGGCGGCATCGACGAGGTGCTCGCCGCCGCGAAAAAGGCTTAAGTAGGAACCACGAAATACACGAAACACACCAAACTGAACCAAGGGCTTTGTCCTTTCGTGTCTTTCGTGTGTTTCGTGGTTAATTGATCCATGCCTCTCACTCTCGAAATCGTCACCCCCGAAGCTCGTGTCTACTCCGACACGGTCGACACGGTCGTCATCCCGACGGTCGAAGGTGAAATCGGCGTGCTGCCGGGCCACATTCCGCTGCTGACTCAAGTCGAAGACGGCGAGCTCCGCGTCACGAAGGGCAACACCACCGAGTTCCTCGTGATCGGCGGCGGTTTCGCCCAGGTCGAAGGCGATCGCGTGCGCGTTTTGGCCGAACACGCCATCAACGAAGAAGTGATCGACGAGAAAGCCGTGGAAGAGGCGCTCGCCCGCGCCGAAGCGCAGCTCAAGGACGCCGCTCACCTCGATCCGAACGAGTTCGAACGCCTCCAAGGCCTCGTCCGCTTCTCCGGTGTTCAATTAGCCGTGAAGCGCCGGAAGCGCTAAATTTCTTACAAAGGCCCAGTCGCCTCACCGCGGCTGGGCCTTTTTCTTGAAGCTTCACTGAAACCGAGTCTCATTCCCCTCGTGACCGCTATGAGCCGCACTTCCACCGCGCTCCTTCCGCTCTGTCAGCTTCCCGCCGGCGGGGTGGGGTTGGTGCGGGAGTTGGCGGGCAAGAGCGAGTTCTGTCAGCGCGTTCGCGAAATGGGTTTGGGCGAATCGGCGTGTATCACAAAGATTTCCGGCACCAGCACCGTCCTCTGTCAGGTTAACGGCAATCGCATCGCGCTCAGCCACGACGCCGCCAAAAACATTCTCGTCGAGCAGCTTCGGCGCGCCTGAGCTTCCTCCATGGCCACTCCGGTTGCTCTCTCCGCGCTCGCCGTCGGCGCCTCCGCCATCATCAAAGAATTTCCGAAGTCCGGCACCGCGTTCCTGCGCCTCCGCGAGATGGGCATGAGTCCCGGCACTCGGATCACGCTCGTCCGCACCGCGCCGCTCGGCGATCCGATCGAAATCAAAGTTCGCGGCTACAGCCTCACGCTTCGCAAAACCGAGGCCGAGCACGTGCTCGTCGAGCCCGTTTCCTGACATGGCCCTGCCCGCGCACATCGCCGCCGCGCCGACCTCCACGTCCTCGCGCAACCCGACCTACGCGCTCGTCGGTAATCCGAATTGCGGCAAGAGCACGCTCTTCAACGCGCTCACCGGCCTGAAACAGAAGGTCGGCAACTACCCGGGCGTCACCGTCGAAAAGAAAATCGGCACGACCTACTCGCAGCACGGCCAGCCGATGACGGTAATCGATCTTCCCGGCACGTATTCGCTCGCCGCGCGTTCGCCTGACGAAGCCGTCACCCGCGACGTGCTGCTCGGGCGCCGCGCCGACACGCCTCAGCCCGATCGCATCCTCTGCATTCTCGACGCGACGAATCTCGAGCGAAACCTCTACCTGCTTCACCAGATTCTCGATCTCGGCCGGCCCGTCATCGTTGTCCTCAACATGATGGATCTGGCCGCGAAGGCGGGTCTCAACATTCGCGTCGCGCGTCTCGAACACGAACTCGGCGTTCCGATTATCCCATGCGAAGCGGTGAACGGAAAAGGCATCGTCGACCTGCGACTCGCGATGAGCCGCGTCGACCTCCCACTCGCGCGCCACGCGTGGGACATTCCCGCCGAGATCGCGCCCGCCGTCGCCGATCTTCAAGCGTCACTGACCGCCAACGACAAAAAAGCTCCGCTCGTCGCCCGGGCCGAAGCGCTGCTGTTGTTGACCGACCAGGACAGTGTCCGCGTCGCAGGCTCGACCCCGCTCAGCCCGCGCACGCACGAGATCTTGGAAAGCTGGCAAAAACGCTGGCAGGCGGAAGGCACGGACTGGGCGGGCACCCTCGTCAATTCGCGCTACGACGCGATCGGCGAGATCGCACGCGAAGTCGTCATCCCCGCCGGTGAGGCCGGTCCGAGCACATCGGACAAAATCGACGCCTTCGTCACGCATCCGCTCTGGGGCTGGCTGACGCTCGGCGCGATCATGACGCTGCTCTTTCTGAGCATCTTCACGTTCGCGGAATATCCGATGAACTTCATCGACGATCAGATGGCGGGGCTCGCCGATTTGGTGAAAGGCTCCATGCCGCCCGGCGATCTGCGCGATCTGATTACCGACGGCGCGATCGCGGGCGTCGGCGGCGTGATCATCTTTCTGCCGCAGATCCTGATCTTGTTTTTCTTCATCGGGCTGCTCGAAAGCACCGGCTACATGGCGCGCGCGGCGTTCATCATGGATCGGTTGATGAGCCGGGTCGGACTCAACGGAAAATCCTTCATCCCGCTCCTCAGCTCCTACGCGTGCGCGATTCCCGGGATCATGGCGACGCGCACGATCGAGAATCACAAGGACCGCCTCGTCACGATCCTCGTCGCGCCGCTGATGAGCTGCTCCGCGCGACTTCCCGTTTATCTGCTCATGATCGCCGCGCTCGTGCCCGGCGAACGCGTGCCAATCATGACGAAGGTTGGCATCATGCTCCTGATGTATGCGCTCGGCACGTTCGGCGCGTTCGGCTTCGCGTGGCTCTTCAAACGCACGCTGCTGAAAGGCGAGCCGCCGCTGATGATCATGGAACTGCCGCCGTATCGATTGCCATCGTTGCGCGACGTCCTCCTGCACATGTTCGAACGCGGATGGATTTTCCTCCGCCGCGCCGGCACCGTGATTCTCGGCATCAGCATCATTCTTTGGTTCCTTTCCGCGTATCCAAAAGCCCCCGACGACACGCCGCCGCAACAACAGCTCGCGCAAAGCTTCGCCGGTCGCGCGGGCCATCTCATCGAACCTGCGATCAAACCGCTGGGCTTCGACTGGCAGATCGGCATCGGGCTCATCAGTTCGTTCGCCGCGCGCGAGGTGTTCGTTTCGACGATGGGCGTGGTTTTCAATGCGCAGTCCGAAGACGAAGAAGACACCGAGCCTCTGCGTCAGGCCCTGCTCGGCGCGCGCTGGCCGGATGGCTCGCCGCTGTTCACGCCGCTCGTGTGTTTCACGCTGATGATCTTCTACGTGTTCGCGATGCAGTGCGTGAGCACGATCGCGATCGTGCGGCGCGAGACGAATTCCTGGCGCTGGCCGCTCTTCCAAATCGGCTACATGACTGGCACCGCGTGGATCTTGTCGTTTATTGTTTACCAAGCCGGTCGCGCGCTCGGCTACTGACGTGACTCCCGAAATCCAAACCTTCCTTGCGCTTGCGGTCGTCGCTGTGGCGGCGATCTGGTTGGTGGCTCGTGCGATGGCCAAGCGCCGCAATCCCGGTTGCGGCAGCGATTGCGGAGCCGTCAGCCCGGAGTTGAAGAAGCTTCAATCTCACCTGGCGAAGCGGAAGTAACGCGCGACCAGAGGTCGGATTGAACGAGGCCGCCGTCGAAGGTTCGGCGGGCGGCGAGCGTGAACCCTTCGCGAACAAGATAGGAGTCGGGCGGAGTAACGCGGCGCGCCCGGATACGCGTGACGGGCCGGAAGAAGGCATACATCGCGGCGTGAATCGCGCGAGCGCGGTGGCGGCGCCAGCCGCGGGGCGGTATCGAGAAATCGGAGACAAGCCACACGGCCTTTGGGAGGGCGACCGAGGCGAGTGAAGCGATCACATCGGAAAGTTCGTCGGGCGGAAAACAATCGAGGAAGAAGTGCGTGGCGATCGCGTCAAAGGAACCGATTGCAGGTGGAAGAGCGGGCAATGTGGCCGCCCGAAAGTGGAGACGCTCGGGATGCGACACGAATCGAGACTGAACGCGGGCATGCGCGAGCATGCCCTCGCTGGCGTCGACGCCGAGGATTTCCAGGCGGGGAAAACGTATCGTGGTCGCCCGCAGAAAGTGGCCGTGTCCAACGCCCGCGATCAGCAAGCGTTCGCAGTGCTGAAGGGCATCGAGATGGGCGACACGTGCACGTTGAAGACGCCGGCCCGCGATAATGCATTCCATCCAAGTATAGTGCGGCGCCAAGATGTCGAAGGACATGAAGGTAGATCGAGCGAGAAGGTCGCCGGAACCATGAGCGGAAGCGAGCGCACACGAACGAAACACCGACAGGAAATTTGCCGGAGTTGACGAACGGGGCCTCACCGCTGAAGACGCAGGCATGAAACCACGGATCAGTGTGATCACGCTCGGCGTGGACGACCTGGAGCGTTCATTGCGTTTCTATCGCGACGGAATGGGATGGAAAACCGACGGAATTGTCGGAAGTGAGTTCGAGCACGGCGCGGTGGTGTTCTTCGAGTTGGAGAACGGCGTGCGACTGGCACTTTGGCCGAGAACCAGCCTAGCACATGACACGGGACTGCCGGCGAGCGCGGCGGGATCTCCGTCGTTTTCCCTCGGGCACAACGTTCGTTCCAAGGAAGAAGTGAACGCAGTGATGGAGCGGGCGAAAGGGGCGGGCGCGACGATCGCGAAACCTGCCGCGAAAACTTTCTGGGGTGGATACGCCGGATACTTCCAGGATCTCGATCAGCACCTCTGGGAAGTGGTGTGGAATCCCCAACTTCTGCCCGCGGATTAGCGGGCGGGTTTGACAACGCGGTATTTCAGGTGCGCGACGCCGCGGCCTTCGAGGGTGCGGACGGGCTCGAGTTGAAGGTCCGGCGGCGCGGAAAAGTCGAAGAGTCGCGCACCGCCGCCGAGGAGAAGTGGGACGATGTGAATCTCGATTTCGTCGAGGAGGCCGGCGGCGAGGTATTGCTGAATTACGTGCGCACCGCCGCCGATGGTGACGTCTTTGCCGTTGGCGGCGTTTTTCGCCCGGGCGAGCGCGGATTCGATGCCGTCGGTGACGAAGTGAAACGTGGTTCCGTTGGACATCGCGAGCGGTTCGCGTGCGTGGTGAGTGAGCACAAAAACGGAATGGCGGAAGGGCGGGTCTTCGCCCCACCAGCCGCGCCAGGGATTTTCGCCCCACGGGCCACGCGAGGGGCTGAACATGTTTCGGCCCATGATGGTGGCGCCGATGTTTTCGAAAGCTTCGCGGAGGACATCGTCGTCCACGCCGGTTTCGCCGTCGGTGGCTTCACCGTGCAGCGTGCGAAAGGTTTTGGTGGAGAGCGCCCAGTCATGGAGATGGAGCGCGCCTTCGCCGAGCGGGTTTTCGAGACCTTGGTTGGGACCGGCGACGAAGCCGTCGAGGGAAAGGGTGATCTGGCATTTCAGCAGGCTCATGGTGCGAAGGGGTTCGTTATATCGACGAACGAAGGCGGGCGTTTTCGACCAGGCGGCGAAAAAGTGTGAACCGAAGAGACGCCGAGAGCCGGGCGTGAAGCTCGAGATCAGGCGGATGTCTTCGGCACTTCGTAGGTGAGTTCGGCGAACGGGCCGAACTGTGCGACCGAGATCAATTTCAGCGGCGGGGTGCGGAGCGAGCGGGGTAGAAGCGGTTTGCCGGCGCCGAGGGTGACGGGCGTGACTTGCACAATGAGCTCGTCGAGGAGGCCGTGATCCCAGAACTGGCCGACCAGTTCGCCGCCACCGACGAGCCAGGTGTTTTTGCCGGCGGCGTGTCGGGTCATTTCCGCGTGCACGGGGCGGACGTCGCCGCGGACAAAATGAATCTCGGCGCCGGGCACGGCGGGGAGTTCACGATGAGTAAAGACCCACGTCGGCTGAGTGTAAGGCCAAGGCTGCGGGGACGAAGAGTCGGGTTTGACGTGATTGACGAGGACCCACTCGTAGGTGGCGGCGCCCATCGCGAGCGCGCCGACTTCGGCGATGAAGGAGGCGTAGGAAGGAGGCGAGTCGCTGAACTGGAGGAGCCAGTCGAGGTTGTCGTCGGTGGTGGAAAGAAAGCCGTCGAGACTGATGGCGCCGTAGAACTGGGTTTTGGGGGAGGGCATGGGCACGTGTGGAAGTAGTGCGGTGTTTCAGCCTGCACTCGGGCGCAGGAAGTCTCGGAAATCACTCTGGAAATTCCGCGCCTTCGCGAGTGTTTCCATTGTGAAAGTCGGAACGCGATTACTCCGTGGATCGGCTTCGGTGCCGCCACGGAATTCGTCGCGGGCCAAAGCCCTGCGCTGAATCAATCGTCTCAACAGAACGGAGCTTTACTGGCGAAACGCAGCCGAAACTGCGGCAAGTTGGGGGAAAGCTTGGGGTGAGCTTGCGGGAAGAGGTGCCACGGGGTGGCGGGGAGCCTAAGACGGAGCATGGCGCGCAACGCGGTCGAGGCAAGGCGCCGGTTGGCGTGGGGAACTGTCGGGAACTTGAGCGGGATCAAGGCGCGGTGTAGGAACGCTGCTAACCTATCGGGATTCACGAATCGCCATGAGTTTTTCCTGTCCCCATTTCGCGCCTGAGGAGGCGTGCTTGCGCCTCAAGACGGATTGCGTGCCGGGCCGACCGGGTTGCGTCGTGCCAACCGACACGGTGTTCGCGGTGCCGGCTGCAGAAAGGATTCGGCTGCGCGAAGAAGAGAAGAGACGACGCGAGCTCGTGGAACTGCCCGAGTGGCCGCCGCGCGGAAACCGCAGAGGGTGAGAGCGCTTAATGGGCGACGAGGGTCACGCTGGCGGGCGCGAAGCCTTCGCTGGTGGCTTCCAAGACTATTTCGCCGGAATCGGCCTTGGACTGGACGATGATTTGGGCGAGACCGTTGAAGGTGGTGCGCCCCCACGCGGGGGCGGGGGCGTCGATGCGGAGGGTGGCGGGGTGGAGTTGTTTCAGGCTGTCGCGCATGGCCCAGTCTTCGTAGCGGGTGGCTTCGATGCGGAGAACGTTGCCGGTTTCGCGAAGTATGGAAACGTCGAGCGCGAGCGAGGCGCGGGCGTCGGCGGGCGCGGCGTTTTGGTGAAGAACGACGCCGTTGAGCGTCGCGGTTTGATTCGTGCCGAGGGCGTTGAGGAGGAGGGTGACGGTTTCGCCGGCGGCAAGAACGGGACGATCGAAAGTGGCCTCGAAAATGTTTTGGCCGGTCTTGATCGAACCGTCGGGAGCGTTCCATTCGCCGAGTTTCACGGTGCGAACCGAAGCGATGAATTGATCGGGCTCGTGGGACGAAGGATCGCCGTTGCCGACGCCGAGGATGCGGCCGGGGCCGCGGAGGTTGAAGGTGACGGGGATGTTGGCGGTGGGAACGAGGCGGCCGGCGGCGTCGCGGGCTTCGACCGTGATGACGGCGACGTCGCGATTGTCGGCGGCGAGCGCGGTGCGGTCGGGGACGAGCGTGAGCGCGGCGGGTTCGCCGGTGGTTTCGATTTTCGTCGTGGCGATTTCCCGGCCGTCGCGGAAACCGCGGGCGAGGAGCGTGCCGGGCATGTATTCAACATTCCATGACAGGTGTCCGTTACGCGGCATCGTCCGGCGGCCGAGCGAGGTGTCGTTGAGGAAAAGTTCGACCTCGTCGCAATTACTGTGAGCGCGAACCTCGATCGTTTCGCCCTCGCGGCCGGGCCAGTTCCAATGAGGGAAAACGTGGAGGACGGGTTCGTCGGTCCACCAGGATTTGAGGTAGTAGAAGCTGTCCTTCGGGAAACCGCACTGATCGAGGACGCCGAATTGGGAACCGGTGGCGGGCCAGCCGAAGGGCGTGGGTTCGCCGCGGTAATCGAAGCCGGTCCAGAAGATGACGCCGGCGGCCCAGGGGCGCGCGACGTAGTAGTTCCAGCCGAACTCGCAGTTGCCGCCGGAGGAGCCGTCCTCCTGCGGGGCGAGGTGGGCGCGCGACGTATCCGTAATGTAGATACCACGGGTTTGCTGCGTGGTGGTTTCCTCGGTGCCGAGGATGATTTGCTCCGGATACTCGGCGTGCTGGCGGTCGATGTTGGCCTGACGAACGTAGTTAACGCCGGCGACTTCGATCTTCGAGGAGATGCCGCCCCAGCCGCCGCTGATGGAGGCGACGACGCGGCGCGTGGGATCGAGACGGCGGACGAAATCCTGCATGGGAACGGTGAGTTGCGCGCCCTTGATGTTGCCCTCGATGGCCCACTCTTCGTTGCCGATCGACCAGAGAATGATGCTGGGGTGGTTGCGGCCGCGGCGAACCATGCGTTCGAGTTGGCCGAGGTGGTAGGGGTTGATGCCCATCAGGCGGTTCTCGTCGATGACGAGCATGCCGAGCCGATCGCAGGCATCGAGGAGCTCGGGCGTGGCGGGATTGTGCGAGGCGCGATAGACATTGCCGCCCATTTCCTTGAGGCGGCGGATCCGAAATTCTTGAAGAGCGTCAGGGACGGCGGTGCCGACGCCGGCGTGGTCTTGGTGATTGTTGGTGCCTTTGAGGACGACGTGCTGGTGGTTGAGGAAGAAACCGCGGTTGGGATCGAAGCGGATCGTGCGAATACCGAAGGTGGTTTCGTAGCGATCGAGAATGCGGTCGCCCTCGCGAAGCGTGGCGACGTGGCGATGAAGGGCTGGAGTCTCGAGCGACCAAAGTTGAGGCGAGCGGAGGCGGACGACCTCGGTGTGCGTGGCGGTGTTGCCGGGTGCGAGCGAGCGGGCGTTGACGGTGGAGTGGGAGAGACGAAGACCGTCGGGCGCGAAAATTTCCTGATCGATCGTGTAGGGCGTGGCGGTGCGTCCGTGGTGGTTGACGATGACCTCGGTGGTGATGGTGGCGGTGTTGCCGGAGAGGTCGGTGCGAATCCAAATGCCGTCGCGCGCGACGTGGAGCGGGGAGGTTTTGACGAGCCAGACGTGGCGGTAGATGCCGGCACCTTCGTAGAACCAGCCTTCCTCCATCGTGGCGTCGACGCGGATGGCGAGGGTGTTTTCGCCGCCGAAATTGAGATACTCGGTGAGATCGTAGCTGGCGCCGACGTAGCCGCTGGGTTCTTCGCCGACGTAGAAGCCGTTGATGAACACACGGGCGGCGCGGTAAACGCCGTCGAGATCGAGCCGGATGCGGCGGCCGAGGTCGGTCGACGGGATGTGGAACGTGCGGCGATACCAGCCGACGCTATTTTCGGGAAAGTGGCGACCGAGGGCTTTGTGGCCGTGGGAGGCAGTGCCGCGAGGATCGAACGGGAGCTCGACGGCCCAGTCGTGCGGAAGGTTGACGATGCGCCAGGCGCGGTCGTCGAACGCGGGGCTCGCGGGGCCGTCGCCGTAGCCAGTTTTGGCGAGGTAGGAGAAGTAGCCGGTGGCGTGACCGAAATCGCGATCGGGGTCGGTGGCGTGACCGAGGGCGAAGCGCCAGTTGTCGTCGAGGCGGATGCGTTCGCGGGGAGAGCTGGCGGTGGCCGGGGCTGCGGGGAGGGAGTTAACCGCAAAAAGCGCGAAAAACACTAAGACGGTGAAGGCGGCGCGGGGCATGATGCGCGGAGGTTGCCGGGAAATCGCAGGAGCGGCGAGTGCGACGGCGAGGGGGGGAAGGAAATGCGAGACCGTTTAGGCGTGCATCAGGAATAGCGATACGGAACGGCGGGAAGAGAGATGGCCGCAAAAAGGCGCAAAGAAGGGCACGCCTTCACAGACGTAAAAGACGGCAGAACCGCCTGAACGGATCAGGCGTAGGTGCGGCGGGGGCGTTGCCACCAGCAGCCGGCGAGGAGGGCGCCGGCCGTGTAGGCGAGGAGATCGCGGGTGTCGCCGGTGGCGCGGGAGAAAATGAGCGGCGCAATGACCTCGGCGGCGATCGACCAGACGGCGAGATGAAGCCCGATTTCAGTCCAGCGGGGAGACGCGTCGTCGCGGCGGAGGTGGAAGCGGCGTTGAACCCAGAGCGCGAGCGGAAGCGCGGCGGGGATCAGAAGCAGGTCGTTGAAGTAGGAATGGAGAAAAGCGGAGTGCGTGTGCGCGTGGAGGTAGAAGCGGTTCACCGCGTAAAGCGCACACGCGGTCAGGCAGAGCGGATCGAGAATGTAGGCGAAGCGCTTCACAGCAGCGCCGCGATGAGAAGGCCGCTGCCGAGGGCGAGGAGGAGCTGGAGAACGAAGCGCGGGAGATAGGGCGGAAGTGTGTTCATCGAAAAGAACGAAAGCGCGGTGGCGGGCATGAGCAAGGCCGCGAGACACTGCGGGGAATAAATCGCTCGCGAGAGCGGCGAGGCCGCGTTTTCCGACGATCTTTTTGGCGATCAGCCGCCGGCGACGGGCGGGATGAAGGTGACTTCGTCGTTGTCGCGGAGCGGGGAACCGGGCGGCGCGAAGTCGCCGTTGATCGCGGCGCGGATGCGATCGGGTGGAAGGGTGAAGCCGTGGCGGGCGCGGAGTTCGTCGTAGAGCGCGGCGGGCGTGGTGGCGGAGGTGTCGAGTTGCTCGCGGGTGAGGCCGCGTTGTTCGCGGAGGATGGCGAAATATTGGATCGTAAGTTTGTGCATGCGTGCAGTGGAAAAAAGCGCTCGCGCGAGCGGGCGGCCTACGGGGCGAGATAGTCGGACTTGCCGCCGGTTTTTTCAACCAGGCGGACTTCACGAATGACGATGCCGTGCGAGACGGCCTTGCCCATGTCGTAAAGCGTGAGGGCGGCGACGGTGGCGCCGGTGAGCGCTTCCATTTCGACGCCGGTCTTGGCGTGGGTTTGGACGCGGCAGTGGATGGCGATTTCGCGGTGCGAGGAGTCGGGTCGGATTTCGATCTGGCAGTTGTCGAGCGCGAGCGGATGGCAGAGCGGGATGAGATCGCTGGTGCGCTTGGCGCCCATTACGCCGGCGAGGACGGCCGCGTGGAAGATCGGGCCTTTCTTCGTGTGGATTTCGCCGTCCTTAAGGAGCGCGGCGAGTTCGGGTGGGAGCGACACGACGGCGACGGCGTGAGCGGTGCGTTTGGTGACGGGCTTTTCGCCGACGTTGACCATCGCGGGCTGACCTTTCGCATCGAGATGGGAAAGCATGCACGCAGCGTTTAGCCGAAATCCCACGGCGGCAATTTTTCTCCATGCCCAGCGTGATGCCGGAGATCGTTCGATTCGATGATTGCTCCAAAAAAAACGTCGGACTTGGATGCCGCGGTTCCGCTCCCCCGGCTCAACTCCTTACCCCATGGACAACGTCATCCTCACGAATTTGGAAACCGTGCCCGGACGTCAGATCGTCGAGCACTACGGCCTCGTATCGGGCAGCACCGTGCGCGCGAAACATGTTGGTCGCGATATCGCCGCGGGGTTCAAGAATCTCGTGGGTGGCGAGTTGAAAGGCTACACCGAGCTGCTGCAGGAGTCGCGGAAAGAAGCGACCGCGCGCATGGTCGAACAGGCTCGGGCGCTGGGCGCGAACGCGGTCGTGAACATCCGCTACTCGACGTCGTCCGTCGCCCAAGGCGCGGCGGAACTCTACGCTTACGGCACGGCAGTGAAGATCGTCTGAGCCCATGAACGCGGACACCACCGACCCGCAGTCCGTGCCGTGGATCATTTTTGTGCTCATCTACGGCTTGCCCGTGGTGCTGCTGATCGCCTGCGGCTTCATCGGCCGCTGGGTGGAGCGGCGACACTACGCGGAGATTCGCACACGTGAAGCGGCGACTCGGAATCTGCCGGCCGTCTCGATGAAAACATTGCCGCCCGATCAGGCGGTCGCGGAAGCGTGGCTTGTTTGCGCGTCGGTCGTGATCTCGCTGGATTATTTCAAACGTTTCCTGGCGAATCTGCGCAACATCTTCGGCGGGCGCGTGCGCTCGTATGAAACATTGCTCGATCGTGCGCGACGTGAAGCGTTGCTGCGTCTGAAGGAGCAATGTCCGACCGCCAGCATCATCGCGAACCTGCGGCTCGAAACCGCCTGCATCGCGAAGTCCAGCGGCAAAAAGGGCGTCGCGGCCATCGAGGTCATGGCCTACGGCACCGCAGTTCGCTACGCGAGCTGAGCAGCTTCGTGCCGCGGGCACGTCACGGACGTCGTAAATGAAATTCGTCCCGCGTGACCTCGGCGCCGCCGCGGATGCGAGCAACCCCGGAAGCGAAGGGCTCCGGCGCGAGATCGTCGTGTTGCTGGTGGCGGCGACGGCGCTGGTTCTCGCGAGTTATTTTGTCGTCGGATGGCTGGTCGAACTTGTCCTGCCCCAGATCTCCGTCGCGCGGGAGCGGGCGTGGTTTTCGCACGCGAAATTTCCACAGAAGTCGGTCGAACCTGCGGATGCCGACGAACGCGACCGATTCGAACGAGCGAAGGCTATGTTGGCACGACTCGCGTCCGATCCGCGCGTCCCGGCGCTCGACTACCGCCTGGTGCTGATCGCGGACACGACGCCGAATGCGATGGCGATGCCGGGTGGGACGATCCTCGTGACGCGCGGTTTGCTGAACCTGCTGGACGAGGAGATCCCCGTTGCATTCGTGCTTGGGCACGAACTGGGGCATTTTGCTCAACGCGATCACTTGCGTGGCATCGGCCGGGCGTTTGGGCGCGCTCTCGTGTGGGGCCTCGTTTTTGGGCAGGGCGAAAATGTGCTTCATGCGCATGCGGGGTCGTTGCTGGACCTGGCGCATTCGCGGAAGCAGGAAGAAGGCGCGGATGATTTCGGGCTGGAGTTGGTGCGAGCCACTTACGCGCGCACGGATGGCGCGGAGCAGCTCTTCGTCTGGCTCGAGCAACGCGACCAGACCCCGTCGTGGGTGCACTGGCTGCAAACGCATCCCTATCCCGGCAAACGGGTGGAACGATTGCGGGCGCGCGCGGCGCGATCGAGTTCTGCGGCGCCGTAAGGCCGTCGGCTCAAATCCAAGGCCAAAAACGGGCGGTAAAGCCGACGGGAAATTCGGTCGTGTCCGCCGGGAGTTCGACGAAGCCGTCGGTGTTCACGAGGCCGGCGAAGTCGCCGGAGGTGTTGGTGGGATCGGGGGTGGCGAGGAGTTCGGCGTGGGGGCCGCTGGTGAGTTTGACGGGAAGAAGATACGCGAGCGGCGGCTTGAAGGTGATGGGCGAGGCGAGCGCGGCGGTGCGGATCGGCGCGGGCGCGGCGCCGCTGGCGTGGGCGAGCGCGGGGAGGACGTAGCGGTGGAGACAGGTGTAAGCGGAAACGGGATTGCCGGGGAGCGCGAAGACGGGCGTGCGGCGGGCGCTGATGCCGAACCAGAAAGGTTTGCCCGGACGTTGCGCGACGCCGTGAAAGATTTTCTTCACGCCTTGCGACGCGAGCGCGGCGGGGAGGAAATCGTATTTACCTTTTGATACACCGCCGGTGATGAGGACGACATCGTATTCGGCGAGCGTGTGCCAGAGGAGGTGTTCGACCTCGTGTTTCACATCGCGGAGGTGGAGGCGTTCGACGCGCGGATGGCCGGCGGCGATGAGCGCGGCGCGGAGCGCGTAGTCGTTGCTGCGACGGATCTGGTGCGGGGCGACGGGAGCGTCGACTTCGACGAGTTCGTCGCCGGTGGCGATGACGGCGATTTTCGGCAGCGCGGAGACGACGAGCGAGGCCGCGCCGATGGCGGCGGCGACGGCGATTTCGCGGCCGGTGAGTTTCGTGCCGGCGGAGATGATCGTCGAACCGGCCGGATGATCGCTGCCGCGACGGTGGATGGCCGATTCGGCGACGGCGCGGGCCGACGAGGCGAGCGTGATGGTGTTGCCGTCGCGCGTCGTGTCTTCGAACGGAACGACGCAATCGGCGCCGGCGGGGAGGACGGCGCCGGTCATGACTTCGACGCAGGTGTCGGGCGCGTCCTTGAGTTTCAGCGGGCGCATGCCGGCGGCTTGCGTGCCTTGAATCCGGAAGGTGGAGACACCGGACGCAGCGGCGGAGGAGCGGAGCGCGAAGCCGTCCATCGTTACGCGGTCGAACGGCGGGAGATCGCGATCGGCGCGGAGGTCGGCGCGGAGGACGCGGCCGTGGGCGGAGAGGAGCGGGCAGTCTTCGCGGAGGAAAGGCGCGAGGTTTTCGAGGATGAGTTTCTCCGCTTCGGCGGGCGTGAGCATGGGGCGAGAGAGTGAAGCCTGCTTGCAGAGGCAGAAAGGCTCGGCTTACTCCGCGACGATCGCCTGCAAGCAGGCTCTTACATGGGTCAACCGACCGACCAGTTCAATCGTCCGCTGCGCGATTTGCGCATCTCTGTCACCGATCGCTGCAATTTTCGGTGTCCGTATTGCATGCCCAAGGAGGTGTTTGGGCCGGCGCATGCGTTTTTGAAAGACCCGCAATTGATGTCGTTGCGCGAGATCGTGCAGATCGTGAAAGCGTTTCGACGGTTGGGCGTGGAAAAAGTGCGGCTGACGGGCGGCGAGCCATTGTTGCGAACGGATGTGCCGGAGCTGGTGCGGGCGTTGAAGGAGGAAGTCGGCGTGCCCGACGTGGCGCTGACGACGAATGGGTGGTTGTTGGAAAAGCAGGCGAGCGCGTTGCGCGCGGCGGGGTTGGATCGCGTGAATGTGTCGGTGGATTCGTTGAACGACGCGACGGCGGGGCGGATGAACGGACTCGGGTTCAAGGTCGAGCGGGTGTTGCGCGGAATCGATGCGGCGGCGGCGAGCGGGCTGGCGGTGAAGATCAATACGGTCGTGCAGCGCGGGGTGAACGACGCTGAGTTGCTGGAGCTGTGCGCGTATTTCCGGGAGCGCGGGATGCCGTTGCGGTTCATCGAATTCATGGACGTGGGCAACACGAACCATTGGACGGCGGAGCGGGTGGTGGCGGCGAAGGAGATCGTGGCGCGGATCGATGCGGTGTGGCCGCTCGAAGCGAGCGGGCCGGCGTATCGCGGCGAAGTGGCGGCGCGGTATCGCTACAAGGACGGGCGCGGCGAGATCGGTATCATTAGCTCGGTGACGGAGCCGTTTTGCCGGGATTGTCACCGCGCGCGGCTGTCGGCGGACGGGAAACTCTACACGTGTTTGTTCGCTTCGCTCGGCTGGGACGTGCTCGGGTGTTTGCGCGCGGGAGCGGACGAAGTCGAGTTGGAGAGATATCTGGCGCGTGTGTGGGGTGGGCGGATGGATCGCTACAGCGATGAACGCGCGGAGGTGATCGCGGCGGGGGAACTGCGCGAGAAGATCGAGATGAGTTATATCGGCGGATGAGGGCCCGCGCATTGCGGGCAAACTCCAAACGCCAAGAGGGGCGCCCTTACTTCGCGCTTATTCGTAGCGGAGGGCGCGGCCGAGGTAGTTGAGCATCCAGATTTCCTTCCAGACGCGGTAGCGGCCCTCGTGCGTGATCTTGCCGAGGTCTTCGCGTTCGGGCGGCGTGTGGAGGAAACCGAGCGCGGTGTTCACGCGATCGAGTTCCTGTTGGGAACTGTTGATATCGGTCAGCGGTTCATCGGTGAAAGGTTCGAGCGTGGCGCCGGCGCGCGTCAGACGGGCGCGATGACGGGCGAGCAGGCTCGCGAGGGACCGGCGCCACGGGGCGCGCTCGACGAACCAGTGTTCGGGATAGAAGCCGGCGAAGGGGACGTAGAGGTTGTCGGTGATGTAGCGCGCGCCGTCGGACGTGAGCGACGTGAGCGCGTAGCAAACGGTGATGGCGCCGCTGGCTTGCGGGATGAACGTGACTTGGACGCGGATGGTGGCGTCGGCGTTTTGATAAATCGAAACGCGCAGGTAGATGCCGCCGCCGACCTCCGCTTTGAGCGCTTGAATCTGTTTGAATCCTTCGGTGCGGAGCCATTCGCGGACGCGGAGGAGACGCGGTTGGATCGGCCATTCGTCGCCGCCGTCGTTGACGATGAATTTCGGGAAGAGCGGAAGCGGGCTGACACTGAGCGCGTGAATGCGGAGCCAGTTGAGGAGCGTTTCGGCGAGGAACCAGATGATGAAGAACAGCGCGACGAGGACCCAGAACGGGCGGTCGATGAGTTCGAAATCGATGCACAGGAACGCGCCGCCGAAGGAGAAGATAATCCAGCGGAGCCAGCGATCGGCGATCGAAAGCAACGGCGAGGCGACGCGCTGGTTGATTTGCATGACCAGCAGCGAAACGACGACGGCGACAACGATGGCGTAGGAGAAAGGCACGAGCGGATTATGGAACTCCCGCAATTATACGGCAGATGAACAGCGGCTCAAGGGCACGGCGAGAACAGACGCTGTTCGCCAGCGGACGTCCAACTGGATTCTACGCTCCGCTCAGAATGACAAGGAGCGAAGCGGGGAAACTACGTCAGCTCAGGCGAACGGGCATGATGACGCAGAGGAAGGCGTCCAATGTTTTGAACACGCCCGGGCTGACGTCGTCCTTCAGCTCGAAGAAGATCTCGTCCTTGGTCAGCGCGCGGAGCGGATCCATGAGGAACGTCGGGTTGAACGCGACCTGGAGGTCCGGGCCGCTGTAGCCGATCGCCATGGATTCGTGGGCTTCGCCGAAGTCGGGGCTCTGCGCGGTGATTTCGAGGAGATTACTCGAGAGCTTGATCTTGACCGAGTTGGATTTCTCGGAGCAGACGAGTGCGGCGCGGTGAACGCACTGCAGGAAGAGCTCGCGCTCGAGCTTGATGCGTTGGTGCGTCTCTTTGGGAATAACCTGTTGGTAATTGGGATAATTTCCCTCAACGACCTTCGAATAGAGATAGATGCTGTCGACGAGACCGCTGGTATCCTTGTCGGTGTTGATCTGAAACGCGGCGCGGCGGTCGTTGAAGTTGATCTTCAGCTTCTCGCCCTTGTCGAGGAGCCGCTGGAGTTCGCTGACGGTTTTCGCGGGGAGGATGATCGCGCCGGAGCTTTCGGCAGGGACTTCCATTTCGCGCGAGACGAGCGCGAGACGGCGGCCGTCGGTGGCGACGAGCGAGAGTTTGCCGTCCTTGAAATTGAAATACACGCCGTTGAGGATGTAGCGCGTTTCGTCGGTCGATTGCGCATAGGCGACGCTCTTGAGCATCGTGGTGAGGTCGGCCTGCTCGAGCGTGAAGGCTTTTTCGTCACCGAATTCCGGCAGCGGCGGGAACTCTTCCTTGCCGATGCCCATGATGCGGAAGTTGGAGCCGCCGGAGGTGAGTTTCACCTGATGGTTGGGCGAGGCGTCGACGGTCACGTCGACGTTCGGCAATTCGCGCACGATGCCGGCGAGGCGTTTGACCGGGAGCGTGACGGCGCCGGTTTCCTTCACGTCGGCCTTGATCTTGCAGCGGATGCCGAGGTCGAGGTTGGTGGTCGTGAGGGAAATCTGATCCTTCTCGGCCTCGATCAGCACATTGCTGAGAATGGGCATCGTGGCTTTGGAACCGACGACGTTGAGAACCTGGGCGAGGCCGCTGGCGAAGTGATCGCGGTTGATTTTGAATTTCATGCAGGGGGTGGACGCCTTCTTGAGAAGCTAACAAAGGATAAAAGAAGGTAGGTTCAATAAGGAATTAGATCCGTATTCTTATAGGCCGCCAACAAGACCAACAACGGGCGGTTTTCCCTCGGAGAAGAGGCGATTTCGCGTTGTGAAAAACTCTGTTTCGCGAGGCCAACAAGTGGGGCGTTGTTCACAGCGGCGAGTTGTTGAAACGAAATCGTCACGTTGCTGACACGGAATTCGGAAAAGGCGTGAAGGCCTATGCGGGCTGAAGCGCCGCACTACCTGGTGGCGCGGGAGCGGCGCCAGTGGCGGAAGAGGCCGAAGAAGATATAGCCGAGGCAGACGCAGAGAACGGCAACTTCCTTGAAAAGGACGATGACGCCGACGAGGCCGAGGAAGAGGATGAAGTTGCGGAGCTTGGTTTGCGTTTGGAGATCGAGTTGCTTGCCGCTGGGGTAGCGGACGGTGCTCACCATCAGCACGGCGATGAGCGCCATGAGGAACGGGAGCGCGAGCGCGCCGGCTTTGAGGGTGCGATCGGTTTCGATGAGTTTGAGGAGGAAAAGAACGAGCGCGGCGACGGTGGCGGCGGCGGCGGGGACAGGGAGGCCGATGAAGTCCTTGGAGGATTCCTTCGCGCTGCGGTGAAGGAGCGGGTTGGTGATGACGTTGAAGCGGGCGAGACGGATGGCGGCGCAGAGGAGGTAAACGAAGCCGAGGAACCAGCCGATGTTGCGAAACTCCTGATAGCCTTGGGTGGGCGACAGGATGAAAAAGAACATCAGCAATGCGGGGGCGAAGCCGAAGGAGACGACGTCGGCGAGCGAGTCGAACTCGGCGCCGAAGAGCGATTCGCGTCCGCCCATGCGCGCGAGGCGACCGTCGAGAGCGTCGAAGGCGGCGGCGCCGAGAATGGCCCAGACGGCGTAGCGGTAATGGCCGGCGGCGGTGGTGTCGAGGTAGGTGCCGTCGAGCGCGGTTTCGGCGAGCCGGGCATGGATGCAACTCACCACGGCCATGAAGCCGCAGAAGAGATTTCCGGCCGTCATTGCATTCGGCAGGAAGTAAATGCGGCTGGCGTTGGTGACGTTGTAGGGATCTTCGCGCTGCTCGAGATCGTTGGGCGTCGCCGTCATTTCGTGAGGCTTTCGAGGTATTTCCAGAATTTGGAGTCCTGTTCGAAGAGCTGCTGTTCGGTGACCGGGAGTTTGTTGCGCAGCAGGAAATCTTCGAGTGAGTTGCGGTGAAGGATGTAGTGCGTGTGCAACGTCTCGCCCTTCACTTCGAAATAGAGTCGGTAGTCGCCGGCGCGCAAACGGTAGTATTGGCGGTCGCGGCGCGTGAAGCGGCCGAGCGGTTCGCGGGGGTGGGCGAGGTCGGCGGGTTTGAGGCTGGTGATCGGGCCGATGACATCGAGCTGGGCGAGCTTATCGAGGCGGTTGAGCTCGCGCATGCTTTGTTCGGAGAAGGTGACCTGATACATGGCGGGGAGGAGCGGTGTGGGCGGCGACACAACACGCGCGCGGAGCGGACGGTTGGCTGTGGCCCGGGGGCGGGCAACGCAATTCGCGGAACCGCATCTTGATCGCGAGGAGATGCGAATGGCCGGCGACGCGTGCAGAGTGCATGCCGGGAATTTCCCGATTGCGCAAAATGCAGCAGGCCGCCCGGTCAAGGGAGACGCCTTAAAAAAATAAGTCCCTGTCAGATTAACGACTTAAGTTTAAGCAGAACGGATGGCCCGGGGCTAGCTACGGGGAGGCTCAGCCAACTTTATCAGCCGTGCGACTTTCGCCGGCGGTTTGGCCTCAATCACCACTTCCCACAAATCCCATGGCATCGATCCCTGTTTTCGCAGACGCGCTCTCCAAGCTGCAGGCTGACATCGCTCTGGTGCGATTGACTCGCGCGGGAATTCCCGCCGACCGAATCTCGGCGGTCTTTCCGCGGCGGCGTGCGCCGAACGCGGTGTGCTGCTGGTTGAAAAATTTCCAGGATGTCCCGTTTGCGTCGTCGATCGAAGTGGCGGCGGCGGGTTTGCTCGGGCGGCTGTTCAAGAGCTACTCGAACGTTCGCTCGCCGAAATTTGGCCGGGAGCTGGAGGTGCTGAACCTGACGCCCGGCGATGCGAAGCGGGTGTTGGAAAAGGTGGAGGAGGATCGCATCGTGTTGTGCGTGCATGCGCGCAACGAGGTGCAGGCGTCGATCACGTGGCATGTATTTCAACATGTCGGCGTGGAGAATATTTCGAGTCCGGCCGGTGCGGAATGGCTGACGGGGACGAGCCAGGCTCCGGCGGCGCCGGCGCAGGTGGCCGGGTTGGTGGCGGCTTGAACGTTCGAGGAACCGGTTTCGCTGCGTGACTCCGCGTTTTTCTGTCCGCCGCCGCGATCGCGTGATCCGGCAGTTGTTGGCTACGCACGTCCAACTCGGTGCGTGGGAAGAATCGTTGCGGGCGGATTTGGCGGGCGGAACGCCGCATCGCGCGCATACGGAAAGGTTGATTTTGCTTTTGGTGGAAGCACGTGCCGGGATCGTGCGACGGCTGGCGGAGTTGGACTGCACAGATCTTGAAAAGTTGGATTCGCGTGCGCCGTTTGCGGTGCGAACCCCGGCGGGCTCGGGAGCGAGCGCGCGAACGATCGATCAGGCGTCGAAGCGGTCGCTGAAGATGTGCATCAAGGCATGTCGCGCGTCGGGGCGGGCGCTGGTGCGGGCGTTTCGCGAAGCGCAGCGGGCGACGGATATGGGGACGGCGAACATGTTGTATGGACCGCTGCGGGCGGTGGAGAAGCAGCTTTGGATGATCGATCCGCTGCAGACACGGTGAAGGTTGGGAGAGAAAAGAAGGCCGGCGCACGGGTAAGTGCGCATAAATTTTGCTATTTGGCGGATTTCGCATTTTGCACGCGGGATGACGAACAAGTTGCCCGAGACGGGGTCGGGCCTGTGCCCCATGATCTCCCCACTTTGCGAGTTGCACGACATTTCCGGTGAACGGGCTCAAATCCTTGGCGAGCCGGCTGACTGCTGCGCTTTTTTTGCAATGCCGGTTTCCTCTCCCCGCTTCTAACTGTGCCTCATCGCGAATTGTCCTCTGCTCGCATTCTGGTCGTCGACGATCAGGAAACCAACCTTCGGGTGCTGGGCGACATGCTCGGGCACCTGGGATTTGAAATCGTGCCGGCGCTCGATGGCGAACAGGCGTTGCGGCGTCTGGGCGAGCGGCAGGTGGATTTGATCCTGCTGGATGTATTGATGCCGGGTTTGGATGGCTTCGAAGTGTGCCGGCGGATTCGCGCGAATGTGGCGTGGATCGACATCCCGATCATCTTCCTGTCGGCGGCCGACGACAAATCGCTCATCGTGCGCGCACTGGAAAGCGGCGGCGTGGATTATGTGACGAAGCCGTTCAATGCGGCGGAGCTGTTGTCGCGTGTGCGCACGCATCTGGCGTTGAAGACGGCGCGGGATCGGTTGCGCCAATTGGCGGAGGACAAGGACGAGCTGCTCGGGATTCTTGCGCACGATTTGAAGAATCACCTCGGCGGGATGCTGATGAGCGTGCAGTTGCTACACGAGAAGGCGAAATCGATCAACGACACGCGCTTTCAGCGGATGGCGGCAAACATCCTGCGGGCGACGGACCAGATGCTGTCGTTCGTGAAGGAGTTTCTGGCGAATTCGGAAGTCGATCACGGGCGTCCGATGAAATTTCAGCCGGTTTATCTGCACGACGTGGCGAGCGCGGTGGTGCAGCGGCATGCGGAGCACGCGAGCCGGAAGGACATTCAGCTCGCGTTGGAGCAGTCGGCGGAAGGCGTGCTGGTGGACGCGGATCGCGCGGCGCTCGAGCAAGTGTTGGATAATCTGATATCGAATGCGCTGAAGTTTTCGCCGCCGGGCAAGAAGGTGCGGCTGGTGGTCGGCGAAGGGGGGGACAATCGCGGCGAGTGTCGCGTGATCGACGAAGGCCCCGGTTTCACGGAGAACGACAAGCAGCAGATTTTCCGCCGTTATCGCCGGCTCAGCGCGCGGCCCACGGGCGGCGAACCTTCGACGGGGCTCGGCCTGAGCATCGTGAAGAAACTGGTGCACGACATGCGGGGAGAGTTGAATCTCGAAAGCGTGGCCGGCCAGGGAGCGACCTTCCTCCTCAACTTCGCGCGGGCGAACGGCACGAGCTGATGCGCCATGGACTTTCTCGTCGTCGATGATGATCAGATTTTCCGCGAGGCGACCTGCCTTTTGATCGAGGAGGAAGGTCACTTTGCGACGAGTGCGTCGAATGGCGACGTGGCGCTGGAGCGCGTGAAGGAGGACAAGTTCGACGCGGTGCTGCTCGATTTGCACCTCGGCCGGCAGAATGGACTGCAGTTGCTGCCGCAGTTGTTGAAGCTGCGGCCGAATTTGCCCGTGGTGATGTTTTCGGCGCAGGGCACGGTGAAGACGGCGGTGCAGGCGCTGCATCACGGGGCGGTGGATTTTTTGGAGAAGCCGTTCACGCGCGATCAGTTTCACGCGGTGCTGGCGCGACTGCGTCGGATCAACGAAATGGGCCAGAAGATCGAGCGGCTCGAGGAGCAGGTGAAGGAAGTGCAGTCGCAGAGCCCGGAGCCGCTGATCGATTTCGAAACGCCGGTGATGCGAGCGGTGATGGACGTGCTGCAACGCGCGGCGAAGAGCACGGCGTCGGTGTTGATTCTGGGCGAGAGCGGCACGGGCAAGAGCGTGGCGGCGCGCGCGCTGCACGCGCAGAGTCATCTGGCGGACCGGCCGTTCGTGACGGTGAGCTGTCCGGCGTTGTCGAAGGAGTTACTGGAGAGCCAGCTCTTCGGGCACGTGCGGGGATCGTTCACCGGCGCGATGCGCGATCACTGGGGCAAGGTGAAAGCGGCGGAAGGCGGGACGCTGTTTCTCGACGAGATCGGAGACCTGCCGCTGGAGATCCAGCCGAAGCTGCTGCGTTTGTTGCAGGAGAAGGAATACGAGCGGTTGGGTGAAACCGTTACGCGTCACAGCGATGTGCGCATCGTGGCGGCGACGAATCGCGATTTGAAGAAACGCGTGGCGGAGGGGGCGTTTCGCGAGGACCTTTATTACCGGCTGAACGTGATCACGGTGGAGATGCCGCCGTTGCGCGCGCGACCGAAGGACGTGCTGCGGTTTGCGGAGCATTATGTGAAACACTGCGCGGTGCAGTTTGGGCGGAAAGTGGAAGGCTTCACGGACGAGGCGGCGGACTGCATCCGGCGCTACAGTTGGCCGGGGAATCTGCGCGAGCTGCGCAACACGATCGAGCGCGCGGTGATTCTGGCGCCGGAGCATTTGATCGGGTTGAGCGATTTGCCGATCGAGATCCGGCAGGGCGGCGGGCATCCGGGGGCGATCGGCGATGCGCCGTTGCAGACGGGCGCGATGGTGACGCTGCAGGCGCTCGAAGAGCAGCACATCAAGCGCGTGCTCGAAGTGACCTCGAGCATGAACGAAGCGGCGGAGATTTTGGGGATCGATCAGGCGACGCTGTATCGAAAGCGGAAGAAGATGGGTTTGAAATAAAGCTCCAAGGACCAAGCTCCAAGATCCAGGGAAGGATCAAATTTCAAACCGCGAGGCTCGCGCTGCGGGCGGGAGGCGTGGAAGAAAGGGGCGTGAGAAAATGGTGGATGATGCTGGTTGCGAGCGGGCTGGTGTTGTTGGCGGCGGGGTGCCGCTCGTATTCGCCGCGGGCGGTGGAGGGCGACGAGATCATCGTGGCGGGGAAGCGATTTCACACCGGGACGCGGGTGGTCACGTGGCTGGAGCCAGGCGGCTACAATGGTTACCCCGAAGGGCGGCGGATGGTGCCGCGACCGGTGTCGTTGCGCGAGGCGAAGCAGCCGCGCGATGAAACGCCCGAGTGGACGGTGCGGCGGCTGGGAAAAGTCGTCGATCAGTTCGTGCTGCACTACGACGCGTGCGGGTTGAGCAGGATTTGTTTCAACGTGCTGCACTCGCGCGGACTGAGCGTGCATTTCCTGTTGGATGTGGACGGGACGATTTACCAGACGCTCGATCTGCAGGAGCGGGCGTTGCACGCGACGACATCGAACGATCGCTCGATCGGCATCGAGATCGCGAACATCGGGGCGTATCCGCCGGACGCGGTGCAGCCGCTTGAGCGGTGGTATCGGCGGGAAGAAGGCGCGGCGGGCGGCGTGGTGTTGAACGTGCCGGAGCAGATCAAGAGCACGGGGATTCTCACGCCGGGTTTCGTCGGTCGGCCGGCGCGCGCGGAGCGGGTGAGCGGGGCGATTCACGGGCAGAACCTGGTGCAATACGACCTCACGCCGGAGCAGTATGCGGCGCTGGCGAAATTGGCGGCGGCGTTGTGTGAGATTTTCCCGCGGCTGCGGTGCGAGATTCCGCGCGATGCGGAAGGTGAACCGATGACGCGCAAACTGCCGGACGACGAGCTGGCGCGATATCGCGGGATTCTGGGGCACTATCACATTCAGGAAAACAAAGTGGATCCCGGGCCGGCGTTTCAGTGGGAGCGATTTCTCGAGGAAGTGGAGCGGGTGAGGAAGGGGAAGTAGACCGCGGATGAGTGATCTGTGGCTGCGAGCGTGAGCGAGTGGAGGGCGCGCTCGATTTCCACTCGCTCACGCTTGTAGCTACGTCGACGTTTTGCGGCCGAAGGCGGGGTCGACTTTGGCGGTGATGAAGGCGGTCGCGGCGAAGGTGGGGATCGTGGCGAGGCAGATCCAGAGGAAGAAATTCAGGTAGCCGAGTTGTTCTTGGAGCCAGCCGGCGGCCATGCCGGGAAGCATCATGCCGAGCGCCATGAAGCCGGTGCAGATCGCGTAGTGCGCGGTGCGATGTTCGCCCTCGGCGAGGAGCATCATGTAGAGCATGTAGGCGGTGAAACCGAAGCCGTAGCCGAATTGTTCCACGGCGAGCGCGGTGGCGACGATGGAAGCGCTCGCGGGTTGTCCGAGTGCCAAAAAAACGAATACAGCGTTCGGCGCGGAGAGGAGCGCGGCCATCGGCCAGAGCATGCGGCGGAGACCGAAACACGCGATGGCGAGACCGCCGAGGATGCCGCCGAGCGTCAGCGCGATGACGCCGATCGTGCCGTAGAAAATGCCGACTTGTCGGGTGCTGAGGCCAAGTCCGCCGGTGTGGCGCGCATCGAGGAGGAAAGGCACGACGAGTTTCAGCAGTTGGGCTTCGGCGAAACGGTAGAGCACCAGGAAGGCGAGACCGGCGAGGATGCCTTTCTTGCGGAAGAACGCGGCGAAGACGGCGAGGTAGCCGGCGGCGAAATGCGAGGGTTGCGGTTGCGCGGTGTCGGCCGGCGGACGCGGAAGCGACCACGCGTGATAGGCGGCGACCGCGAGGAAGAAGGCGGAGGCGAGGCCGAAGACCCACATCCAGCCGTGGATGACGTTGCCCGTTTTTTCGTGGAGCAGGCCGGCGAGCCAGACGAGTCCGCCCTGGCCGGAAATCATGGCGAGACGGTAGAACGTGCTGCGCACGCCGACGAAGGCGGCCTGTTGGTGAGGCGGCAGGGCGAGAAGATAAAAACCGTCGGCGGCGATGTCGTGCGTGGCGGAGCTGAAGGCGATCAGCCAGAAGACGGCGAGCGTGGCTTGAAAGAAGAACGGACCCGGCAGGAGGAAGGCGACGAGGGCGAGGGCGATGCCGAGGACGAATTGCAGGCCGACGATCCAGAAACGCTTCGTGCGGTAGAGTTCAACGAGCGGCGACCAGAGCGGTTTGATGACCCATGGCAGGTAGAGCCAGCTCGTGTAGAGGGCGATGTCGGTATTGGAGACGTCGAGGTTTTTGTAGAGGACGACGGACAACGTCATCGCCGCGACGTAGGGAATGCCTTGGGCGAAATAGAGGGAGGGAATCCAGCGCCAAGGATGCGGCGGAGGGGGCGAGGAAGCGGGCATTGGATGCGGTTATTTTACCTTGGCGTAGAAGACGCAGTCGCGGGGTTCGCGGCCGAGGTTGGGGAAAACCTGCCAGCGACGGAGGAGGCCTTCGCGTTGGAGTCCGGCTTTTTCCATGACGCGGATGGAAGCGGTGTTTTCCGCGGCGCAGTAGGCCCACGCGCGGCGGAGTTGCGGTTGGGCGAGGGCCCAGTCGACGAGGAAAGTCAGCGCTTCGGCGGCGTATCCGTTTCCCCAATGCGGGCGGCCGAGCACGTAGCCAAACATGGCCTTGGGCGGTTCGATGAAGATGCCGATCGAGCCGATGAGTTCGCCGGTGTCGCGGCGATGGAGCAGATACGGATAATGGATATCGCCGCCGGTTTCCCATTTGCGGGCGCGTTCGCGGAGAAAGGCGGCGAGCGGGGCGAGGTCGGTGTAGGGTTTCCAGGCGAGGTAGCGCGTGGCCTCGGGATCGCTGGCGTAGGTGGCGAAGACGGCGGGGGCGTCGTCCTCGCGCGGGGGGCGGGCGAAGAGGCGCGCGGTGTGAAACGGTGCGGGAGGCCGCGGCGAAGGGGGAAGCGCGGCGGTGCTCATCGGGCGACGAAGGCTGAATCGCGCCCAGCAAACGGCAAGAGTTGCGGCGAGGCTTTTTCGAGGGCTTCGTAGGATGCCGGTCACAAAATGAGAAAAACACATCGATCTTGGGCGGCGGAGGCTTCGCGAGGAAGAAAGGATCGTTCTGGCGGTTTGTTTCCCTGTGCTCAGGCTTCCGGCCACGTGATTTATGGAATGGTTGACTGAGCTTTTTACCGGCGAATCGGTGGCGCGAACGGTGATCCTGCTCGGATTGACGGGCGCGTTGGGGACGGCGCTCGGAAAGATCCGCGTGTGGGGCGTGAGCCTGGGCGTGGCGGGCGTGTTGTTCGTCGGGTTGTTTTTCGGGTATCTGAAACTTTCGATCGACGGGCACGTGCTGGAATTCGTGCGGGAGTTTGGACTGATCCTTTTTGTTTATACGCTCGGGTTGCAGATCGGACCGGGTTTTTTCGGAGCGTTGCGGTCGCGCGGGCTGGTGTTGAACGGATTTGCGGCGTCGGTGGTGCTGCTCGGCGCGGCGATCGCGGCGGGGTGGATTGCGATGGGCTATGTGGGGTTGCCGGCGGGCGTGGGGTTGTTGTCGGGTGCGGCGACGAACACCCCGAGTCTGGCGGCGGCGCACGAAGCGCTGGCGCAAATGGAGGCGCCTGAATCCGCGGCGGCGATACAGGGCCTCGCGTATGCGGTGGCGTATCCGTTCGGGATCATCGGGATTATTTTGACGATGCTGCTGGTGAGGCGGGTGTTTCGCGTGGATGTGGCGGCGGAGGTGGCGCGGGCGGAGCGCTCGCATGCGTCGAGCGCCCCGAAGCCGGCGACGCGGAACTTCGAAGTGCGGAATGCCAATCTGGTGGGACGCGCGTTGGGGAAAGTGCCGGGACTGGCGGGTTCGGGCGTGGTGGTGTCGCGGATTTCGCGGAACGGACAGGTGTCGGTGGCGCGGCCGGAAATGACGCTGCTATTGGGCGACATCCTGCATGCGGTGGGGCCGGAGCAGGGGCTGGAGGAGTTGCGGATCGTGGTGGGCGCGGAGGCGGGCGTGGACTTGAAGGCGCTGCCGGGGCCGGTGACGAACCGGCGGCTGATCGTGACGCACCGCAATGTGTTCGGGAAAGAGATCGGCGAAGTGACGGTGTTCGCGGAGCACGACGTGGTGGTCACGCGCGTGACGCGCAACGGTATCGAATTTTCGGCTACGCCGGCGTTTCGGCTGCAGTTTGGCGACGTGCTGATGGTCGTCGGCGAGGAGCGGCAGATCGACGCGGTGGCGAACGTCGTGGGAAATTCGAACAAGGCGCTGAACTCGCCGCAGCCGATTCCGTTTTTCTTCGGCATCGCGCTGGGCGTGCTGGTGGGGAGCATTCCGCTGGCGATTCCGGGGCTGCCGGCGGCGGTGAAGCTGGGGTTGGCGGGCGGGCCGTTGATCGTGGCGATCCTGTTGTCGCGGGCGGCGAACACGGGGCCGCTGGTGTGGCACATGCCGACGAATGCGAATCACATGCTGCGCGAGGTGGGGATCACGTTGTTTCTCGCGGCGGTGGGGTTGAAGTCGGGCGAGCGCTTCGTGGAAGTGTTGATGAGCGGGGACGGGGTGCGGTGGTTTTTGTTCGGGGCGGTGATCACGGCGCTGCCGCTGCTGCTGGTAGGATTCGTGGCACGGCTATGGAAAAAGCTGAACTACGCGGAGCTGTGCGGCCTACTGGCGGGCAGCATGACGGATCCGCCGGCGCTGGCGTTTGCGCAGCAGACGACGGCGAGCGATGCGCCGGCGGTCGCGTATGCGACGGTGTATCCGCTGGTGATGCTGCTGCGGGTGTTTTCGGCGCAGTTGCTGGTGTTTCTCTTGTATCGGGCGGCGGTGGGGTAGAGCGCCCGCAAGCGGGCGGCCTACCGGGTGGCTTCCTGGACGAGGGCGGAGATGGCGGGAGGAAGGTCGAGGGAGCGGGCGAGGTCCTGGGCGCGGCGGGACATTTTGCGCCAAGTTTTGCGGATAATATCGACGAACTTTTCGCGCGGGTAGTCGGCGTGCTGGGCGGCGAAGGCGGTGATTTCGTTTTCGAGGAAGACGAGGCAGGCGGCGTCTTCGAGGGCTTGGGTGCCGGGGTTGGTTTTCAGGCCGGATTTGGAGACCCAGGTGGCGACTTCGGCGGCTTCGGTTTCGGGGACGCCGGCTGCAAGGAGGAGGGCGCGGGCGCGCTCGGCTTGTTTCGTGTAGAGGGATTTGCGCCAGGTGAGATAGCCGATCTTGCCTTCGGGAAACGTGGCGCGCGGGACGGACCAGCGTTCGAGGTGTTGGCAACGCGCGGCGAGGCGGAGGAGCGGGGTGGGATCGGCGGCGACGCGGGCGACCCAGGCTTCCATGCGATCGGCGTAGACGAGCTCGGCGGGGCGGCCGTCGGGCGTGCGGTTCGGGTCGGCGGCGTGGGCTTGATCGATGAGCGTGCGGGCTTGCGCGTAGGCGTCCATGGGGTGAGAGGGCGGAGGAAGTGCCCCACGCAAAGGTGGCGAACGGGTCAGTGCAATGTTTCGCGCGGAAAGAGGTGGCGCGGGCGCGGGGAATGTGGGAGAGGGTTTGCGCCTCGATGTGCGGCGAGTCTGCGGATGCTGCGTGAGTCGGGGCGTAAAGCCCCTCCCACATCACTGCATGAATGCTCCGGCGGATTGTCGGCGGTGTGGCGTCTGTTGTTTTTCGGAGATGGAGACGTATGTGCGCGTGACGGGGGCGGATTGGGCGGGGCTGGGGGAACGCGCGGAAGCAGTGGCGCATTTTGTGGGGCATCGCGCGTTCATGCGGATGTGTGCCGGGCATTGCGCGGCGCTGGAGGTGCGCTTCGATGCGGCAACGGGGGCGCAGGATTTCTTTTGCGCGGTGTATGAACGACGCCCGCAGGTGTGTCGGGATTTGGGACGCGGGTCGCCGGAGTGTGAGGGGGAGCGGGCGAGGAAGGGAGAAGCGAGTGGAGAAGGTGCGGGCTGAAGCGCCGCACTACTGGGTCGTGTCGGGAACCAGGTAGACTTCGACGAGGGCGACGCCGGTGGCGTTGTTGGCGCCGGAGACGTGGAGGCTGTAGGCGCCGGGTTCGAGCTGGATGAGAAGGGCGGCGTCCTTGCTGGCGTCGGGGAGAGCGGGTAGGCCGACTTGGGTGGTCGTGAAGGCGAGGAGCGGGGTGGAGGCGGCGGAGCCCCAGTCGTCGTTGCCCATGACAGGGGTGGTGCCGCGGTAGAGGAAGAGTTGCGGGTCGGAGAGGGCGCCGGTGACGCCGCGGCTGGCGAGTTCTGGGCCGAGGGCGCGGAGGAGGACTTTGGCGGGGCCGTCGCCGGCGAGAGCGAAGCCGACGATGCCGATGGATTCGCCGGTGCCGATCTGGAGGCGGATGGCGGCCGCGGAAAGGCGGGCTGCGTTTTCGTCGCCGGCGTCGTAGATTTCGGTGAGGACGATGCGCGACGGATCGGCGGGGTTTGACGCGTGAGCGGTGTAGGCACCGGGCGGGAGATCAGCGAGGAGGGCGGCGTCGTTGCTGCCGGCGGCGAGGGGTTGGGCGCCGAGGCGCGTGGCGGTGGAGGCGAGGGTGGTGCTCGCGGATTCGTCGGCGGACCAATTGTCGTTGGTGGCGACGACGGTGCCGGAGGAGTTGAAGATTTTGACGGCGGGGTCGGTGGCGGCATTGGTGACGCCGAGAGGAGTGAGGCCGGGCCCGACGGTGCGGAGGAGGATGGAGCCGTTCGAGTTTCCGGCGACGACGAAGCCGGCGATGGACGTTTGGTGGTCGTTGCCTGCGATGGAGCGGGCGGCGAGGGCGGTGAGGCGGGCGGCGGAGGGATTTGGAACGAGGAGGACGGGGACGATTTCGCCGGTGGTTTTGCGAGCGTTGAGGAGGATTTCGCCGCGATCGTTGATGGCTGAAGGATAAAAGACCTGCTGAAGGTTGGCGCTGGGGAGATCCACCAGTGAATTAAGATCGAGCATGACGCCTCCGGACCAAAGCGCCGGAGTCGCGACGATGGGCATTTTGGCCGGAGCTGACGAGAACGAGGTAGAAATCGTGCCCAGGTTGTTGATAAGGATCTTCGCCTGCGGGTAAGTCCCGCCATCCGGGCTGAGGTCGAGGATGCGGCCCATCGATTGAAGGAACGAGGTTTGTCGGCGTCCGAGCGGGCCGGCGTCGGTGGACGTGGTGCCGACCAACACGCCGGCATCGGAAAGATCGGTGCCGAAGCTGGAGGGGCGGGGCGAGGGTGCAGGCTCGGGAGAGGGGCCTGTATCCAAAATTCCGATCATGGTGAGTTCGTTGCCGCGTAAACGGAAGGCGCGATCGGTGGTGGCTTCCAAGCCGTCGCCATGGGTGCCGGCGATCTCAGCGGAATTGTTGATCGCGGTGACGGAGATTCGCTGGAAGGGCAGGGGAAGAAAGCCGGTGAACTCGGTGACCCGGCCGTCGTGATACACGAAGACGCCGTTGGAAAAGGTGCCGGCGACTTGTCCGTGGGCGTTGATGGCTTGGGCGGTTCGGTCGGCGCCGAGATCGATGAAGGCGCCGTCGGAATGGAGGAAGCCGTAGCCGGTGAACTCGCCGGTGCGCACGCGGCCGACGATCTGGCCGGAGTCGTTCATCGCGAGGGGGTCGACGGCCAGGCCGCCGGCGGCGCCGAGATCGTGAACTTGTTGGCGGTCCCAGAGCAGCAGATGACCGTCGGCGGACGTGCCGGCGACGTGGCCGTGGTTGTTGAGGGCGACGGAAGGTTCGAAAATGACGCCGTGGTTGGCAGCGGTGATAGCTTGAAAACCGAGCGGGCTCAGGTCGATCGCGTGGTAGCGGGGCTGCGCGGCGGCGCACAGGAGGGTCGAGCCGAGGATCGTAAGCGTGGAGAGCCGACCCGCAAAGTGCACTACGGCGCCAAGCGAGAGTAATAGTCTTTCAGCAGAATAGGTGGGCCTGCTCGCGGGCTCACTCCCCTGGGAGCGAAAAAGGGGGAACTCATCACGGTCTAAATTCATGGCGCTAGAGGTTTCCGGGGACTTCGTAGATCTCGATCAGTGCGATGCCTGAGGCGCCAGTGACCGAGCTGATGTGAACAGTGTAAACGCCTGGTGGCACCGCGACCAGCATGGCGGAATCCCAAGCAGAGGTGAGCGGCGTGGCGCCGACCGCCTGTGCGGCTGCTTGGAGGCCGGGATCGCCAAACCAGTTGTCGTTCTCCCGGATCGCTGTGCTGCCTTGAAATAGTGTCAGCTTGGGATTGGGCAACGTGCCCGAGACACCCAGCGAGGGTCCTACGGCTTGGATGAGTAGGCGTTTGTGCGCTTGGCCGGACACCACAAAGCCGCCGATCATGGGAGAGCTCGATGTTACTTCGCCGCGGGTGGAAATCGCGACGAGGTGGTTGGGATTGCTGGTGTCGGCATCATAGATCTCGATGAGCCCGACCCCTGTGCCGCCGCTTTTTCCGGAGAGATGGAGGGTATAGGCACCATGCGAGAGGCTCGGCAGAAGCGCGGCATCGAGGCTAGGATCGGGAAATGAGAATGCGCCGGCACTGGACGCCGCATTTGCGACCGCAGTCTTGTTTGGCAGGCCGCTTGTTTGGGTGACCCAATTATCGTTCGAATGAATTTGCGTGGAGCCGCTGAAGACCTGCAGGACTGGATCGCTCAATGCACCGGAAACGCCCATGGAGGCAAGCGTCGGACCAACTCCCCGTAAGAGGATCGGTTTGGCGCTACCGCCGCTGTTGCTGATCACCAGACCTGCGATGAGGATGTTTCCGCCGGTCCCGACGTTGCCGCGTGTCGAGATCGCGATCGGGTGGTTGTTGCCTTGGACAAATGGAACGCCGACCGCATCCCACGCGAGAGCGACGGTCGTTGCCTCCGAAGAGCCGTAGAGAACGCTTGCGGCCTGAACGGTCGCGGTGCGTGCGTCAATCATTTGGGACGAGGGGCCGAGATAATCAGTGAAAGCTTTATAGAATATTTTCCGCGCCTTCTCCATTCCGAGTGCCGGCACGTTGATAGAGGACTTGCCTTGGGGGTGAGTGCCGCCCTTGGCGAGGAGGCAGAATGCCAGGTTGGGGATTCCGGCATTATCGTGAACGCGGTCTGCTGGATTGAAACTGGCGGAGTAAAAGTCTTCCGATACGCCATCTTGGATTGGGTTAGCCATATAACGAATGGCATCCCCAGGAACGTTTGGCGTCATTGTAGCTTCTGCTAAAAGCCAAGTTGCGGACGCAATTTGTTGAGGCTGCCCGCTATTTTGCCAATGGTGTGCGGCGGCCATCATATCAGCAAAGCTTTCATTCAAGGCTCCAGACTCACCGATGTTGCTGATCAGTCCCGATGTCGTATAGACAATGCCGTGCGTAAACTCATGGGTTACCACATCCTGATCGGCTCCATAATCCCCCCAACTGGTTCCAGGCCCGCCGAAAAGAAAGCCGTCCGGCCCCCAAGACGCATTTTGAGTGTTTTCAACGTTCATATAACTCGTAAGCATAGCACCGTTGCCATCATACGAGTCGCGGTTATGCACATTATAAAAATAATCGTAGGCATCGTGCAGCCGATCCCAATTGTTCTGCGCTCTGTAGGTAGAATCGAAGAAATACGGATTTCCTCCCTCTTCACGCCAAAGCAGATAAGGTTGTCCTCCAGCTCCCGGATCGAATTTATATATCTTACGATTGAGCGCATGAGATACCTGCGAATGACGATCAACCACTTCACCGGTGGTCGCGTCCACGAATACAAATTCGTCCACCCGGCCGTCTTCGTCGCGGCCCTGAACGTGAATCTCCCACGCCAAGTGCAAATCCTGATACAAACTGGTGATAACGTAGACGAGGCGGGAGGAAACAACACCAACGTCGCGGGTCGGGCCGGACATTGCGCGTTGTTCTGCATCGCGTAGAGACGTTCGCGCCAATGTCGGTGGCGGCAGTTCCGCTTGATCGCGGGCATTGCCGAACGCGGCGTAAACGCTACCCTTATCGTCGATGTGCAACGACAGGATGCCGCCAACTACATCGAGGCCGTGCTTGGTTTGTTGGAAGCGCACGTGTATGTGTCCCAGTTCGTCTGTGTGAGTCCGAACTGGCCGCAAATCTTCGACGCGAAGGCGGAAGGCGCGTGCGACGTCGGACAGGATGGGGTGGAGTTCGCTCGCCGCCGGGGTCCAGCCGCTGAGGTTGACACGACCCAATTCCCCTCGAAGGGCGGTCGCAGTGCCTTGGCGGCTCAGCGACGCGAGTTCGAAGGCAGGCTTGGCACGAAGAACATCCGCGATATCGGGTGCGAGTCGTTCGTCGGAAGGCACTCGCTCCATATACTGCGCGGGCCGAACCGGAGCTTGAGCACCGAGGGCAACGACCGCGATGGACACAAACGGCACGATCAACGTCCTTCTCATAGTGTTTAGATGCTGGATTCCGCGCGGTAGGGTTGGCGCAGGGGGGGTAAGTGGCTACGTCATTGGTTGACGCGAGGAGAGAGCGAACCGAATTGAGATCCGTTATCTCTTTATTGACAATTCTTGGCAGACGCCCTCGTGGAGCGAAAACCTAGTCAGGCCAAGCAACGAAGGTTCTCGCGGAGTTTTTGGCGGGTGAAGCGGCACAGCGGCAATCGTTGGCGGGCGCACACGCGGAGCCTACGGCTGACCTTTGCTTTTCAGAATGGACAAAGAAACGTTCAACGGGCTGTCCGAGAACGAGCAGCTACCGCTTTATTAAAGACGCCTGAGCCCAGGGGTAGTGCGGCGCTTCAGGCCGCACTACGGTGGCTACGGGACCAGATAGATTTCGACGAGGGCGACGCCGGTGGCGTTGTTGGTGCCGGAGACGTGGACGGTGTAGGCGCCGGGTTCGAGCTGGATGAGAAGGGCGGCGTCTTTGCTGGCGTCGGGGAGAGCGGGGAGACCGACTTGCGTCGTTGAGGTGGCGAGGAGCGGGGTGGAGGTGGCGGAGCCCCAGTCGTCGTTGCCCATGACGGGAGTTGATCCGCGATAGAGGAAGAGTTGGGGGTCGGAGAGGGTGCCGGTGACGCCGCGGGCGGCGAGTTCGGGGCCGAGGGCGCGGAGAAGGACTTTGGCGGGACCGTCGCCGGCGAGGGCGAAGCCGACGATACCGATGGATTCGCCAGTGCCGATCTGGAGGCGGATGGCGGCGGCGGAGAGGCGGGCGGCGTTTTCGTCGCCGGCGTCGTAGATTTCGGTGAGGACGATGCGCGCAGGGTCGGCGGGATTCGAGGCGTGGGCGGTGTAGGCGCCGGGCGGGAGATCGGCGAGGAGGGCGGCGTCGTTGCTGCCGGCGGCGAGAGGTTGGGCGCCGAGGCGGGTGGCGGTGGCGGCGAGGGTGGCGGTTTGCTCGGTGGACCAATTGTCGTTGGAGACGACGACGGTGTTGGCGGAATTGAAGATTTTGACGGCGGGATCGGTGGCGGCGTTGGTGACGCCGAGGGGAGCGAGGCCGGGGCCGACGGTGCGGAGGAGGATGGAGCCGTTCGATTTTCCGGCGATAGCGAAGCCGGCGATGGAGGTTTGGTTGCCGGTGCCCGCGACCGCGCGCGCGGCGAGGGCGGTGAGGCGGGCGGGAGGAGCGGGACGCGGGGTGAGGAGGAGTGTCGTGCTGGCTAGAGTGGTCTGGCCGTAGTAGGCGGAGACCAACAGCTGTCCGCGATCATTGAAGTCGAGCACCTGCAGAGGGAGGACGTCGAGGCTTTCGAAATCGATGAAGTCGTCGAAACGCTTGAGCACGCCGCCCGTCCAGATGCCGATGGTGGGGAAGTTGCCGGCGACAACGTTGTAGTTGTTGATCCTCCGGGCCGAGGTGTTCTGGGCCGGGACGGTTGACGCGATCTGGAACATTCGCCCGGCGGTGTGAAGTGTGGCATGAGTCACATCCGAGCTGTCCATGGCGTCTCCGACAATGTTACCGGCGTCGTTGAGGTGCCAGGCGCTGCTATGGTCGCTGCCCAACCTGCCCAGAGCGGTGATGGTGCCATCGCGATAGAAAAAGGCGTGGCGAGGCACCGGCTCCCGCGTTGGTCGTGGAGGAGCCAACGACCCATCCGGCGGCATTGATGGCGACTGGCCAGGGGTCTGAACCTCCGAGCGTGCCGATGTCGGTGAGCGACCCGGCTTTGAAGATGAGCGCCCGGCTGCGATTCGTCAGGGCGATCTGCCCCTGGTTGTTGATGGCATGCGCGGAATCAAAGGGGTCTTCCATCTCCGCGAGTTCGCCGTCGGCGATCGTGAACGAGCGCTGGGACGGGCCGGTGGAATGTGAGGAAAAACCAATCATGACGCCGGAATCGTTGAGATCCTGGATGTAAGGTGCTTCCCCGGGAGGCTTGATGCGGGCGATGGTGTTGCCGTCCCAGAGAAGGATTTCGTCCGATTCATTGCGGCCGGCCACGTGCCCCAGGTTGTTGAGCGCGGACGCATCGCGAAAACCCAACGTGCGAAGATCCAGGACGTCGTAGCGCGGTTCGGCGGCGGAGGCGGTGGAGAGAACGAGCGCGAGCAGCAGCGCTGCGCTCCGTGGGGTGGGGTAGCGGGAGTGCATAATTGAGGCAGATGAAAACGTGGCCGGAGACGGAGGGCGAGCGACACGTTTTTTTGCCGAATTTAGTGACTTCCGTCATTTCTGCCGGGTCGAACGACTCTTCCGTTGCGTTAGCTGTCTCGGCTTCTAGAACCCGCGTTTCGGTTCCTTCGAACCGCCCGATTCACATGTCTCCTGTCGATCCTACTCCCTCGTCGTCCGCGGCGATTCGCCCGATCAAGAAGCTCATGGCGGCCAACCGCTCCGAGATCGCCGTGCGCATTTTTCGCGCGGGGACGGAGCTCGGGTTGCGGACGGTGGCGATCTTCGCGCACGAGGACCGGTTGAGCATCCATCGCTACAAGGCGGACGAGGCGTATCAGGTTGGGCAGGGGAAGGGGCCGGTGGCGGCGTATCTCGACATCGAAAGCATCGTGGCGGTGGCGAAGGAGAAGGGCGTCGATGCGATTCATCCGGGTTATGGTTTCCTTTCGGAGAACGCGGACTTCGCGCGGGCGTGCGAGAAGGCGGGGCTGATTTTCGTGGGGCCGCGGCCGGAGTTGCTCGAGATGATGGGGGACAAGACGGCGGCGCGGGCGCTGGCGAAGCGGATCAACGTGCCGGTGCTGCCGGGCACGGAGGAGCCGATCACGGATCGCGAGGAGGCGTTGAAGACGGCGAAGGCGATCGGCTTTCCGCTGATCATCAAGGCGGCGTTTGGCGGCGGCGGGCGTGGGATGCGCGTGGTGCACAAGGCGTCGGAGCTCGCGTCGCTGCTCGACGAGGCGCAGGGTGAGGCGGGACGGGCGTTTGGGAATCCGGCGGTGTTTCTCGAGAAATACATCCCGCGGGCGAAGCACATCGAGGTGCAGATTCTCGGGGACAAGCATGGCAACGTGATCCACCTGCACGAGCGCGACTGCTCGGTGCAGCGGCGGCATCAGAAAGTCGTCGAAGTGGCGCCGAGCTACGGACTGCCCGAGGATGTCGTGAAGGAGTTGTGCGAGGCGGCGGCGCGGATGGCGCGCGAGATCCGCTACGACAACGCGGGCACGATCGAATTTCTCTACGATCTCGACCGGCACGAGTGGTTTTTCATCGAGATGAACCCACGTATCCAGGTGGAGCATACGGTGACGGAAGTCATCACGGGGCTCGATCTGGTGCGGTCGCAGGTGTTGATCGCGCAGGGCCACGCGCTGCATTCGCCGGAAGTGGGCATGCCGCCGCAGGACAAGATTCCGCGCAACGGCTACGCGATCCAGTGCCGGATCACGACGGAGGATCCGGAGAACAAGTTCATTCCCGACTACGGGCGGCTGCTGGCGTATCGCTCGCCGGGCGGATTCGGCGTGCGGCTGGACGGCGGCATGGGCTTTGCGGGCGCGGTGATCACGCCGTTCTACGATTCGCTGTTGGTGAAGTGCATCGCGAGCGGGCACAGCTACGACATGGCGATCAACCGGTCGCGGCGGATTTTGACGGAGTTTCGCATCCGCGGCGTGAAGACGAACATTCCGTTTTTGGAAAACGTCATCGCGCATCCGACCTTCCGCAGCGGCGAAGCGACGACGACGCTGATCGATACGACGCCGGAGCTGTTCAAGTTCAAGCCGCGGCGCGACCGCGCGACGAAGCTGCTGAACTACATCGGCAACGTGACGGTGAACGGCAACCCGCACGCGAAAGGCTATCGTCCGGAGAAACCGCTGCTCCTGCCGCCGGTGCCGGACGGGTCGCGCGGCGAGCCGCCGCGGGGCACGCGGCAGTTGTTGCTCGAGCTCGGGCCGAAGAAATTTGCGGAGTGGACGCTGAAGCAGAAGCGGCTGTTAGTGACGGACACGACGTTCCGCGACGCGCATCAGTCGTTGATGGCGACGCGGGTGCGCAGCTACGACATGCTCGCGGTGGCGGGCGCGGTGGCGCATCACGCGTCGGATTTGTTTTCGCTGGAGATGTGGGGCGGCGCGACCTTCGACACGGCGATGCGCTTCCTGAGCGAGGATCCGTGGGAGCGACTGCGGCACCTGCGCGCGCGAATTCCGAATATTTGTTTCCAGATGCTTTTCCGCGGCGCGAACGCGGTGGGCTACACGAATTATCCGGACGAAGTGGTGGCCGGCTTCGTGAAGCATGCGGCGGCGAGCGGCATGGATATTTTCCGGATTTTCGACTCGTTGAACTATCTGCCGAACCTGCGCGTCGGCATGGAGGCGGTGCAGGAGACGCACGCGATCTGCGAGGCGGCGATCTGCTATACGGGCGACATCCTCGACGAGAAGCGGGACAAGTTCTCGCTGAAGTATTACGTGAAGCTCGCGAAGGAGCTGGAGCGGATGGGCGCGCATTTCCTTGCGATCAAAGACATGGCGGGACTGTGCCGGCCGGCGGCGGCGCACAAGCTGGTGAAAACGCTGCGCGAGGAAGTCGGGCTGCCGATCCACTTCCACACCCACGACACGAGCGGCGTGGCGGCGGCGTCGATTCTGCGCGCGAGCGATGCGGGCGTGAACGTGGTCGATCTGGCGATCGCTTCGATGAGCGGAAGCACGGCGCAGCCGAATCTGAATTCGGTGGTGGCGTCGCTGCAGCACACGCCGCGGGACACGAAGCTGAACCTCGACCGGCTCAACGAGTTTTCCGACTACTGGGAGCAGGTCCGCGAGTTTTACCGCCCCTTCGACACGGCGCCGAAGACGGGGTCGGCGGAGGTTTACCTGCACGAAATGCCGGGCGGGCAATACACGAATCTCAAGGAGCAGGCGGCGGCGATGGGCGTGTCGCACCGCTGGCCGGAGATCGCCCGCACGTATGCGGAGGTGAATCAGCTTTTTGGAGACATCGTGAAAGTGACGCCGTCGTCGAAAGTCGTCGGCGACATGGCGCTGTTCCTCTTCTCGCGCGGCATCAAGCCGGCGGACGTGGTCAACCTCGAGCCCGGCGCGACGCCCTTCCCGGAGAGCGTGATCGACATGATGATGGGCGGACTCGGCTGGCCGGA